>Ga0256404_1000496_pt1 | contig 102584 bp, 105 predicted proteins | sample RumenRJG_01DNA_FD_185990 | JGI IMG/M metagenome (GOLD analysis project Ga0256404, IMG submission 185990) | Bovine rumen microbial communities from Lethbridge, Alberta, Canada - RJG_01 | ecosystem: Host-associated > Mammals > Digestive system > Stomach > Rumen | place: Canada: Alberta...
TTTAGAACGGGATTCGCCGTCTGTCTTTTTCTAAGTGTGTTCGTATTGACGAAACCACTTACCGCAGAAGCCGGATGTCATAATGCTAGTTGCGGATGTCGTGATTGGGGTATCGATTCCTGTAAAGATAGTGTCTGCTGGTACGCGGATTGGGATCATAAATGCGATGGGCATAGCTGGTACAAAGATTGGGACACGGCAGGAGACTGTGAGAACCCCGCACAGATAAAAGCGTATTGTGGTATTTGTGGGTTGAGGGTTGTATTCAACTATCCGAAACGTAATCATAGCTGGGGCGCATGGACGGATTACGATGCGAATAATCATATCCGCTACTGCCAGAACACTAAGCCAGATCAAAGAACGGATCCACTCGGCAACATCGTCACAATCTACAAGGCCTGCTCCAAATACGAAACGCAGGCACATTCATGGTCGAGTTGGGTTGACTTTAACCCGGATTATTATCGAAACCAATACCGGGATCTCTGGGGGTACGGTAATAATTGTTCTGCGCTTTGGAATCATTGGTATTATCATGGACAATATGAAGGACGTGTCAGTGCAGACGGCGAGTACCATACACGTTGGTGCTGGACTTGCCAAAGACTGGAAAAACAGAAACACGACTGGACAGACTGGCAGGACAACGGTGACGGACGCCATGTAAGAAAGTGTAAGGTTTGCGGTCGCACGGAATACGGAGAACATACCTACGGCGACATCAAGATGGAGAGTAATCAATCTTCCACCCATGATAAAACCGTTACCTATTCCTTTGGTTGTACGACCTGCCCGCGCGTAGAACACGTTAAGTTAACTCTTCATGTGTCAGAAGTCAAGGAAAAAGGAACAGAATCCTCCCGTTACAAGAAGTCCGGACAGTGCCCAGTATCGGAAAGTGCCGAATATTACACCGGCACGGGAACGGCTGAGTTTTGGTCGGGCAAAAACGAAAGTACGGACAACAAAATCGTTTCCCAAAGTGTAACCGTTGACGAAAAGACGGGCGACCGCACCAGTAAAAACGCAAGTGACAAAGCGAGCGGCGACTCGAATACCTTCACTTGGAACAAAGACGAAGGTATTAAGTATTTCCGCTACACGGTAACGGACGCACGAGGACATACCTATTCCATTGCAACGGACTATTCCTATCTTCTGGATCATACGCCGCCGCAGATTTCGGTTTCGGTGAATCTTCCCGGATGGGTGTCGGGCAGTCGCACAAACTCCATGGCTTGGACAGAAAATGCCGCAACCGTAAAAGGCAGAAGCTCGGACAGTGGCGAATCCGCTTGGTCGAACAAGGAAAACCCGACAATTATGATTAACTGTACGACACGGAACTTGGACGATTCGTCTGAGGCTTACGACCACATGAAAGAGATTCGTCTGTACAAAAAGGTAAAAGAACCATCGGGAATTGAAACCATCGCTTTACTGAAAGTTTGGAAGAACACACGATCGGCGGTCTATACCATTCCAAAAGGACGAGAAGATGTCGAAAAAAACATCGACGGAAGTGAAAATCTGTACGGTGAAGGCACGGGAACGTACTATGTTGTTGCAATCGACGACCTGAACAGGCGGGCAATTAGTAACGACTCCTGCCCGGAATTGATTGACACAAAGTCTGTTTACAACGAGTTGGCAAAGAACAACGACTATGACTACGGTTTGCAAGCTGATTTCGGTTATGACGTAAACCATGTCACAGTAACACCCCTTACGGTTCACTTGGATTATATGCCACCGAAGATCAAAGATTTGACGGGCAACAATTCCGACAACAGTAGCGATAAACGAATTGTAAACTCAGTTCTCCAGTACCGTATGTCGGATAATAATGACGGGCGCGATGGTGAAGAAGTAAATGATAACAGTGATTTAAGCAGTATTACCATTTACGGATACACCTCGGACAAGCAGAAGCATACGATTGCATCGTATAGCCGAAACTGGGACGATCCTTTCCAGATTACCATGCCAAACAACATTGGCGCATTTACCCTTTCAGGGGAAGGCGCAAACTGGATTGGTGGATCGGACACCAAAACCCTTTCCCCGGGGCAGATTTTGTCCCTGTCGTTCCAAAACGATCCTTGCGTCATATCCCGCCAGACCAGTACCCTAGGAGACATTGTTTTGGATTGTTCCAGAACACCGGGGCTTTCAAACATTCAGTATGAAAGCTATTCCATTGAGGTAATGGATCGAGCAGGAAACAAAGGTTTTGCAAATCACATTCGAACCACGCAGTCACTCACAAACACATTGCATACCACAATCGATCGATCAAGCTACAAATGATTGGTTGGGCGGTAAAAGGAAGAAGAAGAAAGGACAGGCAAAAGAAAGAAGTTGTACGGCAAAACGTATGACTTCTTTCTTTTTGCTTGTTCGCTTTTTTTTGTTAGCTGATGCAAGGTTGGTTGCTATGTTAGAGATAAGAAAGGTGGTTTTAATGACAAAATCCGAAAAAGAACAATTTCACAAAATAGAACGTAAAAAAAATGATCGTGACGATGTATATTTCGCAAACCTTCCAATAAACGAACAGAACGACGTTTTATTTGTGCCAGACAAGTTCCCAAAAAAGAGACCAAAAAGGGCACAAGAAAAGGTACGAGAAAAGATGCCGAAACTCTCGCCAGAGGAAGAAGAGAGACTTCGTTCTGTTATACAGAAGCATGGCGAATCACTGAACAAGACATCTAATCCGAACATTCCAATGTTTCAAGACCGTTGCGAAACAAAGGAACGTGCAATAAACGACAAGGAACTGCAACAGTTGATTCGGTATTTTGTGGAAATACAGAAAGAGTACGGCATTATCTTAGCGGAACAGGAAGAATTGATCAAAAACTACCGTGATTTAATTTCCAAACAGACCAATCTGTTAGCGGAAGTGATGGAAACGATAGGAAAGGGGAATTTATGACAGACGAAATAATAGCATTTCACAACATGATCCTTTCAATGGAAGGAAAAGAACCACCACTTTTTGTAGTGCAGCTTTCCGGTACAGAAGAAGAAAAAGACTATGTGTACGAGAAGGAAAGGGAATTTGTCACACAGGCAGGATATGACGCAAAGTACAAAAAAGACATTTCCGAAACGCTGTCCTTTTCAGGTACAATCATTTTCTGCGACCATGCACCAAAAGACACTCTCATTTTCCCAATCGATTGTACCTTTGCAGAAAACGAACTTGTTCCTGCGTGGGTAAAGGACTTTATCGCAAAGACACATTTTACTGGTGTTGCTGGAAAAGACCTGATGAACGATCCTCGATTTTCCGACTTAAAACAGTCGTATGACCATGATCCTATCGGCACAATTACAAAAACAATCCTTACCCATTTCAAAACGGGGAAGGGCGCTGCTTTTTTATCATCTGACTTGAACTGGTTAGAGCAGGAAAATGATCAAAAGAAAACTGAGAGCGACGACACGAACGTGACCACCGCAGAGCAGGAAGCAAAGCAGAAAACCGAACTTGACACAAAAGTTGAAACGGAAACAACGAAAACCGACGAACCAAAGGTAACGGAAACCATCGAAGCAAAGTCCGAATCAGAAGTTGAACAAAACGATTCTGGTGAAGAAAAGACATCAGATTTTGTAACAGATTCTGCGAAAGAACCAAAGGTGTCAAGTTCCGTGACCGTACAGGAAGTACAGAATGTAACACAGGACGTACAGAATGTTTCGAAAGAATCTGCAACTCCAGAACCGCCAAAGCCAGATACCGTAGCCGAAGCTCCGAAGAAAAAGATCGAAAAAGAAACTCTTACTCCCGAAGAAGAGGCGGAGAATGAAAGCCTGTTAGCGGATCTTGTTGCAGACTACAAAAATGCAATCCAGTCCGTTCGTGATACCAGAAACCCCGGCTTTCGAATCATCGAAAAAAAGCTGAATGAGTGTATCAATAAAAACGAGTTTAACACTCAGTTCTGCCGTATCTACATGGAAATCTCCAATGATTACAGTACCGCACTTTATGCAGCTTTGTATGCTCTGGATAACAAGACCAAGGAATTCCGTGAAAAGATTACCCACAGGGTCGCTCACTTCGGTTGTCCGCAGTGCGGAAACGAATGGGACGAAGATTTAACCTTCCGTCCAAAGGGCTTGTGTGAAATTACTTGTCCAAAATGCGGGCAGGGAAGAATGTTTGAAGTGTGAAGAAATTTAGAAGTTGCCAAGAAAAATGTTTTTAGAAAGTAGGTATTTTTATGGAAAAACCTGTAATTGGAACTTATCAAAATCATATTTTTCTTTCCGGAAGAATTACCGGAATCTATGAAAACCGCCACGACGAGGTACGTCTTGCCCTGCTCGTTCCAAGACGAAGAAGAGATGAAGAGGGTGTCAGTCGTATCGTTCGTGATGACGACAAGAAGATCGTCGGAAATCTCTTCTTAGTGCGATTCTTTGACGGCGCAGCAGAATCCTTAAAAGAGCGTTACGAGGTTGGCGACTTTGTAAACGTTGATGCCATCGCCATGACCGCACGAAATCGCTATACTTGTACCGACACCATCGAAATCTGGGGCATTTCCATTTTCCCAAAGGCTGCAAACGGTCATTTTGTACCTGATCTTTCCACCGCTTCCTTTGTCGGCAAGGTAGAATCCGTTTATAGCGGAAAAGGAAGAAATGGATACGATTTTACCAATATCACCATTTACACGAATGTCGATAAAACAGTCATTCGGCAGGATCGAACCAAGGGAGAGGAAAACTTCCACACTTACCTGACACTTGGTGTATTTACAGAGGAAGCAATGTCCCTTGCAAAGACATTAAACAAGGGTGACTGGATTTCTTGCAGCGGATCTGTTCGTTCCAGAAAGAACGGTGAAATTCGACGAAATACAATCGGTATTACAAGAATCGAAAAGTTGGAAGATGTGCCAAATGACGACACATCCAAGCAGGAAAATGGTACAGAGGAAAGCGAAAAGCCGGAAGGTAGTACTAGTGTCCCCGTACCAGAGCCAACAAATTCTGAGGAAGTGTGATTTATATGCGTAAAGATACCATACGTCGCATCATCACAGTTTTTGTTCTTATCACAGCTTTTTCCATCGGATTAACCGCACTTCTTTTCCTTTTCAAAAAGAAGAAGCGAACGACCGTTCCAAAAACGAACGAGACAAAGCTCTATGCCGTTGTTCCTATGGAAAAGAGCCAGCTAATAAAGAACGATAGTCCAGCAGACTTTCAGTTGGTTGAGGATTCTACCTTTGTGTTTTTAACGAAGCAGGTACTTCGTGCCAATAAAGACAAAGCGTACCTTACAATTACCTTTTCCGATGGTACAGGAATTTGTTTCCCTAGCAGTTCTTACCAAAATTCTGCTACCTACGGAAAAATCGACAAAGAAGGAATCATCACAAAGGAGCTGGAATATATCAAGGTAAACGGAAATACCATTACCGTAACCGCTCCGCCAAATGGCATCAATGAACTGTCCGCAAAAGTGTTGCAAAAGATTCCCGATAAATATCAAAACGATGGACTTAGTGTCACGTTAGACGAAGGGGCAAACGTTGGAACAATCGAAATAACCACCATGCCAAACGAGGACGAACTGGAATCTGTTAAAGAAATCCTTTCGGTTATTGCATCCGACATCCCAAGCAACATGACAATCACATGGACGGTGAACGACAATACAACCCTTAAATCAGTTGGTGCAAATCTCCACTGACTGCTCCCGACGGCTAAAGCCGCGGGGCTTTCTGGCAAAAGTGTTGTAAAGAAAAAGAAGAGAGGTTTTCAAGTAAGCCTCTCTTCTTTTTGTACTTTTTTTCGTACAATTTTTGAAAAGACGCGGACAAAACAAATCTTTTCCCCTTAATTTTTGTAAAATGAAAATAAAAAACAAAAAAAAGGAGGAAAAACTATGACTTTATTACCAGAAAAACATGAAGATACGAAGGAAACAAAAGACACACAGACAAAAAACGAAACAAAAGCACACGAAGAGACTTCCGCACCGGTTTTTCATCGCGGGGCAAAACACCACAAACTAGGGTAAAGAAAGGAGGAAACTTATGCGAATTTTAGACGATGACGAAATTGACCGTGACCGAATGAACGATGCCGCAGAAAAAGAGCAGCGTGCCGAACAAAGCTCCATGGAGTCCGAAAAGAAACGAAGGATGATCGAAGAACACGTTATTCGCTTTGTTCAGGGAAATTCCCGTGGACGGCAGCGTTTTTTACAAACCATGATGAACGTTCAAACCAAGCGGGTTGCAGGACTTATGACAAATAATGGACTATCTTTTTCGACACGGCACGGCTGCGAACGGATGCGGTTTATCAATTACGAGATCGACACCAAGGAAGAAGGCTGGCGAAAAAAGAACATGATTGAAGTCTATGAGCTTCCTTTTTCCGTTCCTGACCTGATCCGCCCAAAAGATATGTTATTTCTTACCTTTCGCCCTTATCTTTTGGATTGCGACGAAAACGGACATTTGATTCCACGAGCCTTTACTAGTTCTTATGAAGCAGATGTTTGCGCTTTATACGACTTTGACAATAAAGCCTATGTCGTAAAGAACATCAACGACATCATTAAAGAAACCTTTTTGGTAGGCGAAGAAGAATACAAGAACTTCGACTACGGATACGTTCCAATCCAGTAAGATTGTATTAAAAAAAATACAAGGACATTTTTCAACTTTGCTCCTTTTCTTTTTGATGAACAGAATAATTTTTGTTTTGCAAAAAAAAAGGAGGGAAGGACTATGCAATTCACCGGAACGGTACAGACTGTCAACGAAAAAGGAAATGAAACGATATTTACAGTAAAGAGCAGCGACGCACGATGCGCCCGTGCAAAGTACGGCCGTGTGCTTTGCGTGACAAATAATTGCGATGTGATGAAGTCGCTTCCAGCACGCTTTGTTGGAACAGTACGGGGCGCAACAGTCCTTGTTACAAGCGTTACACCTATCTGGATTGACGAAAAGAAAACCTTGAACTTTCTTTGCCAGAAAACAGGCGGTTTGGTCAAACGTTCTTTCTTACAGAAAGTGATCGCAGTTTATGGAAAAGACTTATTTTCCATGAAGCAGGAAGATTTTTTGGAACGTGCCTGCAACGACTTTCCGAACAATCGTGACATCTTGCCGGAACTTTCCAAAAAAATCTTTTGCCCAATCAATCCGCTATCCGACCTACAAAAGTTGTTTGCCGGGAAGCGGGTGGATCGAAAAACCCTTACCATCATCTATGAAAACTATGGGGAAGAAAAAGCGGTCGAAAATGTAAAAAAGGATCCTTATCGAATTTGCTTGGACTGCGGAATCCCGATCGGGGTTGCCGATCAGATCGCAAATGCCGAAGAGTGGAAAAATACCGACCGCCGCAGGATCGAGGGGACGATTCGATATGCCCTGTCCCATGCCGAAAAGAACGGACACACTTATGTGACAGGAAAGAAATTGCTTTCCGTGTTACCGCAGATGAACGCGCGATCGTTTGATTCTATTGTCCTTCCTGTTACACCGTTACACATCGCTAATGCGCTTTCGGAAAGTCACGAGTTTGCCATTTCGGATGACGGACATATTTCTTTTTCCAAAACAAAAAAGCAGGAAGAGTTTTTGGCCCGAACCTTCCTCACCAAAACACAAACGTTCGATCAGGTCACAGAAAAGGACATTGACGACATCGAACATGAACTTGGTGTGACCTTCGGTGAAGAACAAAGACGTGCCTTTTTTGCTTTAAACGCACAGATTTCCGTTTTGACCGGAGCGCCCGGAACAGGAAAAACAATGGTTACAAACGGAATTTTACGGCTCTATCAGAAGAAGAACCCAAATGCAAACCTTACCCTTTGTGCCCCAACCGGTCGTGCAGCAAAACGACTGATGGAATCCACAGGACAGTTGGCGCAGACCGTACATAAAACACTTGGACTTGTTCCGGGTGAACACGCCAAAGAAGAACATTTGCAATTCAATCAGGCACATCCGTTACAAAGCGATTTAATCGTTGTTGATGAATCATCCATGCTGGATACGGAATTACTGTTCGATATTTGTCAGGCAATGAAACAAAATACAAGACTTCTTTTAATCGGGGACGAGGATCAGCTGCCATCTGTCGGCTGCGGAAACTGTCTGCACGACATCATCGCATCAAATCTGGTACCGGTGTTCCGTTTGACGGAAATCTATCGTCAGAAAAAAGGATCGGGCATCGCTTTTGCTGCAAAAGATTGTATCAAAGGAATCCGCCCGAATCCAAGCGACGATTTTTCTATCATCGAAGTTAATAGCGAAAAGGAAATGCAGGAACGTTTGGTCAAGGAATTTATCAAGCGATACGATGAAAAAAATCCTTACAATATCCAGATCATCGAGCCGACCAACCAATCCGTGCAGGAGACAAATACCTTGATTCACACTGATGTTTTCCAGCGACCAAAGGGTGCGATTGTTTGTGGCGACAAGGTAATGTTTACACGAAATGTCTACGATCCCATAAAGCCGGAACAATCTTATGTAAACGGAGAACTTGGCGTTTGTGACAGTACGATGAAGCTGGGGCTTTCCATTTTCTCAGAAGATGAAGAAGAAAAACTCGTATCAGAGGAAAACAAAACGGATGTCCGTTTAGCCTATGCCTGCACGGTACATAAGTTTCAAGGTTCTGAGGCTGATACCATTCTAATCGGGCTTCCCCTTTCTGCAACACGCATGATGAACCGGAATCTTTTGTACACCGCAATTACACGGGCCAGAAAAAAGGTGGTTATTGTGGTAGTAAAAGACGAATTTTATGAGGATATTTTGACACAGTGCGTGACTAAAAATGCACCAAAACGAAACACGAGGTTGCTTAATTTAATGAAAAAGGGAGAGTAGATTTATGAAAATGACTTTTGATGAATACGATCAACTGATGGAAAAATACACAAATATGAATCCACCGACACGGGCGTATGGTTTAACGCCCGCCAACAAAGAGACCATGGAAGCCGATCCTGATCGGTATATCCATTTTATGATGTACTTATCCTGTCAGCTCGATCCAAACGATGTTTTTTACAACCGCTCTGCGGATGCTGCAAAAGATACAATTCGCTGGATCAATGCGTTTCTGCGAGATCATCTGGAGCTGATTGATTCACCGGACATGAATTCAGATGCGGATTCAGAAAGCAACTTGTAAGAAAAATTGTGGAGGCAGCTCATGTATAAAACAAATTGGTATCTTGTATCGGACGACACCAATCAGGAATACTGGGGAACATCCCCGTCGTTTCTTTTTCACAATGGTAGTAGAAACGAAAAGAGCTATTTTGTTGGCGAGAAGGTGCTATGTTTTTCCATGGGTGGCGAGAAATGGATTGTATCGGAATAAATCATAAGAAAATATGCAGAATAAATATGCAGAACGAAAAAGATATACCAACTGAATACGAAATCAAAGTCTCACGAAAACAAAGAAACAAAAGTATGTGGCGGTATCGGAAGAAAATGCAATCTCTTGGACTGTCCTATTCCAAAGAAGAGCGATGCTATCGCGCCGTTATATCCGATAAAAAACTTTTGCAGAAAATCGAAAGGTACTGTTTCTGGCATAATTTACGCTTCGAGATTTGCAATCTTTTCAGTAAAAGAAGTTCGGATTACAGAAAAGTCTTTTTCAGCACTTACCCGCCAATTTTCAAAGATTTGTACTTTTGTGCCTATTGTGGAAGATTGTACAAGAAAAGTATGATTACAATCGACCATCTTTATCCGGTCGCAAAAGTACATTCAAACATTAGATTACAAGAATATTTACAAAAAATGGGAGCTTCGTCTGTCAATGATCCAAAAAACCTTGTCCCTGCCTGTTTAAAATGTAACCAAAGAAAAGGAACGAAAGTTGGATTATGGACATTAAGAGGTAAAATCGGGCAACATCAACGCTTATGGATTGTGCGATGGATTGTCCGAGTGGTTCTCGTTCTAGTCGTTGTAGGAATCGTTGTTAGCAATACTTCTTTTGTCAGGGAGATAAGGTCATGGGTGATGGAATTATTCGTAAAACAGTTGTATTCAGCGTATGGTGCATAGTTATATCTATTGGTATTCGGATTCCGTTGATTTGAATATTCATAGTTTCCTCTCTTTCTATCCTGTTTTTAGGAAAACGGAAAGGAAAAAATCCCTTCAAACAACTTGTATATAAAAAACATAGTATGCAAATTATTAATCCAAAAAATGTGCAAAAACGCTTATTTTTTCATCACGCTGATGGGCACAAAATCCGTTTCATTTCCATCAGCGAAAACCGATCGACAAGATAAGGATTTAAGTTCTTATTCCTTGGATCAAACATCATAGTTTGCAGAGCTTCGGCCCTTGTCATCGGTTTTTTATACGACCGTTCTTCTGTTAAAGCACAATATGTATCACAAACCGCAACAATCTGCGCTGCCAGAGAAATGGAGCGAAAATCATCGTGATGATGGGCTGCAACATCCCTTTGCATGGGAAGGGCGTGTTTTGGCAGAGCCTTCTGTGCCCAAAGAGTGTGCTTTTTCATTACATCTCTTTCTTCTTCTGTTAAAGAGCGATCCAGCAGAATTAGTTGTTTTGGTACATATAGTTTTCCAATATCATGTGTCAAAGCTGAGAGTAACACCTCTTTTTGAAAACGTTCCGACAGTTCTTCTTCATCTTCCTCTTCGGAAAGATACTGTAAAAAAACTTGTGTCGCATCTCTTACACGAATGGAATGCTCGTAGGTGTTGCTACGGGATTCCTTTAATTTTAGCATTGCATGGTCACTTTCTTTTTTTGCAAGTTCATAAGCGTTCAAAATATATCCTCCAAGTAAAATCTCTCCCTTTAACATAGCAACCAATCTTGCATCAACTAACAAAAATTGCTAACTGATGCAAAAAATTACCAGCTGATACAAAAAATTGTCAGCTGATGCAGAGTGAGTTGCTATGTTACTTATAGGTTAGATAGGCGAGAAAACCCACGATTTTAACCGTGAGAATGATAGCCTCCTTCTTTTCAACCGGAGGGAAGGGTATCTGCTTTTTTGTTAGCTGATGCAAGGTTGGTCGCCATGTTATAAATTAGATAGGCGAGAAAACCCACGGTTTTAACCGTGAGAATGATAGTCTATCTCAATAAATACCGTAGGGCATACGGAAATTTACGCTTGTGGACACTATATAAGACGAACCAACAAGACAACTTGTTCGGAACGCAGTAATGGTTGAAGCAAGAATCCCACGGCTTTAGTCGTGAGGAGTGTCAAAAACAAGATTATAAATACCGTAGGGCATACGGGAATTTACGCTTGTGGACACTATATAAGACGAATCAGCAAGGCAACTTGTTTGAAACGCGGCAGTGGTTGAAGCAAGAATCCCACAACTTTAGTTGTGTGGAGTGTCAAGACAGAAAAAAGTCTGCGGTTTCGACTGCAAGAAATGTAAAAAAGCGTTCAAAAGAAAGGTAGTTTTTTATGGAAGAAACAAAAATTACAGGTAATACAGATTTTACAGATGATGTGATTCCTGCACCTCAGCCTACGACAAAGGAAGAGGACACACCAAGCACCGTTTCAGTAAACGGCATGGATGTCGATGCAGAACTCATCGTGTCACTCATCAATTCGACCGATAAAGATGGATACAGTCCTTGTCTTGTAAACGCATCATTGGAACGATTTACCAACATTCAGCCGGAAAAGACACTTTCCGACTACACCGAGGACGAGCGTACTTATATTGACGGCGTGGACTTATCAAATTGCGCCATCAATATTCATACCTTTGACGGTGATCTGGTCAATCTGATTCTAACCTTTGATTCTCCAAAGGATTCTTACCTTCGAGAATTAAATGAGCTTTGCAATCGTTATCGAATCGCAGCGGACGAACTGACCGCAAAGGAAACAGATGACGCTGCCGTTAGTCTGACCATCACCATCGTTCCAAAGGACTTAGACGGACGTGCCATGGTGACATTAACCCTGCCAACTCTGTTTTGCCGAACATTATCTGACGATGGGGAAAACGCTTCCATGCTTCTCCAGTTCCACATGGGCTGCGTTGACTTCTTAGCAATCAATGTTACAGACGAAGAAGTAACAGAGATTACTTCCGACATTATGCGACAGGAAGAAATGGGAACAAACGGACAGTTGTTCGAGGAGTAATAGAAAGAAGAATAAGAGAGAGAAGGAATGAATTTTCCTTCTCTCTTGTCTTTTCTTTTGTGAATCTCGGCAATTTATTTTGAGGAATAAGCCATGAAGTATCATTGTTGCTGGGTGTATGTTAGAGATTTAAATGCTTGGACTCTGCATCCCGAAGATGAATATTTTACGATGCAACTGATGGCAAAAAATGTCCATATTGGAGGGATTTTATGAACTTAAAAGAGCGGAAAGAAACATCCGATAAGAACCGAGTTTTTACACCGAAAGAACGAACCATGGTTCGACAAATGCTCGAACTCCATAACGACGCACACACAATTGGGTATGTAATGGGACGAATTGCGAGAATTGTTTGTGAAAAACAGGGTTATCAGACTGGATATGCCATTTGTTTCGCAGAATTCACTGGTCGTGACAAGGTTGTAGAGGAAATCGCTAGCCTATACGAACGTATGGCAAAACAAACGCCTGTACAGAAGGACATTTTAAAAGATTGCGCGATTGTTAATGTGAAAATGAAAGATCAACGAACTTATTCCATGCTTATTACTGCTGATAAAAAAGCCTATTATACTGCGTGCGAATTGCTTTTTGGTCTTGAAAGCTCACTTTCACAAGAATCTCGCGCTTGTATCTTTGTAAACGTTATTGATTTGAAAGAGAAGAAATAAATTCCAATGATAAGTAACATCACCCGCTATGTTTCTTGTAGTACAAGTCGTTTTTTTTACAATGAAAATAGAAAGCAAGGTGTAAAATATGCTATCCATTCAACACGCAATGTGCTTGGCATTACATGACGAAAGACCTGATTCCAAGTTAGTCGCTGCAACATTGTATCCCGATGCGATTCGGGCATATAGTGGGCCGAGACAGTATTCTCATTTCGAAAAGAGTGAAAGCGGAAAATTCAGTTACTATATGGAATTTCCAAGCAATATGCACGCCGGGAAAGAGTTTGTGCAGAAACAGGTGGCAGCTTGTAAGGAAGATATTTCTCTTGTCAGGCCATGTGCAATCGGCGAGGAAACGGATATTGATGCCTTTTATGCACATAACGACCATCTGAGAGGTGAGATGAAGCAGGGCATTGACTATCACTTACATCAAGATATGGTCTTTGATGATTTCATTCGAAGAGAAATCGACTGTTCAAACAAATATGACGATCGTTTTGTTTTCCACGGACAAGAAATGAACGGCAAAGATGTTCGTCGTCTGATCAGTAACATTGAGCAGCAGGGAATTTACGTTCTGGCACATAAACTTTATACCGAAAAGGGAATTACCGCCAATCAGGAATGGCTCAAAGAAACGATCAAACCGGCACTCGATAAAGAATATTCCGCTGATTTATCAGACAAGACCTTTTCTTTTATGAATATTAGCCCGGAAGTCAATCAATTGATTACCGATCACGATTGGTCAAGACTGGATGACGGAATGATCCCGCGAGCAGAATACGAAAAGTTGTACAACGCCGTCGAAGAGTCTATGTCGCTTGTTGACGGGCGTGTACGCGAACATGAGTTGGACGTTGAACCAGACAAAGAATCCTTAGATGAGGAAGAATCATTAAATGAGGACTTAGACAAGGATTCCGACATCAGGCTTGCTAACGATTCCGACATGGAACTTGCTAATGGTGACGACATGGAACTCGCTGGCGATTCCGACCTCGAACTTGCTGACGATGATGACCTTGAAATCTAATCCAAATCTAACCCTTTGCTGATAGCGTGGGGTGTGTAAAGGCTTTTGACCATTGAGCCGGAAATCAATGGTCTTTTTTTATATTTCTTTTTTTTCTAATTTTTTTTCATTTCTTCGTGGACAAAAATCACTTTTGCTCCTTTGTTCCTATTAAAAACGAAATTAAAAAATTAAAAAAGCGCCAAAAAAAAAAGGCGCGAGGAAAAGGCGCGAGGAAGCCCCAAAAAAAAAGCCCCGAAAGGAGGAATATTGTAATTTATGAAAAAAATCATCGTAACGGAAAAGCCGTCCGTTGCAAGAACCTTTGCCAAAGTGCTTGGTGTAAGCGAAAAGCAGGACGGATATATGGAAAATGAAAACTGGATTATCACATGGTGCTTGGGACACCTTGTAACCATCGCCGAACCGGAAGCTATTGATCCGAAAATGAAAACGTGGAGCTTTGATACGCTGCCGTTCTTACCGGAACATTATCGCTACGATGTTATCACAGGAGATGGTGGTCGAACAAAAAAGCAGTTTAATGTGATAAAACAGCTTTACAATCGCTCCGACATTGACACAATCTATTATGCCGGTGATCCTGCCAGAGAAGGATTGTACATTCAAATGCTAGTTCGCGCAAAAGCCGGGCACAATCCCAACGCAAAGGAACTGGTTGTCTGGATTGACTCTCAGACCGCACCAGAGATTCGTCGTGGAATTAAGGAAGCAAAGCCTCTTTCCGAATATCGAAATCTTGCCAAAGCAGGATTTATGCGGGCAATCGAAGATTATGCTCTCGGTATGAATTTATCCCGTGCTATGACCTTAAAGTATCAGAACATCTTAAAGCACAAGGGTGCAGTTTCGATCGGACGTGTAATGACGTGCGTTCTTGGCATGGTCGTTAATCGGGAACGAGAAATCCGTAACTTTGTTCCGAAAGACTTTTTCCGTGTGAATTCGACCATTCAGGTAGGTGCAGGAAAATGTACTCTTCCGTGGCACGCCGATCATACAACTCGGCTCTATCCCAAGATGGAAAAGTATATCTATAACGACACTGCTTTTCTTTCCGAATCATTTGCAAATAGCTTTGCCGAACACTTAGATCAGAAGGTTACTGTAACCAAGGTAGAACAAAAGACCGAAAAGAAACAGGCACCGCTGCTTTTCAATCTGGCAGAGTTGCAGGCACTTTGTTCCCGCCTATTTAAGATTTCGCCTGATAAGACGCTTGAAATCGTACAGACTTTGTATCAGGAGCAGTTAACTACCTATCCAAGAACGGATAGTCGCTACCTTTCATCTGCTATTGCAAAAGAGATTGACACAAACTTAAACGGGTTGCTTTCCTATGACGACGGTGACATTCGTGCTGCTATTCGTTCCATTTCCGATCCGACATCAATCGAACGAACACGATATACCAACGACAGTAAGGTGGAAGATCACTATGCCATCATTCCAACAGGAACGAATCTTTCCCGCCTTTCTTCTTTGTCCGACTTAGAGCAGAAAGTGTATGATTTGATTGTTCGACGTTTTGTAGCAATCTTTCTGCCACCTGCCGAATACAAGAAAGTAACCGTAACATGGCGTGACAATCACTACAATGAAATGTTTACTGGTTCTGGCAGTACGATGACAAAAAAGGGATTCACCACCGTGTACGACTTGTCTGCAAGTTACGGTACAATCAACCCGGCATTTGATCTTCTAAAAGAAGGCGATGTATACGATAGTTCCTATTCCATTGAGAAAGGAAAAACAACACCGCCAAAACGATACACTTCTGGTTCAATGATTCTTGCCATGGAAAATGCAGGAAACTTAATCGAAGAGGAAGAACTGCGAGAACAGATTAAGGCACAGGGAATCGGAACAAGTGCTACCCGTGCCGACACCATTAAAAAGTTGGTTCGAATTAACGATTTGTCCTTAAATACCAAAACACAGGTTTTAACACCAACCACATTTGGTGAAGCAGTTTACGAAGCGGTTAAGGAAATGTTGCCTGACTTATTGAATCCGAAGCTGACCGCCGAATGGGAACAACACTTAAATGCCATCGCTGACGGAACAACCGACGCAAAGGCATATCGAAAGGATTTTGAGTCTTTCGTGTCCCAGTCGGTCGAAGAAATTAAGGAAAAGCCGATTCATGAATCCGTAAAGAATCTGGCAAAGAACATTAAGGAGGACAAGAAGAACAAACCCGCTCCACCAAAGAAAAGCGAGATCGGAACTTATCTTTCCGTACCATTTAGTGAAAAGGACGAAGTAAAAGGACTTGGAGCAAGATGGGATTCTTCCGCAAAATGCTGGTATATGCCTGCTGGAGCGGATCAAGCTAAGTTCAAGAAATGGATCACGGGGAACGGTACAAAGACAGTGAAAAAGATTTACATCAAGGTTTCATTCGATGAAAAAGACGAAGCAAAAAAGTTGGGTGCAAAATGGGACGGCGACAAAAAGAGCTGGTACATCATGAGTAACCAAGATAAGGCTTTGTTTTCTAAATGGGTGAAGTAGAAAGGAAGGGGTTTTTTATGACAGGAAGAGCAACCATCGTAGCTATCATTTTTATACTTATTCTTTATGCACCGCTGAAATTCGCAGAAAAAAGGGGAGCCTTAAAGCGACTTCCCTTTTGGCAGGATGCTATATTTTTCCTTTCCGGCGGGGTATTTTTATTTCTTTTAACATTCATTCTCGGTGTTATCGTGCAACTTTTTCATATTCCTTTAGCAGGAAATAGTCTGTCCGACGTACAAAACTTTGAAGAAACTATCATCACCATTTTATCTTCCTGTTTTTTCGCACCGATCTATGAAGAAACACTTTGTCGTTATGGGCTAATTTCTTTCTTCGAGTGGATCGAACGAAAGACGGGCCGGACAAATGTATATGCTTGTAACATTGTCCTTTCTTCTATCATCTTTGGTCTGTTACATCTTCCCGGCGGCGGTTCTGTCGTACAGGCAGCGTATGCCAGCTTTTCCGGACTGATCCTTGGATTCCTGTTTCTTGGAAGAAAAGAAGAATATATGAAAGGATTCTTAAAAAAAGAGGAGTGTTCCGAGGAACAGGAAAGTGATAAAGTAGAATCTGTATGTGATAACGAGCAGAAGGAAAAGCATTGGTTTTCTTCCATGCTTTCCGGAAAGAATCTGCTTCGTGATGTTCTATTTCACATGGGATTTAACACAACAAGCGTGATCGTGACACTTGTTACAGTAAATTTCATGAAAATGTAGGACGAAAAGTAACTTTGCGCCTATATTACTTATGTAAAAAAACAAAAAAAAAGGCGCGCAGACTGTGTAAAAATAAGAAAGGGGGAAATGATGATAAGAGATTTATCCAACGGATATGAAATGGAATTAAACCTGCTTCGTGGGGAAGTGGAATACTGTAACATAAGTTATGGAATTACGAAGGTTCGGCATCGTGGAGAAATCCATTTGCCAACCCGCGGTATTTTAACAACAAACCTAAAGACAAAGAATGGTTCCCTGTCGTCAAGGATTGCTTTCCCAGACAACTTTTACGACGACCGCCTGTTTTCGCCAGATGAATTTATTTTCTTTGACGAACAAAAACTTGCCACGGACTTTCTGTCATCAATTCGCGGTTCTTCGGCAATTGCAAGAGGACAGAATAATTTCAGAGCAGCAGAGATCGAATGTCCATTCTTAAACGACCTTGTTTCCGGCGAAAAACGACCGGACAAGCTCTATCTCTACGTTGTTTTTGACAAACGTTACTATAACGATATTCCCGGATTCGATATTTCGGGTGTCGTGGAATCAATAAATGGTTGTCTGATCTGGCACGTTTATGTAACAGGAACGGTTTTGTCACCAGAAGAAATCTTAGCAAGACGGTTTATCGAAACACGAGACAAGGTGCGTGCCGGAAAGTTAAAGGACGAACAAGTAGAGCAGCTAAAAAAAGCGGAAGAAGAATACTTTGAAACACGAAGTACCTTTTTACGGCAGGTAAATTTCGATTCAGATAGTGCATGGTTCGTACAGAACAATACACGTTACCGCACGAAACTGACCTTTGCAGCATACGATCTATGGAAGGAACGATTAGAAGAACATCCGCATTGGATGTTCCGAGAAATGTAAAAAAATGTATATTTATGCAAAAAAAGGAGGAGATTATATGAACGTAAATAATACAAATGAAAATGACATTACCGATTTATTTGACGATGACGCATTTGCAGAAGCAAAAAGCAACTTAGAGAAAAACGATGCAGTCTATCGGCAAAACGATGAATTTCAGTACAGAAAAGAACAAAAAAAACGAGAGCAGCCAACCATTAAGCAGAAGATTGCAAGAATCAACGTAGTTGTATGGCTGATTTTTGAAACGTTTTTGCTTGCAATGATGTTTATCCCTGATGATGTATTTGATGCAATATCACAATCGCTGCCAAATAATGCAATATCACAAACGCTGGGACTATTTATTTACACGGTGATATGGCTTTCCTTTCTCTATCTATCATGGTTTTCCCTTCCCGAGGTGATTCTTTGCGATTCCGACTTTGATCTTTTGGTTAGAGATCCGAAAAAAAAGTTTCTGTATCCTTTTTGTATTTTCGAACGAGCATGGTGGAGTATTTTACCAAATATTATTTTAGCGACACTTATATGGCGGAGTATGTGGCTTCTTGCACTTGATGAAAATAATACGTTTTACTATGCGTCTATTTGGGCACCAATCGTAATTTTTGTGTATAATGAAATTATATTTTTAAAAGAAGGTGATTGGTACGACTGGCATAATCTCTTATGGATTGGTAATGCGGTTGCACTTATTGCAGTTCTTGTTTCACGATGAACGTGTAAAAAACATTTCCTACAAAAAAGGCTTCTCTTTCCTACCCGTAAGAGAGGTCTTTTTTTTATTACGCTTTTTTTGTTACCTGATGCAGAGTTGATCGCTATGTTACAAAAAAAAGAAAGGCAACAAAAAAAAGCACAACAAAAAAGTTTGGAATCTTAACAAAGCGGAGGTAAATTATGAAAAAGAAACTTGTAATGGCAATGATTGGCGTGATGTTACTCACGTCGTTTGTTGGATGCGGAAATAAGAAGGCTGCGTCACATGATGCAGGCGCGAAGGTTGAACAGTCCACAAAGGACTCCGCGAAGAGCAAAACGAAAGCGGCAAAGCAGAAAACTGGCGAAGAGAAGAAGTGGTTCGTATATTATTACGGATTGGACGACTTGAAGAAGGTCGATAACCGCGACTTCCAGAACCCGGTAACGAAGGACAAGATGAACCCCGACACGCTAAAGCAGACGTTCTCTGCGGAAAGTGTTGACGAGTTCTTCTCTACCAGCGATAAGTTCAAGAAAGGGTGGCTGAAAACACCGAGCGAATCGATCACCGACGATCGGGGCGACGTAAAGGAGAAAGACCAAACTGTAGAAATCTCCTATGACGATGAGGTGTTTGAAAAGTCGGATGTCGGCGCTGCAACATCAATGAGCGATGCGATTGCCACAGGAAGATACCGCGCTGAAATTCCATATTACGGGCTTAGTCATGAGGCGAGAGCAAATCTCGTAAATGGAATAGATCCGACAGATGTCCAGACTGGTAGAGAAGATCGAGAAGATGGATACGATGCCGAATATCTCAAACCAATACTGAAAGCTCAGAGCGATACGCTAAAGGCGTTCTTTGAACGTGTCGGCGCTCCAGATGAAGTAGTCTATCCTTTGGGCGTAGATGCTATGAGTATGACGGCTTCATCTGGTACAACAGTGAGAGGACTAACAACATTCTTCGTTTGGTATACGGACGAAGGAACTTACATTTTGGATGTAACGGAAATGTCTAGCGACGGCGATTTCACCGACGTAAAGCTGTCAGCCCCGCTCTGGTTTTATCCGATCAAAAACTTCAACGTCTTTGATAAAAATACGCCTAAGAGCAGCTGGAAAGAATATCTCGAAGTCGTGAAGGCGGTCGCAAATGGATCCACGAAGGATGTAAAGGTCGATCTTCACAAACTGTTCAAGGAAAAGTAATCGCTAAAATAGAAAGGAACGAATATACCATGAGCGCAGGAACACTATTCTTCATCACGTTCGTCATTATGCTAATCGTATTATGCCTTTGCGTCCATTTTTGCGACGAACGGCCTCACGAAGCATTCATCATTGCGATCGTGATGGTATCGGTGACCGTGTTCGTCGGCGTATTCGTTTCTACCGATTTGTTTCATGCAAATCCGAAAACAGAACGATACGCGATTCAAAGCGTGTCGTTCGAACACAATCGTGTAAGCATTAAAGTCGCTGATCGGCACGGACGCGAACATACGGAATCGTACACGGCACATCAGCATGGATGCAAAATCGTACCGGCAGAAGTCGAAAAAAAACCGTATCTTCTGAAAAAGACGTATCACGTTGGCCCGATTTACCAACGCGTACTGGAATATCACATTACGACAATCGATCTAAGCGAAATTTCGCAGTAAATCGAATATGAAACCAAACCGCTCCTGTACAGGGGCGGTTCTTTTTTTTGCAAAAAATCGGAATTCGAAACAGAACGCCGGTATAACGTTAATGAAAAGAATAGAGCGCAGTCACTATGTTTATAAACGTAGTTTACTGTTTTTCATTCTTAAAGGAGATAAAAAAATGAAAGAGATAAAAAAGAGAAAAGTAATTGATGTAGTAACTTCATCCATGTTGTCTTGCGCTATTGTATTTGCCGCAATTCTTGTTATCGAGTTAATCCTTAGAGCCACGATCTATTCGGATTTTGGTTCTTTTTTCTGCGGTACTGTCAATGCAAATTCGTATTGTCAGTTCTCAAGACACGCATCAACCCGGATAGGTAAAGATGGTGTCATCGTTAGCATTGAGGACGGCGTACTAGAAGTTCCAAAAGGCTACAAGATCGTCACCAAAAATGACGATGGCAAATACGTTAACCACGGTCAAATGTGGGAGCCAGATCGTTATTTTGGCTACTTAATTGTGGACGAAAAAGGACAGTGGGCATACGGACCAGTTGTTGACAATACGAAAAACGTAAAGTTCCGCCTATTCGAACGGAATAACAGAGCGACTACTGCCGTTGAATTCAAGACGCACAATCGTGCGTACTGGAAAAGAAAAGCAAAGGCAATTTGTGAGAATGCAAATGCTAAGACAGATCGTGAGAAGGTCGAAGCAGTTTATACTTACCTTGCCGAGAACATGGCCTATGATTACGATTCTGCGGATGGATTCTTTATCACATCACGGGAATGTAACGACCAAAAAGCACTAGAATCCAAGCGTGGAATTTGTGTTAACTTTGCACATTGTACTGCAAATCTACTGAATGCAGTTGGTGTAAAAACCGAATGCGTAGAAGGGATTGCATCTGCGAAATTCGATCAATCCAAGCAGGCAACAGATCATGTTTGGAATAGAGTTCGCGTAGATGGAGAATGGTATCTGGTAGACACGACATTTGCCGCAGTACGTCAGTATTCACATGGCAAATTTAGTATCAACGATGGTGTAGATTCTCACATAGTAAATGCTAAGTGCGAACCCGTTAAGGACGGTCATGTAAATATGCAGTATTGCATGAATAATGACCTCATTAACGGTCTCCATTTGGCAGACACTTGGGATAAGTAAATTGCAGTAAAAACACATTACAAAAAAGGCGTTCAATCATTTGATTGGGCGTCTTTTTTTTGTCTTTTTGTTAGCTGATGCAATATTGGATGCCATGTTAAAAGTAGAAAAAAGCCTTTAGTAACGAAAGGATACGCTTTATGAATACAAAAACTTTATCTACCCGCTCGGAATGGCGCTTTGATAAGAGTCTCCCCCATCCAAACGGTATCCATGTGATCGGACTTGATATGGGATACTCCTCTCCCAAGTGTGTTTTTGAACACGGAAACCTTGTCTTTCCAAATTTCTGTAAGAAGGTAACAGGAGAGCTTTTCGGGGAACTGTCCAGAAACACAATCTTGTACGAAAACGAAGCTGGAGAACGCTACTATGTCGGTGAGGCAGCACAGAAAACACTATCCGAGGATTCTGTTGTTTCGGAAGAATCTCTGTTTGGTCGAAACCACTACCTGCACCCGGAGTTTCGAATTGTTTATGAAACCGCACTGGGACTGTCGCTTTGGAACGTAAAGACCAACGGAAGTGATCTTTTTCTTCAAACCGGGCTACCTCCTGCTTATAAGGAAAAGGACGAACCGTACTTACGACAGGCTTTATCCGGCAGGCACGTCTTTTCCTTAACAATCGAAAATATCACAAAATCATTCGACGTTACACTTTCCTACGACCAGATCGACATTATGGCGCAGCCGATGGGAACGCTGAATTCCATTCTGTTCAATGATGATGGTTCTTTTTCCAATCTCGCTCCGTCCATCATGCGATCGGACTTAATGATCTTTGACTGCGGATTTAAGACGCTGGATACTTTTTTCATTCACGCAAATGAGCTTTGTGATCAGACCACCAATCCGAATCTTGGAATGTACCGAGTCCTAGATGAAACAAGAAAGATGATACAGAAGGAATACGGTCTTTCCGTATCCATGCCCGCTATGCAGAAGGTGCTGCGAACCGGAAAAATTGATGTCAACGACCTGCTTACCCTTACCACAAGGTCTTATCCGATCGAATCTTTCGTGGAAAAGGCATCGGATTTGGTCTGCACCGAAGCAATCGAAGCTATCAAAGATCATATTTTTGAAATTAAGTACCTGATTTTAACCGGCGGAACCTCTGAACTTTGGTATGACAGTTTTTCCAAGCGACTTTCGACCGTACCGATGACGATTTTACGCGGACGGGAAAATTCATCTTTACCAACCTTCTATGCAAATGCCAGAGGCTATTACATGAGTCGTGTGAAGAAGTTATCGAGGTAAATTGCTATGGTGATTTCTATTCGTATTTACAGACAGCATGACATGGATCTTGTCACCCTTGCCTGTGACAAAGACTTCTGTTTGGGACGAGAAATGAAACGGGTACTTCTTTCGGCGGCAAACGAAACACCACTTGTTCCGAAGGAGATTCCCGACATTTCCTTTACGGAAGGATATGTTCCCCGTATGATTCGTGTACAGTTTTCGTTAAGTCCCAAAAAGCCGGAAGAAGCAAAGGCCTTTCAGTTACTTTCCAAAGTGAAGCGTGGGTATCGTTGTTCCTTCTTAAAAGCATTGTTCCGCAATCAATACATGACACTTCCTTTGTCAGAATATTTGATTACATCGGGTTTTGTATTAAGAAAAGAACAAAAACCAATGATACAAGACAATGAAACAAACAATCCTGTTCCGGAAAAGAAAAAGGAAGAGTTACATCAAACGGAGCAAGTCCCGGTCGATATACCAAAGCCAACCTTTCAGAAACCGGTAAACGTACCAGCGACCGAACCAAACAAGGCAGAGGATTTAGATGCCATGTTTGAAAAATTAAATGCACTTGGATAAGTGCTTAGAAAAGAGTTTTTTTATGAACAAACAGGAAAAGAATATTCTTTTGGAACTGTCGGAACGAACCGACGAACTAGTTCGCTTTTGCAGGATTCATCGTATCCCGGTCTATATCTGTACGGAACCAAACGGCACGATCCCTTCTGCCGTGCGCTCTGTTCGATATATCACACCGGATGATGTAAATCTTTGTATGTCAAACGACAATGTAACAAAGCTGGCGCTGATGGGAAATCAGAATCTCAGGCTTTCCCCCATCAAGACCTATCAGAACGAGCGAAAGAAAATAACAGACGATGCACTATCGGATTTTCTGGATGCTGATTAACGAAACGAAAAGTATCGTTTCATAAAATCTTGACTTGCTATGTTTTATATATAACAGGTTGTTTGAAAAGGAGTTGGCGAAGCCACCAATTCCTTTTCTCTTTTTTCCATAAAGGAAATAGAACAGGAGGAAAAACTATGGCAAAGATTAGTGATGTAGCAAAGAATTTCGCAGAGGGTACCAAGGTCGTTGTTCGCGGTAAGTTAAGCTATTGTCGTTATATGACAAACATCCTTGATGGGCAGGATCTTGAGCAGGAGATCAAACGTGAGGAGCAGTATTCCACTCACCCGGAGTACATCCTTCGTGATCCAAAATTAAGGTTCACCATCAATGAACCAAAGATGGTAAAGCAGGCTGATAAGCCGAATGAGTTAGAAATCGCCTTTAGTAAGAAGATTTATAAAACAAAGGACGGCGAGAAGCGTTTGGATTACCAGCGCAAGGCTCCAAAGAATAAGTTCGGTGAGTTCTTCATTCCTTACATCTTCGGAGTCAAGCAGGAAAACGGAAAGATCAAGAAGGTTGATCTGGCCGGTATTGATCTTGCAAACGATCAGGCCGTTACATTGACCTATACCGTTTACGAGACAAAGAAGGGCCTCAAAGGTCTTGATCTTTCCACCATCGTCTTTGATGAAGAGCCAAAACTTTATCAGAGACAGTCAACCCTGCCGGACGGCTGGGAAGATGAGGACGATGATAAGAGCGATGACACCTCTACTACCGAGGGAATCGAAGGAGTCCCATTTGAGGATTCCGACGTTTTCGATGAGTAACACTCGTTGAATACGACATCACAATCAAATGAAACAAAGCCTTACCCGAAAGGATAGGGCTTTTTTCATGTCCTTCTTTCTGCATAAATATACAGTAAAAGTAGATATAAATGTATAATTATGCAAAAAAGAAAGACAATAGTACACAACGCCTACAATAATAAAGCTGCAACAAACTTCATTCACACATTCTAAACAACTTGTTAATCGCACAAAACCCATTACACACATCGAAAGGAGGGCAAATATATGGAATAGCAAAAACAAACGTGAAAAACACGAAAAACGGAAAATTTTAAATTTATCACAAAATTCATGGACAAAATGAAAAATTTTACCTTGTTTATCTTCGTGAGTTTTTTTCACGGCTTCTAAAAAAACAAAAAAAACAGGAGAGAAAAAACAGGAGGGAGAATTTATGAAAATTCAAGGACTAACCGGCACCGTAACGATTGAACAAAAAGAAGAGGACGGCACATCGTTCTTTTGCACCAACGCTCGTGCAACAAAAAACGAAGATGGAACTTTTACAATGTCTTTTCATGCACCTTGTTCCGTGCAGGAAGGATCGCATCTTTTATTTTTGTTCGCCCGCTTCCACGCATTTTTTTCGGAACAGTTGATCGTAACAAAGGCAATGAAAGTGGAGGGGAAAGTGGAGGGCGAAACTATTGTTTTTGCTGAACCTTTATTAAAACAGGAACACAAAAGTCGTTACGGAAGCGAACCGTTTAGTTCGTACTATCTCGATTACCGCACCCGTGGAAGTGGTATCGACCGGAGCGAATCCAAAAAGTGGCGGGGAAGAATTCGTGCGTCACAGACTCATGTACTCTAAAAAATACAATCTGGAAAAGAAAAATGGTCAAAAAGACATGATTTTTGTTAGCTGATGCAAGGTTGGTCGCTATGTTACTTTTGACCGAGAAATTCTGTCCCAAAAAAAACTTAGGAAGGAGGGCACTTATGACAAAAAAGCAATGGAAACATCAATTGAATCAGGAACTTTTAAGTGAAAAAGCCGTCTTTCCTTGGGGCGTTGACACGGGAAAGCTCTGCGAAATGGGATACAACTATCGTGGAACAGACGATATGCGATTCCTTTGTATCACGGAAGATCGTTTTGGTAAACGTCTGCCCGGAGCATTTCATTTCACGGGAGCAAAAGAAACTTTCCTTCCTCCAAGTGGAACGGAAAAGAAGGGCAGAATTCATGTTAATCCCGATTTGTTCGGTACAGACCTTTACTACAATCCACAGGTTTTTAAGCGTCCATGGGTTTCCCCACAGAAGTTCTCTCATCTTTCCGAGGAGAAGAAAAAGAACTATCGTACTACCAAGCGAAAGATGGGTGGATCCTGCGGTTTTGCAACGAAAGACATTCTGTCCTACAAGGACATCGTAATTGACATTGATAATCACGAAGATCCATCCGAGTGGGTACAAAAGTCTGTAAAGAAAGTGACCGATGTGATCGAGAACGGTGTTCTGGAATCAACCGGTGAAACTATCATCACTCCATCCTTTGTTGTTCTGACAGGACGTGGCGTCCAGATTCACTACGAGATGGAACCAGTGTATTTTCCTGCCGAAAAGAAGGTTCGTCAGGCAGCGGAGGCTCTTGTTCGCTTCTGGAACGGTATTTTGTCCAATATAGACTTTTCCATCAAAGAGACATCTGTGCCACTTACTGTTGATCACGATGCGTCATTAAACATCGGTGGATATAAGCGCCTTCCCGGTTCAAGGAACTGGTCTGCCATGGATCCAGAAACACACGAATTCGGATACCGTGTCACAAAGACACTGGAAACCGGAAAAACATACCCAATCAATGATCTTCTGACCGAGCTGCACGAACCGATTTACAAGAAAAAGAAGGTAAAAAAGGGCACTCCAGCTACGACTGCGAAAAAGGCACGTCATGCAGGAGGAAAGAGAACTGAGTCATGGGATAGGGCTTTCCATGATATTGTAAAAACAGTTCAAAAAGGCTCACGAAATAACTTTCTCTTTGCATCGGGTTGTGTGATGTGCGATGGTAAGCGTGACGTTTCTTCCTTTGTGAATGAAATGAACGGACTGTTAAGCGAACCATTACAGAAGAAGGAGATTGCTCACATTATCGTAGAAGCATCTTCCGGCAAGTATCACTTTAGTAATGCCAGCTTAATGACACGATTCCATCTGTCTGAGGAGTATCTGGCACAGTTTGGTCTGTCCAAAGACGGCTGCTTCGTAAAGAACGCCGACCGTGACAAGATGCGCGCTGAAAAGAGACAGGAGCGGGACAATCGTATTCTATCTTTGATTCGTTCCGGTGCGTCAATCAACGCCTGCGCTAAAAAGCTAAGACATTCCCGTGTAACAATCCGCAAGGTCATTGCACGGGCAAAGGAAATCTGTATCCTTTTGGCAAAGAGAAACGCCGAGAACAAGAGGAACTTTATGCGCCTTTTGGATCGGTTCAAGCGAGTTGTAGATTGGTTTTGCGACGTATTTGCTGACATATTTACAAAGCCATTCCTAACAGTTCCTTTTCCACTCACAAGCTAAAAACAAGGATTCGTCTTACATGATGATAGGGCGGATCGAATATGGTTTTTGTAAGGCACGTCACAAACGTGTCTATTTGTCGTGCATGAAATATGTCACGGCTTATTTTTTTTGGCACAAAAGCTGGATTGTATACAAAATACAATGCAAACACAAGGCGAATCAAAAGGGGGTGGTTCGTTTTGGATTATACCTTTTTTTATGGGGTTTTCGATCGGCTCGCTACAAACTTCTCACTACGAACTTCTTGTAACGAACTTCTTGTAACGAACTTCTCACTACGAACTTCTTGTAACGAACTTCTTGTAACGAACTTCTCGCTACGAACTTCTTGTAACGAACTTCTTGTAACGAACTTCTCGCTATGAACTTCTCCTAACGAACTTCTTGCTACAAACTTCTCGCTACGAACTTCTCGCTATGAACTTCTCCTAACGAACTTCTTGCTACAAACTTCTTGCTACAAACTTCTTGCTACGAACTTATCGTTACGAACTTATCGCTACAAACTTCTTGTAACGAACTTATTGTAACGAACTTCTTGCTACGAACTTATTCTAACGAATCTATTGTTACGAATCTATTGTTACGAATCTATCTAAACAGTAGGCTCCTAATGAACTTATCTAAGCAATAAATTCTAAACAGTAAACTCTTAACGATATTCTCTTAACAATATGCTCTTAACGATAAGTCTGCAACGATCTTTTTTTTGCGGTCTTTTTTTTGGCAAGATTATTGCAGCTTTATTTTCTTTTTCTTTTTTTTGTTAGCTGATGCAAGTCCACACGCTATGTTAATTCTATGAGAGTGAATTACTGTATAAGTAAGTAAAAAACAAAAGTAAAAACCAAACGATCATAAAAATACAAAACGAAAGGACATAAGGTTATGCAAAGAAAAGGTATAGGAAGAAAGGCTCTTGCTCTTTTTCTTGCTGCGACATTTGCAGCAACGTTGTTCTCAGCTTGTGGGAAAAAGGGAATCGAGCAGCAGAAGGAGTACAAAACACCAGAGGACTTTACGCCAAAGTTTTACACTGAGGAAAAGGAGCTGCCGGACGACGCTTATTTCATTCGTCATAAGACGAAGGATGGCTATCAGTATTATCCTTTAGCAACGCCGGAAAACACTTTTGATGGAACGGCGCAGAGTAATTATGCTGGGTTCGATGACACGCGAATCGTCTGGCTGAACTACAACGTGGATGAAGGCCTTGTTCCAACACTGGGAAAGGGCGACGACTTAATTTACAAGTCCACAAAGTCCATTCCGAACAAGTACGCTTTGGAGAAATTCTTTGATCGAGGATATACCATTGGCGTATCTGGTTTAACAAAGGATACTTCTGGAAACTATGCGTATGTTTCTGCAAAGAGTTCCGGCACGGGACGCGTTCTTACAACAACTGACGCTGCGGGATTTGACGGCTTGGATGCAGAAAGCATTTATCTAAACAAGCTGGACAAAACAAAGATCAGTGACGCAAACGTTTCTTCTTCCGGTACAATCACTGGTTTGAAGCGAATGAGAACCTATAAGGCAGACATTCGAACTGGAACCGAGCAGATTACAACAGGACTGACTTGTAACGCTCATCTCTTTGTGTCCGCAGAAACTTATCTGTTTGGTGAGTTTGAATTCCTGACTCCAGCAACGGCAAAGCTCTCTTTTCCTGAGTATGCCACAGACGGGTATTACACCATTGGGGGAAAGAACTTCTTCCGTTATGTAAAAGACGGATCTATGAAGAGCAAACTCTCTGCAAACGATGCAAACAAGCAGATTTATCTGTACGACGAAAATAACACGAACAACGATACCGTCCCCCTTCAAGGTTCTCCAATCGGAACGACCATTGGAAAAATTTGGGATGAAAACGGTTTCCTCATTGACGCTCCTATATCCGATGAATCAAATATCAGCCAAGAGCCGGGTATTTCGTATGAAGAGTTTATTAAGGGAGCAAAAAATCGTGCGAAGAAAGGCAGCTCCAGTACAGGTAGTGGCGGCGAAACCGATTCCTTTGACGATTCCGAAGATGGTTCTACTATCACCAAGAAAACGAAACTCACTGAGAAAACAGATGATGGTTATTATGTAGAGACCTGTACTGTATCTTCTGTTTCCGATGCCGTAGTAACTGGTGATGTGTCACGTTATGACATTGTAGCATCTGGCGATCCGGATACCGATGGTCTGAATTTCGTTTACTACAAAAAAGATGGAGATGAGAAGATTGAAGCAGGAAAGACCTATCACTTCATTTTCCGTCCCGATACGAACGGGTTTGATGCATATACAATCACGAGCTTTTCAGAAACAACAAAGGAAGAGTGAGTAGCTCACTAATACCCACGGGCAAGCCCGTGGGGTTGTATGACAACCCAGAGTGAGTAGCCTAAGTTCTTCGGGAACTACGTTAAGAGAGAATATATAGTTACCTACGGACGTAATGCCTAATCTGTAGCTCTAAGGTCAGTGATTAAACAGTTCTGTGGTATAGGAACAGTGTTGCTGACATATAAACCTCTCATTAACCTTGGCGAAGGCATGTAACCGCCTTTCGGGGCGAGAAAATCCTCTAAAGCAGTAATGCTTTATCTAGGATCAGAAAGGAGTACGGACTATGGTCTATGTTCTAAATCAAAACGGACAGCCCTTAATGCCAACAGAAGCCTATGCAAAAGTCCGTATTCTTCTGAAAACAGGCAGGGCAAAGGTAATTCGTAGATGTCCGTTTACGATACAGTTACAGTATAGCAGCACGAACTATACGCAGGAAGTCAGTCTCGGTATTGATGCAGGTTCAAAACACATTGGAGTTTCCACTACAACAAAAGATAAAGTTCTCTATGAAGCTGACGTTGAACTTAGAAACGATATTGTAAATCTGCTCTCTACTAGACGACAGAACCGCAGGTCTCGCAGAAACCGTAAAACAAGGTATAGAAAACCTCGTTTTAATAACAGAGTTTCTACTAGAAAAGATGGTTGGCTTGCGCCTTCTATAAGACAAAAGGTAGATACACACTTAACCGTAGCAGCAAAGATACATAAGATACTTCCTATATCAAAAATCATTGTGGAAACAGCATCTTTTGATATTCAGAAGATTAAGAATCCCGCAATCAGCGGCACGGAATATCAGCACGGCGAACAGCTTGATTTCTGGAATGTCCGTGAGTATGTACTTTTCAGAGACGGTCATGAGTGTCAATGCTGCCACGGCAAGTCTAAAGACAAAATACTTAATGTGCATCATATCGAAAGCCGTAAGACGGGTGGCAATAGTCCATCGAATCTGATTACGTTGTGCGAAACCTGTCACAAAGGATACCATAAAGGCACTGTCAAACTACCTAAGACCATACATAAGGAAATGTCTTTTAGGGATGCTTCATTTATGGGCATGATGCGGTGGGCTTTCTACAACGAACTGAAATCTTTGTATCCGAATGTAAGTCTGACTTATGGTTACATTACAAAGAATACTCGTATTAGAAATGACCTTCCAAAGGAACACTACATAGATGCCCGTTGTATAAGTGGCAACCCGTTAGCGAAGTCCAGCGGAGAAGTGTTCTACCAAAAGAAGGTGCGATGTCACAACCGCCAGATACATAAAAATACAGTTCTTAAAGATGGTATTCGCAAACTGAACCAATGCCCATATACAGTGCAGGGGTACAGACTTTACGACAGAGTAATGTATAAAGCCCGGGAATGCTTCGTTTTTGGTAGGCGCAGGGATGGCAGGTTTGCAATCAGACTATTAGACGGTACAAAAATCAACGAGCAGATTTCTTATAAAAAACTTAGATTATTGGAATCTGCTAAACACTATATTACTGAAAGGAGGACGCCGCTCCTCATCGGGGCAAGCCCCGATGTTCCCGCGGCTGTGTAATTTATGGCAGAAAAGAAAACAACAACAATTTCCGGAAGAGCAGCAGAAGATGCCCTTCGACGGGCAAAAACCATGAGTTCACAAGAGGATTCCAAACAAAAGAATCCTTTTGTGGATAATTCTACGTCAAAACCTGCGCCGATCAATGATGCCGTTTTACCAAAGCCGAACCCAAAATCACCTTATGGGGAATCCAATGGTACAACCGGCCATTCTTCCTCGACTGTCGGAATGCCAACTTCCGGTGAATTAAAAAGGAAGGAGATTCGTGCCACGGCGGGCGCTCTTGGAATACGCCTTCTTCGACAGACTATATCAACAATACGAACAGTTTCCAGCCAGATTACCTTGGATCAGGGTACGGCCCGTGTTGTACAGACAACTTTAACAACCGCCGCACCTGTCGTTACAACGGCACGGGCAGCGGGCGCTCTTGTAACCGCTGCGATAGCAACGAGTTACGTTAAGCATATTCAGGATATGTACAACGGTGAATCTGTATTAAAGGATGCAGGTTTAACCGGAAATCGCATGAATGCTTCCCACGTTATGTCCCATTTGTCTACGGAACAGATTAAGGGCTTGGAAAATCAGATTCCAGATCATGTAAAGAATCTGTCAGGCTCTAAGGACTTTTTGCACCGACACCCGCACATGGGAGCAGGACAAAAGATGGTTTTCTCCTCCGTTACCGGCAAAGGTGAACACATCAGTGATTTTGAAGTACATATCATTGATTTGCAGCATGATGCCGGAAAAATGAAGGAAGCATGGAAAGCATTTAAGAAAGCGAACGGTGGTGCTCATGCCGTAAAAGATATGCTTTCCGGAAAAACCTATCGTCAGATGAAACGTATGGTTCGACAGGGAAAGTATGGCGCTCATGCCACAAAGGTATTGAAGCGCGTTCCTCTTAATCTGGCACGAAATCTTTTCCGTGCTGCCATCCAGCCTTTACAGAACAATGAGGTTACGAAGGGTGCGCAGATTGGTACATCGACTGTTCGTGTTGGAAAAATGGGATTCCGGCATGGTGTAAAACCAATCGTTCATATCGCCTATAACCACGGCGCAAGAATTTATAATGCTACTCGTGCCATGAAGGTATTCTCCGAGATGGGCTTATCCAAGGGGCAAGCAATCAAAGGACTGTTCCGTGTTACCGGTTCGCAGATTCTAAAGCGTATTCCGATCATCGGATCAAAGGTGTATGTGCCAAGTGAGTTCTGCAAGGATTTTGCCGCAAAGGCATCAGAAATGGCGACAAAGGCCGGAAAAGAGTCTCTCTTTGCAAAACGCATTAAGCCGATGGATTTACATAAGAATCCAATCTTGCGAAAACTCTTCATGCAGAACTTAACGCCGGATAGCATGGATGCGATGGGTAAAGGTTTCTTCAAAAAAGAAACACGAAAGATGCAAAAGAAGGTCTTAAAGGCTCTTCGTCCCAACACTCTTCGTGATAAAGCTGGACGAGCAGTGGGACGTGCCACAAAATCTGCTGCAAAGAAGGCTGGAAAGGCCATTTTGAAGTCGCTTAAAATAATCGGCAAAAAAGTGGCGCAGGCAATAGCAAAAACTATTGAGGCGATTGCTTCGAATCCTTATGTTTTAATCGTTGTTGCTATCGTTCTAATTATCTGCATGGTTGTTGTACTTATGTCTGGAGCGCTTGACGGTTCGGCAAAAGAAACGAATGCTCAAATGCAAAATCAGTTGTTTTCCCTTTCGACGGATGATTCCAAACTGTTTACGCAGAACGCCGAACTCATCTTAAAGCAGGTGAAGTCCTGCCATGATGATATGGAAAAAGATTTGGATTCCATGATGCAAAAGTATCCGACCGCAGATGTGCAGTATCCAAACGGCGAAGAGGAAAATTATAAGGAAATCTGGTGTGCTGTTTCTATTATGGCGCAGTCGAACATCAATAACTTTAATGAAGATGACCTAAAGGAAATGGCAAAGACGGTATATAACAATACCCATTCCATCACCCATAACGACTACGATTATATCGATGCAGATGGAACAAAACATACCGCAAGTCATATCTTTGTTAACATTGCCCGTGGATCGGATCTTTGCTATGAGGCTTTATCCGGACAGTATCGTCAGGCAGAGGATAGCGACGGTGGTGATGTTGCCGGAAATGCAGAATTGAAAGCGGCAATGACCGTACCAAATGATGACTGGTTACAGATTGTGCAGAATATGAAGGAACAAATCGCATCGTTTCAGGCTGGATATAGTCAGAAGGATTGGCTTTCAATCACTGTAAATGGACAGCCTATGTCTGTTCGACAGGATTGTTCCGGTTTTGTCGGTGCGTGTCTTATGGTGTACGGATCAATGAGTGGACCGATTAGTTCAGCAACTCTTCGTAGTGCAGCAAGTATTCCGAAATTTGTAAAGTTCAACTGTTCAATTTCTGGAAATTCCGGCTGGGATTCTCTGCAAAAAGGTGACATTATTGTTTCGGATCACCACACCGAAATCTTTTCTCATTGTGATGGCAACAACCATTATGTTTGGAACTGTGGTAGCGATAAATCCTGCAACACTCCGGGACTTACAAATGATCCCGGAAACGACAACCATTACATTTATGCTTTTCGTCCGATTGTAGCAGGAACAGATACAGTGACATCCGGTGGTGAACTTAACCTTGCGGAACAGACAGATGGTTCAACTGAGAGTGATTCAACAGATGCATCTGGTGGTTATCCTTATCTGGAAGAAATAGAACTTCCTATGTCCAATATGCCGGCAATGAACGAAAAAACCGGAAACGAAGATGGATACGAAGATTTTCTTATGCAGGATGTAAAGAACACAAAGGAAAAGACCAAGACCTTTGTGGCTGACTACTTCCGTGGCACAAGTGGAGCGAGCCTGAATAAAAAGGGCGCAAGTGTATCATCAAACGACTTTATTCGTTATTTATTTAGTAAGCACGGTGTACGGTTTTCCATGGATAACGAAATCGCAGTATTTAGCGATGGTGAAATCGTTTCTAAGAAGAAGTTGAAAAAAGGTGACATCATCTGGTACATTCCAAAGACCGGTGTTGCGAACGCCATTAAGGAAAAAGCGAAGGGTTTTTCTCATGTGACGGAGCATGAGGAAGTAGATTTACCAGACTATGGCAAGGTAGACGCTTATCAATCCCTTTTGGATACAGTCGTTCCTTTGATCTACATTGGGGACGGCAAGTGTGTAGGATATTGCGCTGACATTACTCAAAAAACGGATGAGTATGAGTCTAATGGAATGATGGCTTCTGTTCAGACCTTCAAGGTAGATGATCTTTCTAAAACACGAATTTGGAACTGTGAACGTTATTCCGAATTTACCAAGGGTGCGGTTTACGGAGCTACCAATTATTTTGAGGGTTGGACCGATACGAACATCAAGTTGTTCTTACTGTTATTCAATGACGACTGCTGGAACACGGGAACAAAAACCATCGTTGATTGGGAAAGTGAAGATAGTGATGAGAAAACCATCGACTGGTCATGGTATTCTGGTGGATCTTACGAAACAGACAAAAAGTATAGTTCTCTTGAAAAGGATATTACTTTCTTTAAGGATGTCACAGGCATCTTAAAGCGAAGATTCACAGACGATGGACTTCTTCCCGGCACAGGATACGCTTTGTCAAACGCGTTAAGTAAGTGCCGTACCACAGAAGAGTCTTTGAGCGGAAACAACATCTTCGAAATAGGAAGAGTAACTGGAAAAGATTCTCTTATTACACAGAAATATTCTTACAAGGGTAGCGGAGCGCCAGATATTAAGAACTGGGAGTATCGTTCTTACAGCTGTTTGGAAGAAGCCTGTCAGGATTACGCTGGACGAATCCAGCCATCTGTTAAACTCGCTGTAACAACAGAAGAGCAGTTAATGCAGCTTTACGTTACAAACGCAATTAGTAAGTCAACACTTGATGCGGCTCTGTCAATCTATAAGACCAACAAAGACAAGCTGGACGAAGCTGATAGTATTGCTACTCGTCGAAAAGAGTATGTGGAGAAAATGAACTCTTATGCCCAGCAGGTAAATGCATACAGTTCCGTTACTGCTAAAACTGCTTCCGAAGCTAGAAATAAGGCAGACGAATTTTCTTCTATTCTAACCGCATACACTGATAGCAGGAATGGTCTTGCGATGTTTTTAACATTGAATCCTGATGTTAGTGACAATGAGACCACTTATCTTCTGTACCATTACAATCAGAATATTGATGGTTGGAATCAGACATTAAAAGCGTGGAATGATCTTGCTTCGAAGTTAGAGCAAAAAGAACTGGAAGAACAGGCACAAAGAGAAGCAATGCAACAGTCTACTCCTGCTCCTGCACCACAACCGTCACCATCTTTGCCATCCGTTACAACGAATCCTACAACACCATCCTTTAATCCTTCTGAGGAGATCAGGAAGAGTACAGGACAGAGTGGTTCGTCTGGAAAGAGCAAAGGGCATTCTAAAGGAAAGGACGGAAAGAAAGGCGGTTCCAAAGGAAAAGGCGGTAAGAAGAAGGGTGGCGGCTTCTTCGACTGGCTATTTGGCTAATCTTTCGTCAAAATGCACAAAAAAGAGGAGAGAAAAGCGTAAAAACTTTTCTCTTTTCTTTTTGTCTTTTTGTAGGACAAAAATCAATCTTTACCCTATATCTCACATATAAAAATTTTATATATAAAAATTTCACATATTAAAAACGCGCGAAAAAAGGGGGAGGTATGCAAAAAAAATGAAAGCACAATGGATTGAACGCGCGGAAGAACTGTTACAAAAAGAAGAACCGCTTTCTGCGGAAGAGATTGTATCCCGTGTATTTGACGGGGAAGAAGATGCGAGTTTTGATGACATGGCGGATTTATTTGGTATGGTGCTTCCGCAAACAGAACGAAATGTGTTAGCACTTCTGATGAAAGGAGAGTGATTTTTGAAGTTTCTTCCTATTATAAGCAAATGAAATACAAATGAAATATTAAATGAAACCGAAACAAAACGAAATGTTAAATCGCACCAAAGAACAGGAGGTATTTTTTTTCTATGGCAAAATCAACAAAAGCGACTGGGATTTTTTCTTTAAGTAAGGCAAAAAATTTGGAGCAGAAGAAAGGTGTAAAGGCAGCAATTCAATACGCTGCACCATTTACTGCGACAAACAAAAACACGGGCAATCGTCTGGCAAAGAATTACGTTATTTCTATCATTCAGAATCGTGACGGGAAATATACAAAATATGAAAGTGACATTGCATGGTCAGTGTTTGTTCGCTTTTTTGACCACTATCTTTCTTCTGTTGTTGACCGCTACTACGCTAACGTATCGGTGGAGCCGGGAATTCTCGTAGACAAGAAAGCAGAGGCAAAGCAGTCCCTTTGGGTTTATGTGGTTGAGCAGATCAATAAATTTGATCCTACGAAGGGACAAATCACGACTTTTTTCCGTGACAGTTATCTGATGGGACAGATTTCTGACACCGAAGCAAAGGCAAGAATTAACACCAACACGCGCCGGAACTTAGAGACAGATAAGTTTATCGAAAATGTACGAAAAGACCTTGTAGCCCAGAATGGTGCAGAACCAACTCTGGCACAGATTTTAGAGGAAGTTGGAAAACGCACAAAGGGGAAGGCAAAGTCCTTCGGTATCAGCCAGATTCAAATTTCTCTGGAGCGTGTTGATCAGAACAACGGCATGAAGTCTTTGAATTTTGTCAACAAAACCATGGACGATGATGTGTCCGACGATGAACTGGGCGACAAAATGGAATCTCACGCCTTTCCATTGCCGGAAGAATCCGCCATCAAAAATGAGCGTGCAGAAAACTTATACAAGGCATTGGATACTCTTTCCTTTGTTGAACGCTCCATTCTTTTGTTTAAGAACGGTATGGAGTTGGTGGACGGTATCATTCAGGATCGGTCTAACGATGACACTACTACCGAAAAGCAGTTTGCTGCAATGCTTGGAATTAACGCAGCCGACATGAAACTGTTTTACACGACCGCTCTTGATAAGCTCTCTCATTCCCCTTATTTGGTTTCCTATGGAAAGAAGAAGAACAAGGGCTTTGACAACAGTGTAGTTTTAATGTTTTCCGCAGCAGATGATCTGGAGTGGGACGATGGCCTGATGGACATTGCAAAAACGTATGTTTCCGATGACGAAATGAATAAGTAAGAAGGAGGTGTGGTATGGATAAAACAATAGAAGCTGATATTTTCGACGAAGATTTTAGCGCAGAGTTAACCGAACAGATTAGGGATTTTTTACATCGTGTGCCTTTCCCGACATTTTGTAAAGCGATTGAGCAGCGTGTCATTGGACAGGAGAATTTGATTCATATTTTGGCAAATGTCTATCACTACATCACCTGCCTTTCCAATGATGTTCCATCTGTCGATCACACTTTACTTGCAGCACCGTCTGGTTCAGGAAAGACCGAAACTTACCGAGCATTACGAGATTATTTTGAAGAAGAAATTCCAAATCTTCCGGTCTTTTTGTTCGATATGACACAATTAAGTGTAACCGGTTTCCGTGGGGCGAACAAAAGTGAAATGCTTGGCACACTGTTTAATCTTTCAAAAGTCGCACGGACACCACATCCCGCTGCAATCTTCTTTTTGGACGAGATTGATAAAAAGATGAAGCCAACCTTTGATGGATTTGGAAAGAACGTTAATGCGGATGTACAGGACGAACTTTTAACTATGCTAGAAGGAGCGCCAGTCACAGTGCAGCGAGGAACGATCTTTACGGACAAAGTCCTTTTCATTGGACTTGGTTCGTTTGACGCCTTTCGAAAAGACCGTGAAGAAAAGGCAGCAACGGTTGGCTTTAATGTGCAGGAGCAATCCGAAGAGGAGAAGCATTTTACTTATGTCACACGGGAAAATATGATTTCTTTCGGTGCATCCCACGAGCTTTTGGGACGATTTCCTCTGATTGTAAATTATGACCGACTTTCCAAAGAGAGCGTCAAAGCAATCATTGCAAAGGAAGTGCAGAGCATTTCTAACAGCTATATGAGAAAGATTTCTTTATCTTATTCTTTTCAGGACGAACTGTTAACACAGGCAAATTCGTCTTTTGGATGTCGTATGATTTCCAGCCATTTGAAAGAAAGCGCTTTATATGCGTATGAAAAAGAACTGATGTCAGGGAAAAACAACCCGGAAAATACGGTCTATCGTCTACTTTCCGAAAACGATGCAGAAGTAATTACAGAAAAGGGGGTACAGAATGAATCTAGTAAAGATTATTGATGATGTGCGAATTCCGTATGTGATGCCGTCAAAGAACGCTAAGGAACTGATTGACTGGTGGGACAAGAATATGGCAAATAATGCCAACGAAGAGATCCCGGAAAAATTGTTTTTCCCAAAGTCCCGTTCCGAAAAGGAAAATAGCGAGGATGCTTTGGCGCTCTTTCGCCATGTTGCAGAAGATGTTCTGGTGGTTAATCCATACGAGTTTTCTAATATGTTGTCAGTAGAATTATTAGATGACTTTCATCTGAAAAAGGCATTTTCTAAGGTTTGCTATCCGAAAATATTGGCAAATCGTGCCAATAATGTTTGGTACATTGCAAACGTCTGCTATCCAGACATTCTTCCTTTACCAAAAACACAGTTGATTATAACAGAATATATGAGCGTTCTGTATTCTGGTAACCGCACCAGATCCCGTTTCTTGTCTGGAGAACCGACCGAAGAAAAGAGACAGGCGGCAACCCTTTGCTTACATCACTATTTAGCTTCACACCGTACCGAAGAAATGAACGATCTGTACAAAACGTACTTGTTCTTTGCAGATCGTCCACAGGCGATGAAGTTCCTAAAGCGCGGGGCATTGGATTGTGCCTGTAATTCTCTTTTTCCAAGTCCTTTGGCCTTTTTTCATGAGAGTCTGCCTGTATCTGAGCGGTCAGACCTTTACTTTCAGTTAGCATCCTTCCTGTTCGATGCCGGAGAATTATCAAAACCTAAGACGGGAAGGGGTGGAAACCGTGTTCGCTAACAAGCTATGTTTCTTGAATAGACAGATGACTTATTCATTTCGTCAAAAGAATCAATTAGAAAGGAGGAACAATAATATGACAAAGAATAAGAATAACAAAACAACAAATCGTCAGACCATTCGTTTCCAGAAGCGAGGGGATTATCAGACGATTGAAGAGTTTGTAAATGGAAATGTTGGTGAGGTGAATCCGGAGCTGGTAGGAACGTATCCAAACCTTTCGGATGCAGAAGAGCTATTGTTACGGGCCATTCGTAACAAGGAAAAGATTACGGTGTATGGTGACTATGATTGTGACGGCGTTACGTCTCTTTCCATTTTTGCAAGACTTCATGAAGTAACAGGCTGCAACATGAACTTGATTGCCCCCGGTCGTTTTTCGGACGGTTACGGCATTACCGAGTCCCGTGTGGAAGAGATTGCAAAAAACGGCACCAAAACACTATTACTTGTGGATAATGGCATCGCAGCAATCGAACCCGTTCGTCTGGCAAAGGAAAAGGGGCTGACCGTCATTATTTTGGATCATCATGAACCGGTAAAGGACGAGTTGCCACAGGCAGACGTTCTTGTGGATCCACACGTTACAGGTGGTGACACCGTGCATGGGTTTGATGACCTTTGCGGTGCAGGTCTTTCCTATCTTTTTGTAAAAGATTTAATCAAAAAGATTCAGCCGGAACGAACTGATTTAGTGCGGGAAATTACCGTACTTGCCATGGTCGGAACAATTGCCGATGTGGTACGTTTACAGTATGATAATCGTGCAATCGTTCTTTCCGGACTTGCTCTGGCACGACAGGGCATTTTGCCGGAAGGATTGCGCGGGATTTGTTCGGCGCTTTCCATTTCGCCAGAATCCATGACCGAAGAGGACATTGCATGGCGAATCGCACCTCTCATCAATGCGGCAGGACGTGTGTCCAACAAGGGCGCAAGCGTTATGGCAACAATTTTATCTGCCAAGGATGAATCCGAAGTTAAGGATCTCATTGAAAAGTCCATGAAGGCGAATGACTTACGAAAAGTCTTAACCGATGAAATGACAGAACGTGCAGCACTTTATGTGAAAAGTCTGCCGGAAGTACCGTCTGTTATTGTCTATAAGGACACATCAACAAGGGCAGCTGGTATTGCAGGAATTGTTGCAGGAAAGCTGGTAGAAAAGTATCACGTTCCGGCAATCGTTTTGACACCGAATAAAGCCGATCCAACCATGCTGAAAGGCTCTGGCAGAAGTTATCAGGACATTGACTTTTTGACAGCGCTTCAAAAAGCAAAGGTAGACTGTCCGAACATCAATTTTGGTGGTCATGCGGCAGCTTGTGGTGTGCAGGTATCTTTATCCGATCTTTCTTCCTTCCAGAACGCTCTTTGTAAGGCAGTTCCGAAGAAAGAAGAAGCGAAGAAATCCTCTACCGTTTGGTACGACCTTGATGTTTCCGGTAAGGATATTAAAAATACCCTTTTACTGGAGAAATCCTATGCTCCCTTTGGAGCAGGTTGTCCACTTCCTGTGATTCGTACAAAACTTCATGTGGTAAAGACGTTCCTTATGGGAAACAACCGTCATGTGAAGTTCATCACCAAAGAGGGTGCAGACTTAATCTTATGGAACGGTGCGGCAGATCCCATGTACAAGGCGTTTGTCGAGCAGAACAAACACGTCATTGACTGTGTGGGAACACTCACGGAAAACGTCTATCAGGGACGTGTCACCCCGCAGATCGTTTTGACCAAAATGCGTTAATAACGACTTTTCTTAAAATGAAAACAGACATCTTTCTTTCCAAATGGAATTTTTTCCAAATGGAAGGAGGGGTGTCTGTTTTTTTTGTTAGCTGATGCAAGGTTGGTTGCTATGTTAGAAAAAAAAAGATGATTGATTTGATGCAAAACGCATCAATCAGAAAGGGTGAGATTTTTTATGGCAAAAGAAAATTATGTTTCTTTACGAGGGCAAGTCCGAAAAGAAGTAAAAATTGTTATGGATCCGGTCACACACGAACCGGTGTCGGCGATCTTTTCTCTCTGTACCGTTCGACGCGACATCTTGGATCGAGCAGGCGCTTTGTCTCCGGACTTTGACCGACCAATTATTATGACGAACAATCCGATCTTGGTTCGAAAGGCACAGGAAATTAAGGTGCATGACATTGTGGAAATCAAGGGCACTTTTACAACGGGCCGTGCCATTCGGCAGCGTATCTGTCCTCATTGCAATGAAATTAACGAAGTAAACGTTACTTTCCAGACGATTTATCCAACCTACATTGGCATCTTAAAGACCGATCTTGCTAATGACCGTGACGGGTTGGCAGAACTGGCAGAATGTGCCGAAGTTTCCAATATCGCAAAAATGATCGGGCGTGTCTGCTCGGAAGAAATTAAGACAGGCTCTACCGAACGTGGAGAACACTTTGCAAAGTATCGAATTGCTGTTAACCGAAAGCTCTTTCATACAGGATCAGACAGTTATCAGGATCATTCTGATTATCCAGCGGTGATAAGTTACGGAAAGGTTGCGCAGGACGATGCCAAAGCCTTAAAGCAGGGTGCTTTAATCTACATGGATGGTTACATTCACACCATGATGATGAAAGAAACACGAGTTTGTGATCATTGTGGCGAAACTTTCTGGTTTCATAATCAGCACATGATTTTCACACCATATTCGACCGAATACCTGCGGGACTTCAACGAAGATGCGATCGAAGAAACGCACCCGGAAGAGGATGACCGATATGACAAGGATATTGGTGACGGTACAGGAGAAAAAGAAAACTAAAGCAAGGGTTAGAAAGGACTTTTTTGTTATGCAGGACAATGAAAAGAAATGGATTTGGATTCTAATTGGTGCCGTGATTTTTGGCGTTATCTTTGGAAAGATTATGTCCGTTCTTCTTGGAACAATTTTAGTAGGAACGAAGTGGGATCTTTTGATCGGTTTCATGATTCCTCTATTTACTCTGCTTTCCATTCTTGTGGTTTCTTTCTTTCATCAGAAAGAAAAAGAACGCACAATCGAGTAAGTTTTTTTGGACAAAAATGCCATTTTACCCTTTCTTTCTTTTGTAACTTAAAAAAATAACTTCAAAAATAACAAAAAAAAGGAGGTACTATGGCATTTTCAACTAAACCGATTTCATTAAATTACAAACTGGTAAGAGAACTGGGCGGCGCAAGACTCGTCCACGCAAAAGGATGTTATATCATTCAAGATTACGACGAGCGAGGCTTGGAGGAGATTCCTACTTTTAAGCCCGAAAAGATGATACCTTGTAAGCATTGTGAAAAGTTAATCTACATTGCCGGTGCAGCAGAGGATTATCAGAAAAACTACCGTAAGTACAGTAAGGTCTTTCGTGATGTTTCTGTATCACTTGTGCGCACTCTTTTTGGATCAAACAAAAGGGCACAATGTACCTTTGTTGGAAATCGACTGTACATTTTATATGGAAAAGATTGTTGGTATTTGGATCTAACCCTTTTCCCATTAAATGAAGTTCATCTGTTTCACAATAACTATAACACCACGAAGCGATCAAAGGGTGATAGCAAGTGGTTTAAGACAGGCTTCCACGAACACACTCTACCAAATCAACAAATGTCCGTGATGGAATGTGTTCGTCGTATCATCGGATATGACTATGGCAAGGCAAAACACGCCCACAAAGAACGACAGAAGGAGCTAAGAAGAACCAGTCATACCATGTCTGAACTTGATGCGGAATACTGGGGCTTTTCCTCGGAAGAGCCGAGCCGTAAAAAGATATGAAAAATCAAGGCAAGTTATTCGAAGAGGACTTCAAAGCGTCTATTAAAGAAGCGTATTATTTAAGACTTCACGATTCGGCAAATGCGTTCGATGTCAATGACGACAAATCAAAGAACGGTAAGTCAAAACTTCGATTTTCGCTAAAAAGTCCATACGATGCCATCGTATGCAGGAACGGACAAATGCACTGTTTCGAACTAAAATCTATCGGAACGTCAAGCGCCTCGTTTATGGGAAGGTCACCACGAATTAAGATTCGACAGGTAAAAGAACTGCTGCGAGCAGAGACTGAGGGCGGAGCAAGGTCATATCTCGTTATTAACTTCCGAAAATACGGTGAAACGTACGCAATTCGCCCCGCAGACTTCTTAAACTGGGCAAATTCGATTACAAAGAAATCGATCAATATAGACGATGCGAGAAAACTCGGGATTTTCGTTCCTTCGTCTAAGAAAAGAACGCGTTACAGATACGACATTAACTCGCTCTATGTATAGAGGAGTGTTTCGTCGGTGGCGTTTCTAAACGGGCGAAATGAGTACACGGGCGGCTTCATCGAAGTCGAACTGAAACAGAAGGGAATAAAACATGAGCATACCAATCAATGAGCAGGAGACGACATTTGTTTTTAAGCGAAACAGTGACAAAGCTACCATTTACTCCTCCGACGAGAGAATGCTTGTAAAACTGCACGAACTTGTAAAGAAAAATCCGAACGACTGGAAGCTGATCGGTCAAATCAAAATAAACGAAAAGATTGTCAGCGAAACGTTCGAATGTTCGAAGAAACTGATCAGCCTTCGAACGGCGACACCTACTTTCGTGATGTCAGAAGAACAAAAACGACTGGCAACCGAACGCTTACGGGCGTGGTGGAAAAATAAAGCATTGCGGGAAAATAATCTCAAAGAGAAAAAGGAACAAACGTAAGTCTTAAAACATAACCGATACAATATCCCTAACAAATTTTATCGGTCAACGGATTCGTTCCTTATGTCGTAATGACTGAGGAAAAGTTCAATCGTGTAAAAGACATGGATAGTTTTGATCTATTCGAAACAGTGAAGAAGATGACGACAAACTATCGTGTCTGGGCTGTTGTAACCGATTATATTTTACAATGCTCTAACGTTATCGAAGAAAGATTGAGTAAAGTGTAAAAACGTTGCTATTCGTATAAAAAGGCTGCTTCTTAATTTTATTAAGAGGCGGCTTTTTTTGCGTTTTTTGGCTTTTAATTACTCGCCATGTTTTCTATATCACAAATCATTTTGAAAAGGAGTATAAACCTTTTTATTTTTCCCGAAAAAGAGGGATAGAAAGAGAGAAGAATTATGAACAATAGAGAATGGCTAGAATTATTGAGTAACGAACAAATCAATGAAATTATTGACCGTGATATTCTTGAAGCCCAAACGATTCCTTGTGACAAGATGCCTGTTATTATCTATGTTACAGAAGTAATAACAGCATACAGAACGTTCACAGGAGAAGATTTGAGTTCAGAACTATCTGACGAGCAGTTGGCAAAAGCGTTAGCAGAACCCTGCTGCGATTTTTGTGTCAAAGGTTTAACCGACAATGACAAAAAATCGATCGTTGATGAAGCAACTAATTTGTTCATGGAATGGCTAGGAACAGAACATAATTCTGTATCAAGTAACATCATGAACTGGCTTACAAAACACTTAGGAACAGAAGTTGACGCTGGTCACTACTGGAACTGGGTATGGCTGGGATACGATTGGTCTGCGTCTGTGTTAAAAGATTATGAGCCTGACTGGGCTTATATAGAACAATTAGAAAAGTATTAAAAAAGGAGGAAACGATTTTATGATTACAACTAACATTACAGAAGCCGTTCGTGGCGAGTTTAAGAAAAAGGGAATGCAGAATTATGACCTGATTAAAGCTGTAAAGGATGAAAATGGCGATATGCGTGCCCTTGCAAGGGAAGTATATCAGTCCGAGGCTGATACGATGTATGCAAACGGTTCATACGTCGTATTCAAATATCTGCCAGAGGGGAAATATGGCACACTAAATTATGCGCGTTATGACCTCACTAAAGAAAAAGCCGAGCAGCTACTTGAATTCGGGTTTTAACACGCCGGTTACATTCACTGTAAGTATTTATTTTTCTTATGAAAAGGAGGAAATTATGGAGTACATTATCAATGGAAAATCATTAAAACAGATTTTAGAAGATCACAAGCATTGGCTAATGAAAGATGTTAATGGCTGGGAAGATATGCGTGCTAATCTTCGTGGTGTAGATCTTAGCGAAGCCGACCTTCGTGGCGCTACTCTTTGTTATGCCGATCTTCGTGATACAAATCTTGCCGATGCTAATTTGAGTGGTGCTAGTCTTTTTAGCGCTATTCTTAGTGATGCTAATCTGTTCAACGTTGATTTTAGTGATGCAAACCTTAGCGATGCCGATCTTCGTGGTTCTTTTCTTTTTCACGCGGATCTTCGTGACGCCAATCTTTTCCATACGGATTTTGACGATGCTGACCTTGGTTGTGCTGATCTTCGCGGTACGAACCGTCGTTTTGCCGACTTTAGTGGCGCTGATCTCACAAACACTTACCTTTAAGTAACCGAAAAGCTCTGACAAATATATTTTGTCGGGGCTTTTTTTGTGTGGAAATAAGTGTTTTTGCACATTTTGTCAATTTTCTTTTGCCCGCTATGTTTCTTATGTAACATTTTATTCTCATTCTAAAAAGGAGGAAAAAGAGTATGAGTAACTTAAAGTCCATTATGGTTATCGGTGATGATGCGCAGAGTATCTATGCGTTCCGTCACGCTGTTGTACAAAATATGACGGAGTTTGACGAGAAGATTCAGAACGAGACACATACAAGAAAGATCACACATCTCAATATGACATCGAACTATCGTTCGTTCGATGAAATCTTAGAGCCTGCCGATCAGTTGATTCAGCTTAACAAAAACCGAATCGACAAACCGCTTGTTGCAGCTCGTGGCAAGGGTGGAACGTATTTTGTTCAAGGGTTCTTTTCCACCGAAAAGGAACAGAATTTCATTTTGAACAAGATCAAGGAAATCCTAAAGGAAGGGAAGTACAAGGAGAGCGACATTGCGGTAATTGCACGAACTAAAAAACCCTTACTTGCTATGCAGTCCTTCCTAACCAAGAACGGAATTCAGGTAACCCTTGGCTGCCCGACCAAAGTTTTGGAAGATAGTCGTGTACAGGCGGCAATCGCTATTACGGAAGCCTTCTACGATCCCAGCGCAACCATGGCGTACAAGATTTATCTGAACGCCTACTGCATGGAGCATTTTCAGAAGAATTTGAAAGAAATGTATCCAAAGGGAGAAGAGGATCCAGATTACCTTGACGCAATCGGATCATTGGAAAAGAAGTTCCAGAACATCGAAACAAAGCGCCCAGCACTTATGTTACATTCGTATCACGAGTTATTAGAGCAGATCAACTTCGGCGAAATGTACCAGAACTTTCTGGATATGTTGTACGAAGAAGAGAACAAGCAGGCACACGCCAGCTCAATTGATCCGGATAACGAAGATGACATTTCGACTGTAAAACTTCGTGCAGCTGTTTCCTTTATTTCGGACTTCAAACGGTTTGGAAAAAATACGGAAATGAAGCTGGAAGAACAGTACGATGGTGTCACCTGCATCACTGCACACTCTTCGAAAGGACTGGAATATCCAATTGTTTTCTGCATGGCAAGCGAGTTTGACAACGCATTTCTTCATAGTCGCCGGTGCGATGCCGCAGAGATCGAAGAAACGAGACGACTTTTGTTCGTATCTATGACACGAGCAAAGGATCAACTGTATGTTACCGGACAGTTTGTTTGTTTTACTGATCGTGACGGCTATCCAATCGAAAATCGGTTCTTAAAGGAACTGTATTCCATCAGCCGACCGAACGAGGAATACCTTTTAATCGATCCCGAAGAGGAACTGCGAAAGAAGGAGCAGCGCCGACGCAATGCAGAACAGGCACAGAAATACCGTCTGTCGAAAACTGGCAGCAACGGAAAACACGGTGGCAGCAAAAAACAGATCAAAGGACAGATGAGTCTGTTCGATTAAATCTGTTTTGCATCATTATGCAATATGAGAATATTGTGTAGAAAGACAAAAGACCTATCAACAGAGAAATCTGTCCGGTAGGTCTTTTTTTTTGTGCGCTCTTTTGTCAGTTGATGCAAGGCTGGTCGCCATGTTATAGGCAGAAAAAGTTTTGCCTTTGCTAAAAACCTGTACAATCTTCCTCCCATACAAACCCGCTATGTTTCTTATATATTTTTAATTAAATTGTTTCAGAAAAAGGAGGAAAAAACATGAAAAGGTTTACTAAACAGAAGAAAGAAGCAGCAATTAATACAATTTTATCCAAGATTTTACTTGTTACCTTTACCGACGCGGCCGCAAAACAGATGCGGGAGCGTTTGATCGGTGCGTTTAAGGAAGAAGGCATTGATGTTGATCCATCGTATGTCAATGCAGTTACATTCAATGCGATCTACATGGACTTAATCGTTAAATTCTATAAGGAACTTGGCTACAAGAAAGTGCCTACCGTCATTGATGTAAACCCGACGGCTCTTTCCGCCAAGGTTCTTCCTTTGATTACAGGAAAGAACGAAATTCCCGGACTGAACTACCGAATCCCGGTGGAGTTTTCTGCCGGTCGGCGTGGTGGTATGGGAGCGCTTACCTTGTCCCTTGCCGTGTTCGAGTTGATTCGATCAAATAACATTGATCCGAACGATCCAGACGCGCAAAATAATCTGACAGACATTCTGCGGCAGGAAGGCCTGTACCAAAAGATGTCCGATCAGTCGGTGCAGGCTCTCTTACAGCGGTATGATACCTTTCTTTCCATCTTAAAGAACGAGGGGTTCATCACTTTTGTGGATCAGGAACCATTAGCGATTCAAATTTTGGATAATCACCCAGATTATCTAAAATCACTTGGCATCGAACACGTTGTGGTTGACGAGTTTCAGGACTCTAACGACTACAATATGGAGTTTGTTCGACGCTTGGCAGACTGCATGGACGACGTAGAAAACGAGTAAGAAAGAAGGCACTTTGTTTCAAAAGAAACAGGGTGTCTTTTTTTTTGTGCCATTTGGCACAAAGTAGAGAGAATATGTCGCCCGCTATGTTTCTTATATCACAATTGTTTTCTTTAAAGGAGTTTTTATAAAGGAGGTTTTTTTATGAAAAATAAATATTTAACACTTGTTCATGTGGCAATTAACCCGATCACACGTCAGTCTAAGAATGAAATGGTTATCTTTCGGCAGGATTCTCCTGATACCTTTTCCATTCAGGTTGGTGCAACGGATTGCCATCATGGAAAAAAGAAATTTCGTTCCATCACATTTCCCATGTCTGATTGGGATGATCAGGTAGGTTTTTACCAAAAAAAAGGCTTTATCATCACAGATGACAAGGATCGTGGAACGGTGGAAGTTTCAGTGGAAGGTAAAACAAAGCCAATCAAGGACAAAACGTTTCAAACCATTTTGAAGCAGTTGATCGAACTGAACAATGAACAGTTCGAAGAGAACTATTCCAAGTCCATTCGATCCATTGCACCGGAAGCTATTGACAAAGTACAAAACGCTTTGTTCGATCTGGCAAAGGAACAGGATGAAATCACCGTAAAAGAATTTAACGACATTCTTTTACACACGGTGTGGACGTTTGTTCCACGACAGATGAATAACCTTGATGTAAAGATTGCTCATCGTAAGAGCGATTTCATGAAAATCATCGACCGGGAACAGGAACTCTTGGATCTTTTGAATCAGGAGCTAAAGAACGGAAATGTCACTTCTACCAAACAGGATGTTTTGGAGCAGAATCATCTGTCCGAGCGTCCAGTAACAAAGGAAGAAGAGGCGATGATTAAGAAGCTGATGACCGATCAGGCAAGTCGTTTCGAAAAGGCTTGGTACTTGGAGAACGAGGAAGTTCGTGCTAAGATGGATGATTTTTGCAAGGCAAACCATTTGGGAGAAGATGATGTAACATGGCTTTTCCATGGCACACGTCCGGAAAACATCTGGTCGATCGAAAAGAACGGGTTGTATTTGAATCCGGCAGTCTTAAAGTCAGGCGTACACATTACAGGAAAAGCGTATGGGTATGGTATTTATACCGCACCATACTGCTATAAGTCTATGGCATACGCTTCATCGAACTTCGGTGGCGGACGACACGGAAGTGGATTTCTTCTCTTGTGCCGTGTTGCAACAGGAAAACCGTACTATATCAATCGGGATTCTCATCCAACACGACCAAATCACTATGTGGACTTCCACAAAAATCACCCCGACTGCCATTGTTGTTGGGCGGAAGCTGGACAGACGGCATCCCTTGACATGATGCGACTTCGTTGGGATGAAGTAGTTGTTTACAGAGAAGATCAGATCGTTCCAGTCTATCTGATTCAGTATTCGGCGTAAAAAAAAGAACCGTTCTTACTCTCTTTTCAAAAGAAGGAGAATAGGAACGGTCTTTTTTTTTGTAAAGAACATTTGCATAAGAAAAAATGTGCAAAAACGCTTATTCCTGTTCCATTTCGTGGGTTCTGTTTCGTGCCAACCCTGCCAAAAGTTCATCTACGCCTGCATTTGGATAGCGCTTTTTCCATGGCGCAATCGTTCTCTTTAAGTCAGAAGGACGATAAAGCGTTTTTACCTTTTCTTCCGACACGCCAGAAAGAAGCGCAAAGTGGATAGCACGAAGAAGCGTGGCGGATGCGTTCTCTTGGGGAGCATTGCCATGCAGGGGACGTTTCATCGCATCACAAAAGTCCATGTAGAATGGAGAAAGGTCAATGCCGTCACAAAGCCCCGAAAAAAGTTCAGATAGAACGGGTGCAGGAATGGTTTCATCCGAAAGCGTGTCGATCGGAACATTTCGCATGAGGGCATACAGTAAAATCTGCATTTGTTCCCATGTGTAAAAAGGACGCTCTCTTTGGTAGATAATTTTGTCCGAGAACAGGCAGTCACGCTCGTTTAAGGGAATGTCCTCGTAGTGTTCCGGCTGGTAATAATGTCGCCATTCTCCCATCTCATCTTTTACTTCGGTGTTACGTTCCCGAATATAGGTACGCTTGGTCCGAAACCAACCAGACTTTTGATAAAAGGTGCGCATATCAACATCAGCGATTGAAAGAAACCGTGCATCAGCTGCCATGTGATCTCTTGGATTGGACACCTGTTTGGTAAGCGCACGAACGTCAATGTCGGACAGAATCCCTGCCGTAATAATCCACCAGTTCGATGCCTCTAAGGTACGCCCAAGTGAACTGTTTGGATCAACGCCTGCTCGATCGACATATTCCTCATAGGAAATTCCGTGCAAAAACGCTTCTCCAATGGCTTCAATCGTGTCAATCGTGGCATAAGGCGATACCTTTGCGGTATTTTTTTCCACAAAAGTCCACTCAGTGTCCGTTAACGCACGATTGTTCTCGGCAAGGGAGTTGGAAAGACGCTCTAATGCCGTCTTGTACTGCCGTGACATCAAAATCGCAGTTACATTATTTACTTTTTGTTCCTGTTCGGACACCTCTTTCTTCTTTTGAAAAAACATAAACCCCTCCCGTTTCAAAAAATCTGATCAAAGCCTTACTGTTCCAGCGTAAGTGTAGTTGCCCTTGCTTGTCTTTTCGGTAAACTGAAAGGCTTCTTCCTTTTCCTTTTCTGGCATTTCATCCATTACAGAAGAAAGTGCTGCCATGTAATCTGAAAAACTTGGTGCCTTGTACTCCTGAAATGAAACCTTGTTCTTATTATACATAGAATCATCACCAAATGTTACCTTTACCTGTGTCTTTGTCTTTGCCATAATGATACCTCACTTTCTATTACTCGTTTGTTTTTACGCAGTTTCCTGCCTTTTTTCGTATATAGCTAAGGGGCAAGGTTATTTTTTGTCCAACGATTTTTATCTTTTTTTCTTTTTTTTTCTTTTTTTATGGATTTTTGTGCAATTTTTGTTAGCTGATGCAACTTTTGTTTCTATGTTTCTTGTACCAAGAAAGGAACGGACGAATAAAAAGAGTTTCGTTCTGTGAAATGTAAAAAGAATGTGAATCAGAAGAAATAAGCATAAGAAATAAAGAAATGGAGGTATCTTTTTGAAAACGTTACGTCCTTATCAGGAAACAATCGTAAATGATGTTGTAAATGGCAAGACGAACGCTATCGTCTGCCTGCCATGTGGTGCCGGAAAGACAGTTATTGCATCATCCATCATGGATCGCCTGCCCGGAAAGAAGATTTTTATCGTTCCTCGTCTGGAACTTATCAAACAGGCACATGATGAATTTGGAGATGTGGACATCATCTGGTCAAATCACACTGACATCAGTGGAAAAGACATTATTTTAGCATCGAAGGACTCCCTTTTGGCGCAGCTGGATGCCGTACCAAAGGAACGTCCTTTAACACTTCTTTTTGATGAGTGCCATATCGGAATCAAAACAACGCATGAAATTGTAGAAAAGATTCAGCCTACTCGTGTGTTGGGACTTACTGCAACACCGGAACGAATGGACGGACTGGCTCTCTTAAAAGGATCCGACGAAATTCATAAATACGGCGTATTTGATGAGCTATTAAAAAAGGAAACAACACCGTCTTTGATCCGAAAGCAGTATTTGACACCGCTTCGTTATTACGCTCGTCCTATTAAAAACATTACCTATGTGAAACCAAAAAGTGCGACCGGAAACGAACTGACCGGTTCACAGATGTCTGCCCTTTTCACAAAAGAGAAGGTTTGGGGCGACTTGGTACAGTGTTACGAAGCGTACGGAAAGGGCCGCCCGGCAATCGGCTTTACTCCAACCATTCAAATGGCAGAAAAGGTTGTTTCGATTTTTCAGAACGCTGGATACAACTTTCAGGTCATTCATGGTGGCATGAAGGTAGCGGAACGGGCACAGTTGATTGAAGGATTAAAGGACGGTAGTATTCAGGGTTTGGTCAATGCCGCACTTTTGACCTACGGTTTTGATTGTCCCGTTGCATCGTACGCCTTCTCCTGCCGACACATCAAATCCCGTCCTTTGTGGTTTCAGATGGTAGGACGAATCTTACGTCCCGCAGAAGGAAAGACCGATGCCATTTTTGTCGATCACGGTGATTCTATCGCAGAGTTTTCCGAACCAGAACACCCAATTCCAATCCTTGACGAGTGCATTGATTGGCACGTTGATGGTGAAGATGACATTGAAAGAGATGCCAGAAAGAAAAAGCACGAAAAGGCAAACGAAACCATCGCTTTAATTAAGGAACTGGATCCAATTCCTGTTAAAATGGTAGAGATTACTGCGGAAGATTACTACACCAGACTTCTTCGAATTGTATCAAACCTGCAAGATCAGAACAATGGCTTATCGGAACAGATTAACCGAAAGGAAAAAGAACTGTCCGACACCGAAAAGCGTCTTTCCCATGCCATCGAGCAGGCGGATAAAAAACAGGCAGCTTTGCAGAAGAAGTTATCTAGCGCCCAAGAGTCCATGCAGGACGCTCTTTTGGAAAAACAAAAGATGCAGGAAGAATTAAAGAAAAAGCGGATGCCGACTATTGATCCGGATAAGACTTTTGAGTATATCCGAAAGAATTATTGCTGGGCACGAAGATTTCTGGAAGATCGAAACGTTTACCATTCGAAAGAGGATGCACATGAGGCAACCGAGTATTATCTGAGAAAGCAGGAGTCAAAGCTGGACTTCCGTTTCGATGAACGTGTTTTCCAGCGTAGTATGGATTACTGGCAGGCTCACTACCAGCACGATTGGAATTAAGGAGGAAAATGGTGCGATTACTTACTTTTATTTTTCTTTCCACAATCCTTCTTTTGACCGGTCTTTCTGCGATTGAAGATTTCAAAGAAAAGCAGGTATCCGTTTGGAAAACCACATCAATCGTGCTTTTGGGTATCATTTTTGCCCTGCAATTCTTTATTGTGACACGATCGGTCGGGTATTTCATTGCCGTTTTGATACTATTTTGTATTTGTCTTGCAATGAATTTACTCGGGCTTTGGGGATCGGCAGACGGAAAGGTATTATTCGGTAACTTAGTCCCTATTTTTTCAGTACTGTACCCATCATCTTTTTCTTACTTGATGGGTGCAGCTACCTTTTTATTGTGTTCCTGCTTTTTTGTCCTTTTATTTCAAGTTTTTTCCAAAATCAAGGAAAAGGATAAACAATTCTTACAACAGACCGCAGCCGTTGTACCGGGCTTTTTTGTAACATCTATTTTGTTTTGGATTATTTATATGTTCTTATTTTAAGGGGGTTAATTTATGAAATCCTTATCTTTTGCCTTTTTCTCTCTTCGTGCAGAATCTGGTTGCACTTCCATGGCGATTCATCTGGCAAACTTTTTTGCAACAGAAGATGAAAAAGTCGCTCTCATGGAAGGAAAGCAACCAAACAAAGAAGCGTCCTATCGTTTTTCGGTTGATCCTGACGATAATGGAAACTATATTTTTAACCGTGTCCGCTTTATTCCTGCCGACAGTGAAACAGATGTAACCGAACCGATTGTTATTACAGATATTGGTGAAGTCGGACTGTTATATGAGTTTCAAACGTATGACAAACTGTATCTTTGCACGGATGGACGGGAATCTGATCGTGCATGGGTAAAAGAGTATGCGATGGAACACCCCGGCTTTCACCCGGATGTTTTACTGTTCGGTGCATCGAAAGATACCCTTCGTGCATGGACAAATGAGAGCTTTCGTTCCATTCTTTTAGGAAAAGACAAGGAAGCTCATATCCCACAGAACTTCGCTCTTTCCCTTGGAACTTTCCTTCGAACCCTTGGAATCACACCACCCGTTTATCATAGCGATGCGGTCTATCGTCCTGTTCCCTTTGTAACAGACGATACCGAGGAAACCGAAAAAGAAGAACAAGTGGAAAAGCCAAAGGCACAAAAGAAGCAAAAGAAACTATTCTTTGAAAAAGAAAAGGCAGTATCGACAGAAACGTCAGACATTTCCGTAAAGAACGAACCAATCGGACAGATGAAGGCTCTGAATTACATCGATGTTCCAAAGCCTTGCCTGCCGGAAGAAAAGACACGAAAAGAAAAACGACAGGAAGAAAGGGAAGAAAAGAAGCGACAGAAGGAAGAAGAAAAGGAACGTCAAAGGGAAGAAGCTCGAAAGAAACAGGAAGAAGAAAAACGAAAAGCAGCGGAACGAAAAGAAAAAGAGCAGGAAGCATCTATTCTAAAACAGAATGAATTGGATGATACAGAAGAGTCTGTCGTCGAGGAAGCACCTTCTTCATCGAAAGGAACAATTTCCTTACCTCACGAGCCTGTTCCCAAAAAGACATCTGTTTTTTCTGCCGTTGGATCACTTGTCCATTCCGCAGGATCGATCGTTTCCTCAATTTCTGATGGAAAACGCAAAACCAACGATGTTTCTGTGCCAGCGCTTTCCGAGGGTGCTGAATGGAAACCGTATGACGGCAGCGTTTTAAAGTTTGACGAACTGTTACCTGCAAAAGACCTAAAATCTTATGCCTGCTTCCTGACGAAAGACCATCTGTTTTTCGGACTGCTTTCTCATGCCAAGGGACGAAAGTATGAAAACAATGATAATTCTCTTCTTGTCTTTTCGGATACTGTTCCAAAAGATGAACTGTTACAGTTTTTGACACAGGATCTTTTATCTGGTGAATTTGTTCTGTCCTCTTTTTCTGATACTGAACAGAAAGCCATGACACTTTACTTTTCGTTCTATAACGATCTCTTCCAAAAAGAAATGGGAAAAACACTTTCCATTTCGGAATACATGAACTTCAAAGATTACTACAATCAGCTTGCCGAGTTAAAGTTCCTGTTGGAAGAAGAGCAAAACGAGCGGGAAGTGAAAGCCCATGCCTTTTGTAAGAAGTTGAAAGAATACGCTGCTCTTTATAATGAAGAAACAGGCGACTTGACCGAACAAATGCTTTTAGAGAATAATGGCACACCTTTCCTTTCTCTCTTGGAAGAAATCGAAGAAGCACACATGGTAAATATTGATGCCAAAACATCAATTGAGCTTTTAATGAAGGACATTGCCGATTTTACAGGCACACCTTTTCAAAAGGACGAACCAAAAGAAACCGACTATCGGTTTAAAGCTCTGCATGACGAACTGACTGGATTAAAGAATCGTTCTGCCCTGTCGGAAGATCAAGTACGATTTATTGGACAGGATTGTGCCGTCCTTTCCATTGATGCCGACGGACTGAAACGAACCAACGACCTTTACGGACACACGGCGGGGGATCTTTTGATTACCCTTTTGGGAGAAGGCTTATCTGCCTGCTTTGGCGTAAACAATGTTTATCGTGTCGGCGGTGACGAATTTGAAATTGTTCTCTGTCATGTAAGTGAAACAGACGTGCAGTATCGAATCGACAAGTTTGAAAGCTATCTCTCAAGCCAGAACGAACGAAAGGCTTGCCCAATATCTCTTTCTGTATCTATTGGTGTTGCGTTTGGAACGGGTGACATTGATGAGCTTTATCGGGAAGCCGATGCCAAAATGTATCAGAACAAGCAGGAAAAGAAAGGCTTTTCAGCAGAACGACCGGATTTTTTAGCATCAGAAGAATCAAAAAAACTGGAAGATAACTACAATCCATTCCAATATGGAATGAAAACAAACGCACCGGAAAAACAAAATGAACTTGTTCTATCCAATGCAATTTCCAATGCCATTGCACCGAAAAATAATGCAACGACTGATACGGGCTTTAACGATAACACTGATTACGATTACGAGGACGGCGAGGATCTTTTATACAATACCCGCCTTGCCATTATCTGTTTAGATGAAACCGGCACGCAAACCGATCGTGCTACTTTTGCCGGACAGAATTATGCTCGTGCCGTGCGTTCTTTCTTACATCGCAGGGCTTATATCAAGCAGCTTTGTGTGATCGATCGTGGCGTACCCGTTCTTTTGTTCCGTGCAAAAAATGGCGGACTGATTAGTACCATCGACTGTTCCGAAAAGGCGAACGCTTCCTTCCTTCTTGCCTGCCAAAAAGCTATTGGACAAGAACTGGAACGTGCGTCAGGCTAAACAGATTGCGATTTGTCCTTGTCTTTCAAATGGCATATTCAAAAAAAAACAGGCTTGCAGAAATGTAGGCTTGTTTTTTTTTGCTTTTGTTTGTTGTGACATTTTCGCCCGCTATGTTTCCTATATCAGTTCGATAGAAAAAGAAAGGAGAAGTAAGATATATGAACGTAAAAATATACAAAAATAAAGGATCGGTGTACATTGAAATTGATGGTGGAAACGCTGATCAGATCGCAAAGAAGTTTGCCGACGCATTAACCAGCGGGTTCGTAACGGAATTAAAAGGTTTGATGCCTGTTTCGGAAAACGACTTTGTAGCAATTCCGAAAGAAGCGGTACAGGAATATCCTGTTTCTGAAAAATGGCAGAACGATACAAAGCAGGAAGAACCGAAAAGTATCATGTCAAAGCCGGTAGAAGAGGAATCACAAAAAGAATCCATTCCAAAATCGAATGGATCAGATGTAAAGAACGATTCAGAAAGCAATGAAGGCTATGACGAGTCATTGTTTATCTAAACGACGATGCGTCAAAAAAAAAGGACAGGGCAACCTGTTCTTTTTTTTTGCTCTGCAATATCTTTCACCCTCTATGTTTCTTATAACCATTGTTTTTATTTTTTATAAAGGAGGTATTTTTTATGTACGAAAAAGAAAAAGCAAAACTAGCAAAAGATGGCCTGTATCTAAAGCGATACGGCAAGGAGAAACGTAACAACAAAGAGCTGGTTATGGTTGCCGTTAACCAGAATGGATTTGCATTAAGGTACGCGAGTCCCAAACTTCAAGGCGACAAAGACGTAGTTTTTAATGCCGTCAAGAATCACGGATGCGTTTTAGCGGACGTGAGTCCTGAGATAAAAAACGATAAGGATGTTGTATCTGCGGCCGTTAGTGAAAATGCACGCGCTTTAGCATATGCAAGTGATAATTTGCGAAACGACAGGGAAATTGTTTTTAAAGCCATTCGTCAGGATGGATTCGTCTTGCAATTCGCAAGTAACGAGTTGCGAAACGATAAGGAAATCGTTCTTAAAGCCGTTGAGACTGACGGATGGTCTTTAGAGTTTGCAAGCAGCAAATTAAAAAGCGATAAAGATGTCGTACTTGCAGCCGTTAGCGAGAACGGGATGGCTTTGAAGTTTGCAAATTTTGAACTTAGAGGCAATAGGGATGTCGTCCTTAAAGCGGTTGATGAGAACGCGCGTGCTTTAGAATACGCGAGTCGTAGACCGAGAAACGACAAGGAGGTTGTACTCCGAGCCGTTAACAGGAATGGAGACGTTTTAGAATATGCGAGCCGCAAACTAAAAGGCGATAAAGATATTGTATTCGCGGCCGTTAGCCAGCGGGGATCAGCCTTGCAGTTTGCAAGTGACGAGTTGCGAAATGACAAAGATGTCGTACGCAAGGCTATTAGTCAGAATGGGCTGGCTTTGCAGTTCGCAAGTAACGAGTTGCAAAACAATAAAAAGATCGTTCTTAAAGCTATTAGCTTGGACGAACGTGCTTTACTGTACGCAAGTCCTGAACTGAGAGGTGACAGTGATGTTGCACGCAAGTTCGCTGAAAAAGTCGGCCTTTCATTTTAATAAACAGTATCGGTATTCACTTAGAGAGAACCTACATATTGCAGGTTCTCTCTTTTTTTTTGTTCTACAATCCTTTCTTACCCTCTATGTTTCTTATAACTATTGTTTTTGTTTTTTATAAAGGAGGTATTTTTTATGTACGAAGAATTTTTAGAACTGCATGGTTGCTCTGATTTTGACATGGATTCGTTTCGTGTCGCAGTTATTGATTCCAAGAAAAAGCTGCCATCAGGTGTCATTACAAGATCTCTTCCGTATGGTTTAACAGAAATTGTAATGGCTGAACGGCATCATGACGGTAACTTACGCCCCGTTCAGCTCCAGAACATTGACATTTTCGGTCAGTTTCAGTTTTTAACGCTGGCAGAACAAAAGACGCGAGAGGATGTTAGCATTTTGGCAATTTCAGTTCTCCCATTCCTTCCATCACCATATATGTTTCTTGTTACAACCAAAATGAGAACTTGTGGTGCAGGTATTTTGGCTTTACCTGATGTCTTTTCAAATCTGGCAGACAAATTAGAAAGTGATTTGATTCTTTTGCCGGAATCTATGCACGGTGTTATTGCCTTTTCAGCTAATGACTACAACCGTGATCCGGAAGAGGCTTTGGAATTGGTTCGTTCTGTCAATGGTGATTCTAATCTCATTGAACAGGAAGATGTTCTTTGCAATGCTGTATTTCTGTTTCGACAGAAAACACAGGAGATTGAAAAGATCGCAGGCGAGTAAAAAGCAAGCGATTGAAAAAAAAAGACAAGCGATAAAAAAACAAGCTCGTTCTATTGATGACGGGCTTGTTTTTTTGTTCCGCGATTCTTTTCCGCCCGCCATGTTTTATCTGTAACAAATTATTTTGTAATCAGAATGGAGGAAAGAAAAAAATGGAACAAATAAATGGAACAGAAGGAATAAACAAGAAGGAGGAAAAGAACATGAAAAATGTAGAATTACACTTGCATACCGATGCCTATTATAACGGCATTGGCGATGGAGCGCAGACCGTTACCGAGGCGATCGATCAGGCAGCACGTTGTGGTGCAACTGCCGTAGCCATTACCGACCACGGAAATTGTGCCAACTGGGTTGATTTCTTTAACTATGCAAATGGAAAAGAAGTTGACCATCAGACGCTTGGCAAAAAAGGACTTCCAACCGTAAAGCCGATCCTTGGTGTAGAAGCCTACATCGAGAAAAAGGAAAACCTGCCTTATGATGATGCGGTAAAGGTGATCCGGCAGCACTTAATTTTACTGGCAAAAGACTATATCGGCTTTCAGCAGATCAGTCGTTTTGTCACCGAGTGCAACCGAAATCGCGACGTATCGGACAGACCTGTTGGAACGACTGTAATGTTACAGAAGTTTTTCGGCGAAGAAAAAGGACACGTTGTTTGCAGTTCCGCTTGTATCGGCGGCGTTCTGGCAACACCACTTCTTTTCAATAGCCGAATGGAAAAGGAACAAGAGAAGTTAAAGCGTCAGATCAAGCGTTCCGAAGAAAATCTTGGAACGGATTATAAATGTGCAAAAACGCTTGTTTCCGATGTGGACAAAGAGATTGATACATTGCTTTCCGAAAAGAAAGCCCTTGCACCAATCGCAAAGAAAACATTTGGAAATAAAAAGCGTTCTGTCGCAAAGATTACTGACGAAGAAGAACGAAAAGCAGCAGAAGAGGCTTTGAACAAGGAGATGATGGAGAGCGAGTCCGCAAAGAGCCGCATCAAAGACATCACCGCCGAAGTCAAAGCAAAAAAGGGCGATGCAGCGTACAAAGATGCAAAGAAGATTCTGACAAAAGCCAAAAATAAGCTCCAGACGATCACCCTTTGTGAAGAGAAGATCGAAAAGCTGGAACAGGTAAAGCAGAATGAAGAAGAGTTGTTTCAGGAAGCTCTGAACACGGCAAGTTTTTACAAAGTGATTTTTGGCAAGGATTTTTACGTCGAACTTCAATATCACGGTATTGACCGTGAGGCTTATGCGATGCCGCTGCTTTACAAATGTGCAAAAACGCTTGAGATACCGACAATTATCACAAACGATGTACACATGGCAACAAGGGACGACTTGCAGAAGCGTTTGCTGAATCGGAACGCTGCGATTTTAAGCGGTACATGGCTTCCTGCCATGACAGGCGACAAAGAGCTTTACTTTAAGACCGAAGAAGAAAAGAAAGCAATGCTTTCCCAAATTCTTCCCGAAGAGGTTATCGAAGAAAGCATTGAAAACGTCAACCGCATTGCAGAAGAATGTAACGTAACATCGCTTTCGGAAAGTAAGCACTATCCGAAGTATCGGAACGCTACGAATTGTTTACGCGAACTTGCGACAGACGGACACACCGTGATCGTAAACGATTTGACGGGCGACAAGATCGAACTTTCTTCTGATCGTATCGGAATCAAGGCACGTTTTGGCGACGCATGGAACAAAACTTGTAATGACAGATTCGAATACGAACTTTCTGTAATTGAAAAGATGGGATTTTCGTCCTACTTCCTTTTCATTGCAGATATTATCTTGAAGTGCAAAACCATGCGAGAGAACGCAACCGACATCGGACCGGGCAGAGGTTCCGGCGCAGGATCGATCGTTTGTTTCCTTTGCGGAATCACCGAGATCAACCCGATGAAGAACGGTCTGTTGTTCGAGCGGTTTTTGAATCCGGAAAGAGTATCTATGCCTAAACAATATTGGGCTTTTCATGTGAACCCTATTACTCAGGGGTGTTGAACGAAATGTTCAGCTAACGGTAGAAGCAGAATAAGACGGACTACCAAGCCAAAAGAGATGTAGTCATTATCGATGATATATCGACGACGAAGCAGCTTCGTAAGAGAACCTACGGTCTGTATCAAACAGATAGCAGGCAATACCGTGCCAAGGAATGATGTCATCATCATTCAAGGTGTAACGACTATTCCCGATCGGGAAGTACCGCCGAGGACGAGTTACGGTGGGAAGTGCATGAACGGTAATTGAATGATTGATTACCGGAGAGATAGTCTGCCCCGTTCGGAAACGGACGGGATAGGTGGATATTGATACGGATTTCAGCTTTATTGCCAGAAACTTTGCCGTGTCCTATGCAACAAAGACATACGGCGCAAAAGCCGTTGCAGGAATAATGACAAAGACAAAACTTGGCGGAAAAAGTGCCTTAACCTATGCACCGAAACTGTTAGCTAAGGAGCAGGGGTTAGACTTAAAAGCCTACGCCAAGGAAGGCGCGTATTTACGCGGTTTAATTGATGATGACAATGCGCCACTTTCTTCCATCGAAGAAAAGGTAGCGCAGGAAAACGAGACCATGCAGAAGATTTTCTCCTACGCAAAAATGCTGGAAGGAATGATTTTGTCCTACGGTCAGCACGCCGCCGGAACGATCGTCATTATGGACGGGGCAATCGAAGATTATATCCCGCTTATGATGACAAAAGACCGCGAAGGAAATGACAAACTTGTTATTCAGGCAGACATGACCGCAGCGGAAGCACAACTTGGATTCATTAAGTTCGACTTTCTTGGATTAAAGAACTTAAATGTCATCACAAAAGCGCAAAGGTTAATTACTGAGCGCTATCACAAAACAATCGACACCTATCATCTTCCTTTAGATGATAAAGCCGTTTACGAACATATATTTCAGAACGAGAACACGAACTTTGTGTTCCAGTTTGAGTCGGACGGAATGAAGAAGTTACTTCGTGACCTTCACCCAACCTGCTTTAACGACTTGATCCTTGCAGTATCGGTTTATCGTCCCGGCCCGATGGATTTTATCCCGGACATTCTGGATTCTAAGAACAATGGCACCTTGTCAAAGATTACCGAACGTGTTCCGATTCTTCGGGACGTGTTAAAGGAAACCTATGGCTATCCCGTTTATCAGGAACAGGTTATGAAAATTATGACAACCTGTGCCGGATTTTCAATGGGAATGGCAGACAATGTTCGCCGGTTCATGTCAAAGAAGAAGGAAGATAAACTTGCCGCCGTTCGCCCGGAATTTATTTCAGGGTGCGAAAAGAACGGAATTTCGGCAGATACCGCAAATTGGTTGTTCGATCAGCTCATGCCTTTTGCAAAGTATGGCTTTAACAAATCACACGCAGCTGCTTATTCTTTAGTGTCCTATATTACCGCATGGTTAAAGGAACACTATCCGAAAGAATACTTTTGTGCAGCAATGCTGGAACAGGGCGATAAGACCATGCAGTTACGATTTGATTGTGCAAGGCAAAAGATCGATGTACTTCCTCCCGATGTCAACGAATCAGAAGTTGACTGGTCGGTGGAAGGTGATCATGCGATCCGTGCCGGACTTTCTGCCATCAAAGGCTTGAAAGACGGAGCCAAAGAAATCGTAAAACAGCGTGGTACAAAACCGTTTGGTTCGATCGAAGAGTTCTTAACACGAACATCTTCCTTAAAGTCAAACGAGATCGAAATGGTCATTCTTTCCGGTGCGTGCGACGGGCTGGTAAAGAACCGTGTTCGTGCAAATGAAGCCGCAAAGAAGTACATCGAGCTGTTACGAAAAGAAGAAAGTACCCGTTCCAAAGCTGAAAGTGAAAAGCGGACAAAAGAGCTTTCCAAGATCGAAACCGAAAAGCAGGAATGCCTCACCATCATGCACGATGAAACGGACACCCCGAAAAGTGTTAAGAGAAGTCTGGAAATGACCTATCTTTCCATGTTCTTCTCCGGTTCTCCTTTGGAAGAGATTGACGTATCAAAGTATCAGTCCATTTCGAATTGTAAAGACTTTGATTCCATCAAAACCATTGGAATCATTACAAAACTTCGAACCTTCTTAACAAAGAATGGTGACAAGATGGCGGTCTTTACGCTGGTTGATATGAATTCTGTCGAAACACCCGTTGTTGTTTTTCCATCTGCTTTGGAAAAGGCAAGTCTTTCTGAGAACGCCGTTTCGGTTGTAATTGGAAAGGTAGGGAAACGAGAGGACGAGCGACAAATCATTGCAGATTCGGTTACAACCGAACAAAAAGAGAGCGGCACGATTTTCTTTTCTGTCGATTCCTTTGATGAATGGAATGATTTGTATGAGAAACTCTTAACCTATAAGACCGCCAATGGATTTACCCTTTCGATGACGATTGCCGGACAAATCCATCGTGCGAACTTTACTGTTGAAGAAGAAGTCGTCGATCTTCTAAAAGACCGCGGGATTTTATATCGCATGATTTAATGGTGTGATATAAAACTGCATTTCTAAAAAAATAAGCCTTTCCCTTGTGGAGGGGCTTGTTTTTTTTGCTTTTTTGTTAGCTGATGCAAAGTTGGTTGCTATGTTAAGAGTAGAAAAAGGTATTTAGCAAAATGCGTTCCACATTGTACAAAAACAAGTGCAAAAAAAATCATCATTTCTTTGGACAAAAAGGAAAGTTGCACCTATGTCATAGGTGTAAAAAAAATTAAAAAGCGTGAAAAATTAAAAAAAAGCGCGGAAAAAGTGTTTTTGTTCCCGAAACGTTCCGTTCTTTCCCTCCTTTTTGAACGGAATGGAGTGGGTTCTTTGAAGCGATCTATTTCCTATTGCAGATTGCGAAAAAAAAAGAACCCCGCGGCAGATGTTAGTGATCCATCTTTGTCGGTTCGAATCCGACCGGGGACATTTTAATTTCTCGTGAAAGAATCTGTAATTCGGCATTTCCTGTGTATGATTCTTTCCGATTTGTTAGGGTTAACGCGTTCTCTTCACCTTCTTAAAAAGAAGGCGACATACTCTACGTTAACCGGGCGTTCTTAGGTATGAAAGACCGAAGAGGGCGCCTCATCTCCTTTCTATTTACAAGTTTTCCCTGTGATTGGTACTCGTTGTGACAATCATGGGGAAAAAGAAATATAAAGCAGTTTATTTTTAAGCAACATATTAAATAGGAAGAAACTGTGAAATCTATATCGTTTAGTTAAAGCTATTAAATAAACAGGAGGAAAAATTATGGGTAAACTTTCATGGATTTTTGTAGCAGGACTTCTTGCGTGTGTTCTTGCGGTTCTTTTTCGTGACGACTTTTCGTATCGAGTTGCGTACGACAGTTTACATTCCAAAAGAGCGTATTTTGACGAAGAAGAGGACGAAGAAGAGGACGTAAAGTCATGTTAAAGCTATTTGTTGCGGGCGTTATTCTTTCCGTTACATTTTTTATCATAACTTATTTGTTCATGCAAAGGTAAGTGATAAGGTCTGCAACAAAAACATATAGAAAGGAAGGGATTTGTTATGCAACTTAATGTTATACAACTTAGAGATATTTTAGAAAGACTTGATCGCGATGTCATAGTGGAACTACTTGTCAGCAATGGATGTGACATTATAGATGACTGTACCGATTGGAACGAAATTAGATCGTACGAAAATAGTAATGTGTTGGAAATTAGCACAGACGATAGTGGCGCGCTGATTATCACAATTTCACTGTACGACCGTAAATGAAGTCGGTGTAATTCATAAGGAGAGAGGGAAGAAATGCCAAAGCAAGAGAAACAACAATTAACCGAAGAAGAAAAGAAGAAAATTGCCTTTTACGAGAATGAATTTATAGAGGGCCGCATTTCAATGAGTGCTTATGCAAAGGCGTTCGGCGTTAATGAAAAGCGAATGTGGTATATGCGAAAGATGATGGGAATCGACAAAACGGTATCCCGAAAGAAGCATGAAGCAGCGATCAAGCGTCTACGTCACGAAAAATATTATAACACGGTGATGAAACTCGAAGCTGATCTTGAAGCAGGAAAAATTACATTTAATCAATTCGCAAAGATCATGGGTATCAGCACAAATAAACTATATAAATTGCGTGAAGAATTTGGAATTACATATAACCAGTACAAAAAGGTGAGACCGAGCAGAAAAGTCTGTCACGCAAAGAGCTGGGACGAGTGTTTTACTTGCCCATTCAAGGATTGTATTCGTCCAGATCAGAAGATGCTTGATGGGGAAACACAAATTACGAAAGACGCAAGTCTGTTAAACGATATAGCCTAAAAGATCACAAATCTGATGGAGATGAAAAAAAATGACACATGAAAAACGACAAAAACTAATTGTTGAATTACAAAATCGAACTTTTCACCGTAATCATACACGTTCCGTTCCTAATCCAGATGGCAATTTTGTGGAATCACGAATTGCATTCGAGATGAACGATCCGGAAACACGCGAACGTCTCCTTAAAGAACGTAACGAACAGGACGCATATCTATCGATGATTCGTGAAGCAAAAGAGGAAAAACGACAAAACGCCGCCTTAAAGAAGGCATTACGGAAGGCATGGAAAGACCGTTCTGGCACACAACGATCTGATCGAACAACAAATAATTAACACTATTTACTAATTATAATGGAGGGTTTTTATGAAAGAACAAGATGAAGAACGTTTTTGCGACGTAGCTCATAAAGTATTTAACGATGATGGCACGATTCGAGTATGCGGACGGGATTCTGTCCGAGTACTTATTGAAGCCGCCGAGTCGATTGATCCTACAAAAGATTTTGGCAATAAGGAAATCGGTAGAATGAATGTCGATGCGGTTCGTAACCTTTTACATGAAATCGAAAAGCAGTGAAACGTGCGAGACATTTGTATGGTTAAGAACATGAATAAAAATACAAAGTTTATGGCAATGTTAATCGCCGCAATGACGACGCTTACGCCGATGACCGCTTTTGCTAAACCTGTAAAAAGTAACGTACACGTTGCAAAACTCGTAAACACGACTGAAAAGCACGTCCTTCCAGCGCGTAGTGGTGTAAGTCGCGTGATTGCCAACATGATACCTACACAGGACGAAATAGCTCGAATAGAAGAACAGAAAGCGGCAGAGGTTGCAGCAGCACAAAAGGCAGCCGAGGAAGCAGCTGCGGAGCAGGCTAGAATCGCCGCCGAAGAAGAGCGAGCGAGACAGGAACGCATAGCAGCAGAACAAGCACTTTGTGACAATGCGCCTGTTAATATTCCAGCCGTAGCGAATCGAACTGCGCATCCATATATGCCGTATAAGGCGGTAACGTCTCGTGGCACCGTACAGTATAAGTTATTACATGGCGCTGATGCACACTCGGACGCTTCTACGGGACTTCGTATGGTTGGCGATCGGTATTGTATTGCGATTGGACAGGGATATGGTCTGCGAGCTGGTGACAAGGTTGATGTGGTACTTGAAGATGGAACGTACATTAAATGTATCGTTGGTGACATGAAAGCGATTGTTGATACAGATCCAACACGCAAGTATCAGAATACGGATCGAAACGTAGTTGAAATGATTGTTGATTATCGTGTCTTTCATAAAAATCCGGATCAATATTTAACGTTGTTCGATGGAAAGAAAGTCGTAAAACTTGTAAAAGCAACAGACTTTTAGTGAAACAGGTGAGGTGCCTATCTCAATGACCAAAGAACTGAAAGGTATTATTCTTGCAAAATGTGACGAATGTGAGCGAAATGGATTTTGGTATCTGAACGATTCTGACATTATGGACATTCTTGAAGAGTGTGAACGTAGGAATATACCTGTAACCCGCAAAGAAATAGAGCAGTTAGGAATGAAGTAAAGAGAAAAGTTACGGAACATTAGGATTCGTTTAGATAAGGAGAGCTAAGAATGATAGAGAAAGACACTAAAGCAAAAAACTTTCACATATCGCGTTTCTTTACTAAATCAGCCATCGAAGCAATGGAAGAAGCGTGCCGCATGGGAGTGTCTGATCGAGAATGTTGTGAAGATGCGATAAGCCGACAGGACGTGCTTGACTTAATGCAAATGAGAATGGGCGCTAAAGAATTGTACAAGGCGGTATATGATTTACCATCCGTAGCGCCCGCGCAAAAGAAAGGAAAGTGGATTAGAGTAGACCGCAACAAGGTAAAGTGTTCAGAGTGTGAAATTATACATTTAATTGCACAGTATCCGCGCGGAACGATCGACTACTGCCCGAATTGCGGCGCAAAGATGGAGAGAGAAGAATGAATATGCGAGAGAGTGCAGAACGTCGCGATCTTATATCGACAATGTATTTGATTTTCGACATTGTATTATTTTTCGTAATTTTGATAACGGCTGGGCTTTTGTATATCACATATAGTGCGAATAATCTGAAAAAGGAACGTGTGTCGAAATTGAGTGGTATCGACCAAATCAACACCATTACGATCGATGGGGCGGAAGTGGAGAAAATTCCGAACGACTATTACTTACATTATGAAGCGACTTATAACGTGAAAACCAAAACGGTTGCGCTAAAAACCGCACCCAAATCGTTAGAACAGACATATCTGTATTGGCAAAATCAGAGGCGGGAAAATCCTGCAAAGTGATTGTAAGTCGCCGCACACTCGTGACTTTAGTCGTGTGAGGCTTCACAGCATTTTCAATCCAACACTCATGCCAGCCGATCCTGAGTAAATTGCAGCGCAAAGCGGCTCCCTTTGTGGAGTCGCTTTATTTAGTAAAGAAGATTTTTTACGAATTAGAAAGACGACACACTATGCCAAAGATAAAGAACAAACTATTGTATTACGCACATCGTAAATATGGAAAAGATATTATTGTGCGAAAAGAAGAAGATAATCTTTTGCGCTTTTGGACAGAATTTCAAGCGATCACTTTAACGTTTTCTCCTGATGGGAAAATCGAAAAGAAAGTTCGAAAGAGAGAAGGCGCGAGTGCAAAACAACACTTTGATAATCTCGAACAAAAACCAAAAACCAAAAAAGCAGAAAAGCCAGTCAAAACACGAAAAAAGGCGGCTGCGAAGAAACCGACTGCGAAAAAATCGACTGTTAAGAATACGATTACAAAGGCTGCACGAGAGAAGAATTCGCTAAAAAAGAATTCGCTAAAGAAGAAGTCTGAGAAAGTAACGACAAACACAAAGTCCATCAAAAAGGTATCGGATCAAACATTGAAACATAAAAAAGTCGTTACTCCTAAAACAACGAAAAGTCACACAAAGGTCATACGTCCCAAATTTCGTCCTGGCGATTTTGTAAAATCCATCTACTGTGATGATGAATTCACTATCATTTCGAATGATGGTGACGGAATGGTTCGTGTGGCGGCAGGACACGTTGCGTTGAATGATACAAAATTCCACTCGGAATATATCATGGCACAATCCGACCTTGTGTAAAGATTGTACGGATAAAAGTACAATCCGTTCTCATGTAAATTGCAAAAAATTGTTAGCTGATGCAAGGTTGGTTGCTATGTTACCTTTGTAAAAAGTGATTAGCCTTTGCAAACATTTTCATACACATTTTCTTTTTTCTCCAACGCCCGTTTTGATTTTCTCACTTGATGTTTCAATCGGGACGGGCGTTCATTTGGGAAGAAGAGAAAGAGAAATGAATATCGTTTCTTTTTCTTTGGTTCTAGGCAGGTTCGATTCCTGCCGTTCCCATTTGCCACTTTTATGTGGCAGCATAATCCCTTCCCCCAACCAGATTCCAACTAGGCTCTCTGGTTTGGCTACGTCCGGGCAGAAATGGTCTGCCAAAAAAGACTGTTGTGAAACAGTCTTTGGATTCGGGTTCGACTCCCGGCGGGCGTATTTTTTCGTGTTTTGCGTAAAACGTATACGTTTCGTATAGAGTATGTACACCTCGTATAGAGCATATACACTGTGTATAAAACACGTCAATTCTGTAACATTTCAACTAGTAAACAAAAAAACGGGAGGGATTTATCTTATGAAACAATCACAATCATTCTGGAGAAACAATACAATCTTTTTTGTACTTTTTCTGTTAAGTTTAACAGAAATCATTTTACTTCTTACGGCTTGCCATCCTTGTCCGCAAGGAATGAAGTGTCGTTTGACCTGCAATCTTTGTCTTGCTGCCTTTGCCTGCACGGCAGGAGAGTCGCTTTTTGCCATGCTTGTGCCACGAGCTTATCGAGATAATGCGAGAAAAGTTTTTGCCCTTCGTTTGGAAGCGCCGATTTTTATTAGCATCTTTTCTGTTTTCTCGATTGTAGCAACAAGACTAATTGGCGGTTGTAAAAGACTTTCCATGCCATGTCAGGCAAAGTCTTTTCCATCAATTTTTGCTACGGCAATCTTACTAATCGTTTTTAGTACGTTTGCTATTCTTACATCAGTTTTGTTCGAACATAAGAAGGCGAGTGACTTATGATTCGTCTTGCCCTAAAAAACATCGACCACAAGCGGTTCAAGTATGTGATGATCTTTTTCGTCATCATGATCTTTTCTGTCAGCCTATTTTGTGAGACTTTCTTTTCCAAAAGTCTCACAAACGGTTTAGAACAGGCAAAAATGCGACTAGGTGCAGACATCATTGTTGTACCAAAAGGGGAAAGCAATACGGCAGAACAGACACTTTTCAACGGAAAGCCTTGTACATTAACCTTTCCTTCAAAGTTTTCCAAAGAGATTTCGCATTTTTCCGATGTTAAAAGTGCCTGCTCTGAAACTTATATCGCAACTTTGCCCGGAGCAAGTTGTTGTGACGGACAGACGCAGCTCATTGCCTTTGATCCAAAGAACGATTTTATTGTCGGCGCATGGATCAATGAATCTGTTGCCGACTTAAAGGACAACGAAATTGTTTTGGGTAGTAATTATGCCTTAAATGTTGGAGATACGGTCAAGTATTACAACAAACATTTTACTGTTCGGGCAAAGTTGACGCAGACAGGACTTGGATATGACCAGAGTGCTTTTATTACTTATGGTGCAGCACAGGACATTGTAAAGAATAATCCCGATAAGTTTTCCTTTTCCAATGTTCACGACGTTACATCCATGGCATTTTTACGACTCAATAATCCCGATCGGATCAATGATGTAAAGCAGATCATCGAACAAAACTTTTTGGATGTGTCGTCTTACACCACAAATAATAAAATGCACACGATTTCACGGGAGTTAAATAACCTTTCTATTTTTGGAAGGTTGGGAAAAGTTGCCGTCACTATTTTAACGGCATTGTCACTGTTTTCGATTTTAACCTTAACGACCGTTCCGAGAAAGAATGAGATTGGAACCTATCTTACCATTGGAATTCCAAAGAACAAAATCATCGACATCTTTTTCTTGGAATACCTTGTCGTGTCACTTGTGTCGATTCTTTGTTCGTTCTTTGGGACGACCACATTTTTCCTTCTTTTTAGCGAACAAATTTTGTCCACATTCCAGCTTCCGGCAGTATCGCTTTCGATCAAAGAGATTTTTGTCCTGTTTTTCCGGATTATTGGAATGAATCTTTTGCTTTCGATCCTTTCAATTTTATTCCCTTTTGTCTGGATCAAGCGATCCGAGCCTGCAACTTTAACCAAAGAAATTGGAGCATGATATGTTAACAATCGACCATGTGTCAAAACAATTTGATGATCGTTTGATTTTAGAGGACGTATCGTTTTCTATTAAAGAAGGTGACTATGTAACCCTTGTCGGACGATCTGGCTGCGGAAAAACAACCCTTCTTAACATTGCAACTGGTATGATGCGCCCAAGTAGCGGGCAGGTTCTTTGGAACGGAACGGATGTATATGCGCTTTCCGAAAACAAACGGACACAACTTCGTGGAAAAGAAATCGGTTTTATGACCTGTCAGAACGCCCTTCTGGAGAATCTAACCGTTTACGAGAACATCAAATACACACTTCTTCTCAATCATCTGTCTGTTCAAAAGGATAAAATCAAAGACGTGCTTTTGGGTTTGCATATTTATACGGTCTGTCATTCCTATCCGGCAGAACTTTCTTCGGGAGAATACCGACGTGCCTTATTTGCACGAACCCTTTGCATGAACCCGACGCTTTTCGTTTTGGATGAACCGACCAGTAACTTAGACGAGGACAGTAAAAACCTCATCATTCAAGCGATCGACCAGATCGGGAAAGATAAGGCGGTTCTTGTCGCAACGCACGATCCAAAGTTGATGAAAGGGCGAATCATTCCGCCATCAGAAAACGCGTGAAAAGAATCAAAAAAAAGAGAAGTCTTTTTCAGGACTCTCTTTTTTTTTATACCCGCCATGTTTCTTATAACAGATGTAAGCTCTCTTTTTTTATTTCGACATCGCACTTTCAGTAAGAGATTAACAAACATTTTGTTACAAAAAAAAAGAAGCCCCTGCTTTTATGCAGAGACTTCCGTTTTTTTTGTACGATTTTTTTACTTTTCAAGAATTTTAAGAAGGGTGTTTACGTTTTTATCACCTTCCTCTTCCTCTTCCAATACGCTTGAAAGAGTTTCAAGGTTTGTTCGGACAACAGTAAGTTTTTCTTCTTTTTTGTAATCGCTTTGTCCTTCAATGTCTGCAATACGCAGAACGAAGAGTTTTTCGACAGTTTCTTTTGTGACTTCGTTGAGCCACTTTTTCATTGTTTTAGCTTTTACGGGATCGCCGATCTCGTGATGGCTCACGAGCCAAAGAATTTCTCTCTTTTTCTCCTCACTAATGCTAGTCTCGTCCAAAATTTGTGCTGCAATCTCAGCACTTCTCTTAGCATGGCCAACGAATTTGTCTGTTCCGTCAGCCTTTGTTTCCTTGACATCTGGCTTTCCGATGTCGTGAAGCATAGCCGATATTACTAGAATTTCGTCTGTTTTCATATCAGCTGGAAGATGGCCGACGACCGCACAGATGTGTACGCCCACGCTGTAAATATGATGTGGGTTATTTTGCTCTGTTTCTAAACAATGACGCATAGCATTTCGATAAACTTCATTCTTTCTAACTTCGTCTACATACTTCATAATTAAGTTCTCCTTTTCTAAAAAACAAAAATAATAGTTATAAGAAACATAGAGGGTACAAAAAAAAGAGCCCACATATTGCAGGCTCTTGAAGCGATTTTACAACGTCCTTTTAGTATACCTTATTGATTGTGCGACGTACCACCTCACCCGTAGAGTCGAGAACCCATGAATACATTTCGGCTTTGACCGTATCGCCTTCTTCATAGCCCCAGCTCGTAGGACAACCAGCCGCGCCTGAACTCTTATCGGTGTATTCTCCGTCAAGATTGTATTCATCACTGTGGACATGGATTGTGACACGGTACCAGTTGGTTCCAGCGAACCAGTGGTCTTTCTCGACATCAGTGACAGTAACATCGATGTCTTTCCAGTAGAGGTGTGGTGATTCAACGGCTGCCTGACTGGCAACTTTTGTTGTAGCAGAACACCCGGTAAGGAATGTTGCGACAACTAGCATACCGGTCAGAAGCAGGATGGTGGCGATATGATGATTGTTGTGATTTGCCATTTTTATGTCCTCCTTTTCATAAAAGCAGTTAATATTACGCATTAAACATAGTTGGCGAACATAAAAAAAAGAGCCTACAATATTGCAATTGCAGGCTCTTAAAATTTGTGGTTCAGATTCCGAAGAATCGCTTCATTTGTTTCGTGAATTCTTCCACAATTCCCTTTCGTTCTTTCTCGGTAATCTTTGATACTGGGCTGTTTCGATCCAGACCGAACTTTTGAAGTGCCAAATCAAAGGACTTTTCGAACGCCTCGCCTGCGGTTTTTGCCGGAACAAATCGTCCGGGATGATGTCCTTCCCGAAGGAGAAGATCATCGATTCCTTTTCCGAACTTTACGTCCCAGATGGCAACACGAACTGTACAACCATTCTTTAATAAAAGATCGGCAAGTTCATCTCGTGCTTTGCAGACGTTAGGGTTGGTGATAAAGTCGGCATCGTAAAAGATGTCAACAAGTGCCGAATCGACTTGCCCCAGTCGTTTCTGCGCAGAAGAAATTGCATCAGGAACATCCTTGAAGTTATAGACACCCTGTACTGACAGTGCAACATAACCTTTTAAGGCAAGTTGCTCTGCTTTGAACTTTCCTTCCGTTACGGCAAATCGCTTGTTCCATTCCTTTGGATAGATCACATCAACGGGCGTTTCCACTGAACCGCCGCCAAAGAACGCATCATTTCCGTACGCTTTATAGGAAAAGTAAGTGTAACGGCAAGCAGGATGAATTTCTTTGGAACGAATTTGAATAGCAACGACCTGCCCCTTTTCATTTCGAATCAGAATTCCGATTCCAACTGGCACCATCATAAATGGTACGGTCACTTCTTTTTCGTTTCGTTTTTCCTTTGTTCCTATAAATCCGGGGGTATGGATCATCGCATTTCCCACAGTAGCACGGTTCAATCCGGTTTTATCACAAACACGATAAAGAATCTGGTCGAACAAATCCTTACCGGGAAAAGTAAAATAATCCAAATCAATCCGTTCTGATGGAACGCCACGATGCAGTAGATAAGCTCGATCCATGTTGTCTAAACCGTACACTTCCTTCACCGTTTCATAAATAACGGAACGAAGGCGAACCGTATCCTCAGAAAGAGATTCCTTTTTAGGTTCACTCTCTCTTCTGTAATCCGATGCCTTGGTACGAACATACTTTTCGCCGGAAGAGGACAAGCGGTTAAAGATAGTTTCTGAAATCAAATCAAAATCCATTGCAATCTGTAAGATTGTTTCAGTTTCATCTTTTTCCAAAATCTTTGACACCGATTTTACCACGCCACCACCATTCTGACAGGCAAAACAAAAGCAGCTATTCTTTGTCACATTGATTTTGAACGAACCTAAATGGTGGTCTAAATGAAATGGACAAAGCGCGTCAATCATATTGCCACGTCTCCGTTCCATTTTGACACCATAACGAGACAATACTTCATCGATGGGGAGGCGATTCGCCTTTCGACGAAGAACAAGCAATTCTTCCTGCACGGGAAGTTCCCATACAGATAAATCTAATAATGTATAATTATTCATTTTTTCTCTCCTTTCCAGAAAAAAACAAATTTCATTGTTATAAGAAACATAGCATTTTGTGAAACCTCACATGACTAAAGTTGCGAGCGTGCGCCGCTTTGGATAGCTATAATTTTTTGTCAGCTGATGCAGAGTGAGTTGCCATGTTAAGGACAAGAAAGGTGGTCTTTATGGCAAAACGTGTAAAAAAACAAACAAAATTGCAAAAGCTCTTTGCAAAAGATGCAAACGGACGAACCAATCGAACGGGAATTGTCCTTTTTTTTGGTGTAATCTTTTTACCACTCGTGATTTTTCTAGGTATTAAGGTAGGTATTTACGCCGAAGTGTCCGGAAATCACGGTACAGGACCTAGTATTCTTCTTGGCGGATTAACAACACCGTTTGTTTCTATATTAAACATGGCTCGTACCAGAACTTTCGGACAAACAGGATTTGATCCGGAATATCTGTTTTTGTTTTTACTTTTTTACGGTGGCGTTCTTGTTATGTCCTTGGTATCGGCAGACATGATGAAAAACAAGTCCTCCAAAAAAGATGGTGATATGGAGTTCGGTGATCCAGCAGAATACAATAAGAAGTTTGCTTATCCTTTGGGGAAAGACGAAGTGTCAGAACCTAAAAATCTAACCGCAAAAGAACCGGGAAACATGATTGTTTCTGAACATACCCGATACAACCTGTCAGGAACGGCATACACCTATTCCTGTGCCTTGGTTGTCGGATCAACCGGATCGGCAAAAACGTTCCGATACGTTAAGCCAAACATCATGCAGATGAACGCCAGTTTTGTCTGCACCGATCCAAAAACTGAATTAATCCGTGACTGCGGGCAAATGCTTTCCAACAACGGATACAACGTTCTTCTTTTTAACTTAAAGAAAGGAGAACAGCGGTTTTCCTGTCGTTATAATCCTTTTGCCTACATTCACGATGAACAGGATGTCGTTTTAACAGTAGATGCTTTTTTGGATGCTGCACAGGAAGATAAAGGCACAGGTGGAGATCCGTTCTTCCCAATCGCAGAGAAGAACTTTTACTATGCCCTGTTTTACTACGTCTTTACTAAGCATAAGAAGTTAAACGATGGTTCCGTTGGAACCTTAAAAGAAGTTTATGAACTGTATGCTAAGGCAGACGAATCCGAACAAAAGCCAACAAAAAAGAAGCCGGATGACAAGCGGGCGGCGGTTATTGAAAACGAGTTTGACCGAACCTTCCTTGAAGTATCACGAACCGATCCAACAAATCCCTGTCTTTCTTTTTATAAGACCTTTAAGAACGGTTCACCAAAAACAAAGCAGTCCATTCTGATTTCTGTCGGAATTAAGCTCTGGTTTTTGTCCGTGCCGGAAACCGCAAACCTGTTGTCCGGCGATGACTTGCACTTTGATAAAATCGGCGAACGAAAGACCGCCCTTTTTATTGCTATTCCGACCGACAACAAGTCTTTCCGCTGCATTTCTGCCATGTTGTTTACCCAGCTCTTTCAGGAGCTTTACTATCAGGGTGAAACATTAAACGCAAAATCCTACCTTTTAAAAAAGGGCCTTTGCGTTGCTGCTCGTTCTAAGCAGTTCATTGACGGCACAAAGTCGCAGGAAGAAGCAGAGAAAGAACTGGAACGGTTAAAGGTGCGCTTCGAAGATGCTAAGGTCGTTTATGAAAAAGACCTTGCCAAGGAAGATACCAAACTTAACACTTACCTTTCCACACCAAACGACCTTGGAATTCTGCCATGGGCAAAGTTCCGTGTCGTTGACGGGCAGGGGAAACTTTTGGAATCCTTTAATACCAAACGTGCGGCAGAAGAGTATCTGGACGCAGGAAAGAACGGTGAAATCTGTCAGGTAACAGGACTGGCGGTTCGAGTGCGATTCCTTTTGGACGAGTTCTTTGCGATTGGTAAGATCGGCGGTTTTGAAGAAAAAATCGCAACATTCCGTTCCTTAAACATCAGTTCCGACATCATTTGTCAGAACTTGGAACAGTTAAAGGAAATGTATGATGACCATGAAGGAAAGGTAACAGGTAACTGTGACCTTCGAATCTGTCTTGGTGTCAACGACATGAACGATGCCAAAGCCTTTTCCGATATGTGCGGACAGACAACCGTGCGAACACAATCTGCAAACATCAAGAACAATAACATCATTTCCATGCCGGAAGGCGGTTCCATGTCGGATTCTGCCGAAATGCTTATTCGTCCTGAGTGGCTATTGAATAAGATGCAGGGCGATGAAGAATTGGTACTTACCCGTACTATGCTGCCAATCAAGGACAAAAAGTACGATACTATAAGCCACCCAAACTGGGGACAGTTGTTTAATGACCATGATCCAGAACACACAATGAAAAACAAATTCCCTTTCCGTAACATCTTTTGTATTGACCAAAAGCCGGAAAACTTAATCCGTACTGTAATCCAAGATCCAGTAGCACAGGCGCAGGCGCATGAAGTGAGAAAGAGATTCGCACCAACCGTGCCACCAAATCCGTGGGAAGATTCAGAATCGGACAATCTTCAAAATGGGCCGAAAGAAAACGAATCAAACCAAAATGTCAACGAAGAAAACAAACAAAACAACGGGCAGGATTCAGACGAAAGCAGACAGAATCTACACAAAGACGGACAGGACAAAGACAAAAAAGCAAGCGATGTTTTTCGTTCACAAGCCGACGCTCTTCACGGAAACGATGCTGATCGAAAGAAAGCGTTTGAGGAAGAGCGAGAACAAAACGTTCTCCAGCAAAATCAAAACGGTGATGTTCCTGTTGTAACCCTGACATCAAAAGAGTTTTCAACTTTGATGCGGAGCGTAGACGAAAAACAGGCAGTCCTTGACAAAAAGAATAACATCATTAAAACATCATCGGAAGATGCTCTGTTTGATTTGATGGGCGGCGATTAACATTTTTTGCAAAAAATTGTTAGCTGATGCAAGGTCGGTCGCTATGTTAGGAATAGAAATAAGGCAATTACGCCAAAACCAAAGAAACCAAAAAGAAAGTTTGGAGGAAATAACACTATGAAGAAACATTTTTGTAACACAAAGAACAAGCTAAATAAGGTAAGCGGACGCGCAAAGATGGCGATTCTTTCCCTGACCACAGGTGGCATGATGCTTCCTGCAACCGCACACGCAAGCGGATTCGGTGCTTATAACGGCGCAGATTCCAATTCCATCGTTAATGGTGTAAAGAATCTTTACGGTACTGTTGGAACTTATGGTGGCGCTCTGTATGCTGCTGGTGCGATCCTTACTCTGATCCTTGCCATTCGAAATGAGGATAACGAAGGTCGAAACAAGGCAGCGTTAAACCTTGTTGCAGCTATCGCCCTGCTTTCTTCCGGCGCGATCATTAAGTTCTTCTTTAAGAACTAATTTTAGAAAGGGTTTTTCTCGTGTTAAAAGAATTTTACCTCCCATTGGGGCTACTTCTTAACTCGAATGCCTATCGAACCGGATCACAAAATGCCAACTCTGGTGGTAGCGGTAGTGCCACTTGGATTGGTGGTGCAAATATCTCTACCGGAACTGGTGCCTCGGCAGCGAACGACATCAATAATGTTTTATTGACGTTTGGTTCTGCCGTCGGTGCGGTTCTTGTCGTGGTTGCCGTGATAAAACTTATCATGGCAATCTCGTCAGAACAGGCAGTAGGCAAGCAGCAGGGTGCGATGATGCTTGCGTCCGGCATTTTCTTTTTAAGCATTTCTGCCGTAGTGAAAACCTTGGGCATGGGTTCTGGAACGACTGTTAATTCAGCAAGCCAGATGGCAAAGAACGTCATTGATGTTATTTGTACCATGTGTACCTATGCCGGAGGCGGGTTTGCTATCATCGGTTTTTTGGATCTGATTCTTGCAACGGCAAACGAAGCCCCCGAACAAAAATTAAATGGAGCAAAATTTTTAGGTGGTGCCGCAGGACTTTTTTCGGCAAATGCTCTTGGAACAACCATCAAAAGCCATATCGGTGGAACAGTTGATACGAACTCTATCGTTTTGGATACTGGATTATTCCTAGGGAAAATGGCATCTTATATCGGCGCCGTTTTTGTAGCGATTGGTGTCTGGTACTTAATTAACGGAATTCGTACCGAAGAATCCAAAGACCGAGACGCTGGTGTTCGATCACTGATTGCCGGAGTTGCGCTGATTGCTGCCCGTTTCATTTTATACGGCATCGGTCTTGCTGCAAAAAGTTAAAGAAAGGACAATTATTTTATGAATTGGTTATTTTTTCTTCATTTGTCCGGGATTGCCTTACCGCATCTATCCATCTTACCGCCAGACCTTGCGACTTCCCTTGTCTGTGATTTTATGCAGGTTTTTTTCCATATCGGCGCATCTTTTCAAACGCCGGAATTATTTGGACTTCCTCATCCTATAAAGGATATGGAAAATAGTATAAAAAACGCCGCAGTTGGATTGATCGACAATTCTATTGGTGACAAACAAATGGACTCGTTTCGAAAGGTTTTATCACTAAGCGGTTCCGGTGACAATGCGATGAGTTGGAATACATTTTGGACGGTCGTAAACAAAGTGGTTCAGATTGTAAAGCCGTTTGGATTCGCACTCGTTACAACCTATTTTCTGGTCTATATGTTTGATGCAGCATCGAAGGAACAGTTAACATTTGAGTCCATCGTAAAGGTTCTGATTCAACTTGTCATCGTTATCGGTGTTATTGCGAACATGGAAAAGATCGTAAACGCAATCCTTTCTTTCTCGGAAAGCATTTTTGTAAAAGTAAGTGCGAATAAGAGTGGAGATATGACTACATCGGTAGATGCCAAAAGCATTGTGGACGACATGGTTGCAGGCGGCAGTGTATTCTCAGCATGGTCATCTGCGCTTTTTGTCTGGATCATTCATCAGCTTGCAGTCATTGCTTTGGATTTCGCTGCAATTGTCCGAATGATTGAACTTGGCTGGCGCATTGCCTTAATGCCAGTCGGAGTTGCAAACTGTTTTGAAGGCGGCGTATCCAGCCCAGCCATAAAATATGTAAAATCTTTGTTCGCCGTGGCTTTATCCGGTGCGGTACTTTACATTATTGGTTTGACCGGTTTTTCCATCGTCGGTTCATTTTTATCCGAGGCAAACGATTTTTTCGGACTTCTCCTTGCGCAATCTGCACTTCTCGGTACAGCAGGAGCAGCAATCATGGCAAGTAACAAAGTAAAAGACATCACCGCGTAAAAAAAGAAAGGTGGTTTTTATGGCGGTTTCCAGACACACAGAAAAAGACATTGGTAACTATGAGGCAAAACTGATCGGCCCGTTTACGGCGCGACAATGTATCTTTCTTGCGATTGGCATTGTGCCATCCGCTCTTGCTTGTTTTATCGTTCGTGGTGTTACGAATGATCCTTATACCATGTTCTTTGTCGCCGCTCTTCTGATGGCACCCGCTTGTTTCTTTGCCTTTGGACAGAAGGTCTGTCACGGCATGAAGCCGGAAGATTTTCTGGTGGAGTATTATTACTATCACATCAAATGTGCAAAGAGGCGGTTGTATCGGACAGAGACAATGGACGACATCATTGAAGCAAAGAAGCAGAAAGAATTGTTACGAAAGACGACCGATAAAAAGGAACAAAAAGAACTGGAAGAGCAGTTTTCAGAGGGGCAGATGAAAAAATACCCCCACAAAGAAAACCCGTCCATTCGTTCATTTTTGTAATAAGGAGTTTGTATGAAAAAGAAGAATCCATCAGCAAAGAAGGATGTCGCACCAAAGAAGAATAGTGCGGCAAAGACAACAAAAAAGAAGAACGATAAGAAGGGGCAGTTTTCCAAAGCAACCGAATTTATCGACCTTGCTGGAAAGAAAGGTGTCTCTTCCGTTCAGGAATCTATTCCATACGTTCGTGTTTATGAAGATACGAACACAAATGGCGGTATTATCGAAACTAGTGACGGCGTGTTCACAAAGTCTTATGAGATTTTTGACACTAACTATTCCGATGCCGGAGAAGTTCGACAGGAAGAAATCTTAAAGGTTTTTGAGAAGATTCTTTCTTCCTTTTCTCCAAATTGCAGGTATGAGCTGACTTTATTTAACCGTACCATCGATCAGGAAGCCTTTAATAAAAAGGTTTTAATGGAATACAAGAACGACGGTAACGACGCACTTCGGGCGCAGCACAATGAGTTCCTGTTACAGAAAATGCAGGAAGGTAAAAACAACGTGCGCGTAGAAAAGTATCTGACCATTGCAATCAATGCGGAAAATGTAAACGCTGCCATGACTCGTTTTGCTCCAATCGAAAAGGAACTGTCTTTACAGTTAAAGAAAATTAACATGAAGGGTTTAGATGGGGCGATTCTTTCCTTAAAAGACCGTTTGGAGATCCTGCACGACATTTATAATAACGGGCAGGAAGGTACGTTCAAGCAGAAGTTCAATCTGGACGACATTGTGTCTGAGGGCATTACAACCAAGGACATTATCGCTCCAACCGTTATGGACTTTTCCAAGCAGGACTATATTAAGATCGACGATAAGTTCGCACGCGTCTTTTTCTTAAAGACTTTACCTTCTTCCCTGTCATCGAACTTACTCGAGGATTTATCATCCATCGGAACCAATTCCGTTATCAGCGTTTACTATGACATTCAGCCACAGGACAAGGCAACATCCTTTGCTTCTGCGCAGGTAACAAATGTTGGTGGTGAAGTCGTAAAGGCGCAGAAGAACCTGTCAAAGAGCGGTGCAAGTCCTGACTTGATTTCTCCACGATTACAGACCGCACATGACGATGCAAAAATGTTACTGGAAGAGCTGACCAACGGAAATCAGTCCCTTTTCCATATCACACTTGTCATTACAATTTTTGCAGATACTATGGAAGATTTGAAACTGTATTCCGAACAGTTAAAGGTTCGTGCCAGAGAACATTTGTGTGGTGTTGATGTTCTTCGTGTGCAGCAGGAACAGGGATTCGACACTTCCCTTCCTTTAGCGAAGAACCTGATTCACACCCATCGAATTATGACAACTCATTCTGCTTCTGCCGTTCAGCCATTTTCGACACAGGAATTACAGATTCGTGGCGGTTTTTACTATGGACAGAACCAGTTATCTCGAAACCTTATTATTTACAACCGTGGTACAGGACACAACCAGAACGGTGTTATCTTAGGTTCTCCCGGAGCAGGTAAGTCCTTCGCTGCAAAGATGGAAATGTATCAGGCATATCTGAACAAAGATAGTTCACAGATTTTCATTGTCGATCCAGAGCGAGAGTATGTTGGTCTGGGAAATGCTCTTCATGCAACAACCTTTTCCATCATGCCCGGCGGACAGAACTACATCAATCCATTCGACCTTGACATTACAAAGGACGAGGACGGCACGGATCCTTTCCCACAGAAGGTAGACTTTATCATCGCCATCGTTGAAACCATGCTGGGTGGTCACGGTGAATTAAATGGTTACTTAAAATCCATCATTGATAACACCTTGCAGGAACTGTACGCACCGTACTTCCGTTATCTGGATTCTACACCGGATCACAAGACCATCGACACAAGTATGTGTCCAACTCTTCGAGATTTCTATGATGCCCTTCGTGCCAGAAAAGAGCCAGAGGCGAGAAACCTTGCCCAGTCCATTCAGATGTACTGTACCGGTACGTTAAATCTGTTTGCTCATCATACCAACATCGACACCAGCAACCGTATCATCATCTATGATACCAAGCGAATCGGTACAAACTTACAGGAACTTGGTATGCAGATTTGTCTGAACGATATTTGGAACCGAATGGTTGCAAATAAGGCAAAGAACATTCGTACCTACTTCTATGTTGATGAGTTTTACCTTTTACTTCGTCAGCTTTCTTCTGCACGATACTTGGAAATGGTATGGAAGCGTGCAAGAAAGTGGATGGGAACGCCAACCGGAATCACACAGAACGTATCCGACCTCTTAAACAACGAGCAGGGTAATACCATCTTAAAGACTTCCGATTTTGCGTTAATCCTAACACAGTCCTTTGACGACCGAATCGCTCTGGCACAGATTTATCAGATCAGTGAGGAGCAGCAGGAATATATCACAAACGCTGGTTCTGGTGAAGGATTGATTTATACATCTACTTCGATCGTACCATTTGAAAATCACGTTCCGACCGATAGTCCAATCTATAAATTACTTTCCACCAAGGCTTCTGATGATGAAGATGCCGTAGCTGAAAAAATTTAATTTATTACAGGACAAATAAACAATGTGCCCCTTTTCTTTCTAAAACGAGTAAAATCGAACTGGAAAGAAAGGGGGGCAAATTGTTTTATGGGCATTTTCAAAATCATGTTTATTGTGATGGGAGTTTTACTTCTTCTTCGAATTATCGATGACATGATTGATCCTGTCACATATTGGGTAAGAGATTTGAAAGAAAAGATTCATACAGTGCGCCGACACAAAACCTTCTGGCAGAAGAAAAAAGAACAAAAAGCCGAAGAGCAGGAAATTGAACGCTTAAAAATGGTCTTTGTGTGTGACGCAAAAGAATGGGAAAGACTTTGTAAATCTGTAAAGAACTTATATGAAAAGCGGATGGCAGAGGTTGATCGTGTTTTACAAAACAGTCCTTTGCATCGTATTCGAATGGATGAACTTCGGGCAATCAAGAATGCGATCGAATACGCCGCCGAACAATGGACAGACAATATCATGGCTGGAGCAGACGCAGTAAAATCAGGTATGCCGATCTATGCCAAGCAATGCGAAGCCGAAGCAACGAAGTGGTACAAAGAACTACAATTTCAGTTCAAAAAGTTAAATCACTTTCAAACTGTGCGATCGGGCGAAACACCGTTTCCAGAAAACGATGCGTTTGACGAAAATCAGTATTCTGAAAGGGGATACAAAAGAAAACGTACACAATCTGGGGCAAAGCGGGATTACTTTGACGGTTGCCACACAAAGTCAGAAGTTCGGGCGAGGTATCGTATACTTGCAAAGCAGTATCATCCTGATAATAACGGCGATCCTGCTATCTTTCAGGAAATTACATCACAGTACAATCTTTTCATGGAATCGTTTGGGTAGGTTATGAAACGAAAATCTTGTTTTTATTATCTTTTAATTGGACTTTCTGCCATCTGTCTTTTTGGCGGAATCTTCCTTGTTATGCGTGGAGCTTTGTCTTATATCAGCTACCGTGATGTTTATGAAAACTTCCATCACGGTATGACAAAATGCACGCAATCCCTTATTTGCGTGGGAATCGGCGCAGGATGCCTTATTTGTTTCCTTCCTTTAACAAAGATTCGACAAAGCCTTCGTGATAAAGTGGAATATGACGATACAGGAAACCGTCTGGGACGAAAATTCTCCCAGTTGTCTCGAAAAGAACGAGACGCACTAGAAAAGCAACGTACCATGCAGGAAGAACACCTGCTTCCAACCGCAGAACTTCGTTCTTTAACCCATGAAGCAACAAAGGATCCCGAACAGGAGTTGGATCGTTTAATCGGACTCTCGCCTGTAAAAAAGATGGTCTTAGAAATGCGATCCCGTATGGAATTTGAACAACAGGCTGGAATGAAAAAGAACGGAGAACGGTCGTCCATGTCCATGGTCTTTTTAGGCAGACCGGGCACGGGAAAAACAACCGTTGCGCGAATTATGGCAGGCTTTTTGTATCAATACGGCTACATCAAAAAGCGACAAACAATTGAAGTGAATGGAAACTTTATAAACGGACTGACGGCGGGAGAATCTTCGCAAAAAATAAACCTTTTAATTAAAAAGGCCCGTGGTGGCGTTCTTTTTATCGACGAAGCGTATGCTCTTGTTTCTTCCAATCAGCAGGAGATTATTCCAACCTTAATCGCTGCCATCGAAAATTATCGTGCCGACACCGTTTTTATTCTTGCAGGATACACAAACGAAATGCAGGCGCTTTTGGATACGAATCCCGGCTTTCGTTCTCGAATCAAATATAATGTTTTCTTTCCCGACTACAACAAGAAAGAGTTGTGTCAAATCTTTCTTTCCATGGCACACGAAAAGGACTTCCGTGTCGGTAGTGAACTGTTACAAAAAGTTGGTGCTTATCTAATCGGACAAAAGTCTGATCCTGCTTTTGGTAACGCCCGATCGGCACGAACCCTTCTTGATCAGATCATCGACAAACACGCCGTCCGTGTTGGAAGTAAAGAAACTTCCCCGAAAGAACTGATGTGTTTATCGCAAAAAGACTTTCCGTTCTGATTTTACGAAAAAGAAAAAGACTGCTACGATTTTTTATGTACATTTTTCGTACTTAAATATCGTTAACAGTCTTTTCTTTTCTTTTGCTCTAATTCTACATTTCGTTCGCTGTTTTTGTCTTTTGCGCGCATAGAAAAGCTGTACGGCGAATCGCAACCTTTCTATGATTCTGTTATAGCACAATTCATTCCAAAATGGAATATATTAACACACTTTTTATCGGAAAAAGAGATATTTTTCCGATAGATTAAATGCACTACTATTCTTTTTCGCACAAAAAAAAGCCCCAGCAAAATATTTTGCTAGAGCTTTTTCGTTACAAAACTTACAATTCCTTTCTTTCGATTTTTATCATACGGTTATCAGTTTCGTTTCTTCCAGCCACCACGAACTCTGTGTTTATGTTCTACTAACCACATTCCATAGTCTTTGACATTACTCATATAATGCCCACTTACAATATCAAATATAGGATACATTATTTTTCCTCACTTTCTTTTAACGGGCAATCCTCAAACTTATATGTCAATACTTCGTCAGCGCTTAAATCATAAACATATCTCATACCATTACAAAACGGGCAAGTAATACCCATATAGGGCTGTCTATCCATTACTGTTTCCTGTTTTACAACATAATTATGAAATGCATTAAACCCATGTATCTCTGCTAATGGGCAAAAAACGCATCCTTTTGGTGTATCTATCGTTAAAATTGATTTACTCATTCCTCATCCTCGCTTTCCTGTGGCTCAACCTCCACACCGATAATATATTCATGCTCCTTATCAATCGAATTATCTGGAATCTCAACATCAACGGTGCGACGACAATAGAAGTCATTTTCTCCATATTGGATAGCATCGCTTTTGATTAGTAGTCTTATTTTCATTCCTTATCCTCACTTTCTTCTTTGTATTTCTCTGGTAATGGCATCCATGCTTTTGGCTTTAGTTTCTGCATATGTTCGCCGCTATTATTGAACGGCACACACCACCACAATTCATCGCCGAAGTATGAACCCATCATCACTTGATACGTTTCATGCCAATACGCTGTCACTAATACTTCTCGTCTATCTTTCGGCAATCTCTCAGTTACCGGAATCCATTCCTTTTTATACACGGACGTTACAGACGGTAAATCCTTATAACAAGCAACGAGTAATTCCTTATACGTTTCTACTGTTCGATCTTCATCCAGTACCGAATCCATATTATCTAACGTATCAAGTACCGCCTTTCTACTTATCGCATCTTCGCAATGCTCTTGCTCTAGTGCTTTAATAGCCATATCTAAAGCAGTTTCACCAAGTTCAGACTTTGCGCCTATCTTAAAGGTATTTAATTCTGTTATTGCTTGTTCTCTTGTCATTGCTCTACCTCGATTTCTATTTTTCTTCCACAATAAGGACAAAATTTATAATCTCCACATTCATTGAAAAATGAAAATGTACTTGCAACAGGTTTATGTCTGCAACCATCTACTACTAAATCGTTTTGGATTGTATAGTTGCATTTCTCACTTTCTTTCTTTGGCTCTTGCGATTTGACGGATGGTAACAGGTGTATAAGTTGCTCCGCATTGAGTAGCATTAAATCCCTTGTGTTAAACTCATCTGCGGTCTTATACTCAGATGGATTCAGTTTGCTTCTTGCGTTTCTGAATATCGCTTCTGCTTCTGCTCTACTGATAGTATCCTCACAAGGCTCTTGCTCTAGGGCTTTGATTGCCATCTGCAATGCATCGTAATGAGCATCATCCCAATCAAGGGACATTCCTGCTACTTCTTTAACCAACTTAATTGTTGTTTTTTTGACCGACTTAATTGCATCTTCTCTCGTCATTCCTTATCCTCACTTTCTGCCTTGTACTTGTCGATAACCTGCAATATCCCGTATAACGTCATGCCTTTTTCATGATTATTGACTCCATGTACTATTGGATATGCGTTTTGTTCTATCTCAGCTCTTATCTTGTCAAGTACATCTGTCCTTGGCTTTGGCTGAACACTATCGGCATATTTAATGCACTCAATGATGTCATCCATATCGTTGATATGAGGATATTCTTCATAACCCTCTTCGTAATTTCCTGCTTTTATCCCATTTTCTATCTCTTCAAGTAATGCTTTTCTGCTGATGCAATCCTCACAAGATTCTTGTTTCAGTGCTTTGATTGCCATATCAAGTGCTTCGGCTGATTTTCTACAATCTTCATTCATTGGTTCCTCTTCGCCAGTCATCGGATTGAAATTACACAAATCTCTATCCATTTTTAATTGTGCTATTGTTTCTTTCTTTGTCATTTTGGATATTGCCATATTCCTTCCTTTCTATCTGCTTTGTGCAGAAAAAAACGAAAGGGAAGTTTCTCCCTTTCAAAACAATTTGTGATATAAGAAACATAGAGGGTGAGTAGGATTGGAACCACAAAAAAAAAGAGCTGCATAAGAAATGCAACCCCTTTTTTTTACAAGTGATGGAACAATACGATTCATCAATAACAAATCTGTTCCATCAGTTCATCATCATCTGGTGACGAAACATATACATGAGAACAATACGTTTTAATAGGCCCTTCACAAAGGAACTTTTCGATGTCGGCTTTTAATGTTTTGCCTACATCATTGGCATCACTTTCTTCCACTTGTACGAATGTAACATCGTCATATGGCATTGCCTCAGTGGGATCTGGTGAAAAGTTTTCGACATACTTCCGATAACTTACCTCAACTTCTTTTGCTACATTGCCAGAAAATTCGATGGAACAAAACCCGTCCTTCAAATCTTCGCAACCATCAATTACAATGTTGTCTGTATTATCGCTCTCTAAGTATGTTGAGAGATTTTCTGGCTTGATAAGTTCCAGAAAATCGTTTGCATCTTCCTTCTTCACCTCTACGTCTACGTCAACCCAAAAATCACCATCAATATTACAAGTGTCATTTACTTCGTGTCTCATCGCCATTTCCTCCTTTTAGATAGAATGAAGATAAAAATTGTTACATAAGAAACATGGCGGGTAGCGAAAGACACAAAAAAAACAACCCCGGTGTGAAACCGAGGTTGTAATGTCGTTACTTCTTTTCCATTTCAAATCTCGCACCAAAAAAGAAATAGACAGAACGCTTAGAGACTTGCACCGGATCAACGGCCTTATCTGAAATAGCGAAACGCATCTTTTCTTTTGGTGTGTATAACTCGTTTGCGATCAAGATCGAACCGTCACGACGTTTCTTCTGATCGCACTCCGATTTTACTTTGTAGTACAACATATCAAACACCCCCTTATGCCATCCATTCGTTAATGATCTCCCGATCGTCTTTGTCCGGGATTCTTGCATATAAGCGCAACCACCGTCCAGCAGCTAACACTTTCTCGATGTCATTAAAATTGATAATATAAACGAGATCAGAATAGCAGTTATAGATCATAGCTCCCATTGCATCATTACCCAAGCAAAACTCCTCGCCGATGAAATAGCAGTCTAATTCATCAAGTGTCCAGCTTAGGACTTCGATAGCGGATACAGTGCCGTTTTTCAGCTGAGCTTTGTATTCCGCTGGGAAGCGAATGGATAAGTTACCGTTTGTGAACTCCTTAATATTATCATGTTCTCGTTTCATAGCGTTTACCCCTCCATTAAAATTCAAATACAATATAATTGCCGTTCGGAACGCGTAGTACCGTTGTTTCTTCTTCAAGATGTTCTACCAAAGAGTCTACATACGAATCTTTGTCAAATTCATCTTCTTCAAGTCCGTTATCTTCGAGAAATTCTTCTGTTGGGTATTTATACCCATAATCGTCGATGAAATCATCACATGAACAAGCAGCGCCTTCTCCATATTCGGTGCAAGCACAACAAATTTCTATTGGATCAAACTCCTTATTTTCATCAATTTCATCATAATAATCAAGTAACACATTTAACCCGTCATAGGTGAAATAATCTCGATTATATGCTTCGAATTTTCTCTTCATATCATCTACGGTAACAGTCATTTTCATATTGTTCCTTCCTTTCTATCTGCTCTATACAGAAAAAAAACGAAAAGGAATTTATCTCCTTTTCAAACATTTGTGATATAAGAAACATAGAGGGTAAGCACGGGCAAAAAAAAAGACCGTGCGTTCCCCAACCTGCGTGGATGAGAAAATGCACGGTCTTTTTTTTTATTACTTTTCTTTCTTACATATTCTGAACAACCATTTTTAGAAATTCCTCTGCCGTTATATCAGCTGGCTCGTCTGTATCAATAAAAGCATTCGATACCAACAAGAAACTACCAGTCGAAGTCATGATCTTGGTATCTTTTTTCTGTACTTTTACGATCATGTAATAACTGCCCTGAAAATCACCGCCCTTAACTTTTCGGACATCACCCTTTCTCGGAGTACTCTCCATTTCAATCCATCTTAAAGCACACTCCTTGCAACACGTTTTAAGATTTTTCATTTCATCACAATAATCTTTCATTTCGTTACAGATTTGAGTAGAACCACTAAGAAGGCTCGCCAATTTTTCGTCGCTTAAAGTGTTTAAGTATTCTCTATTTGTCATATTTACCTCTCTTTCTATCCCGTTCGGGAAAAACGAAAAGGAAAATTCTCCCTTTCGAAACATTTGTGATATAGAAAACATAGAGGGTAAGACAGAATTTGACGCACCCATCGGCTAAAACCAATGGGATTCTTGCTTCGCCGTGCGGTTGCACTATTTAGTATCTGCTTTTGCAGTACCTTATAGCGACTTACATACACTCCACAAGCGTAACTTTCCGAGCGTCCCTCGGTAGTAAGTATTTATAGGTTTAAGTGGCAACAAAGCCTACCATTCCCAATGCTTTGTCGAGAATGTTATCTGCTGCGTTGTTATCCCTATCGTGGTAAGTACCGCAAACAGGACAAGTCCAATCTCGAACATTAAGGTTCTTAACTTTTTTGTTTTGGTAGCCACAATGATTACAAAGTTGCGAAGATGCATAGAACCTCGGAATTTTGACAACTGTACTGCCATATATTTTGGCTTTGTACTCTATCATGGTTACAAATTTAGACCAAGATACATCGGAAATAGACTTTGCTAACTTATGATTACGAACCATATTCTTTACAGCCAAATCTTCTAAAGCGATAAGTTGGTTTTCCTTAACAATTTTGGTAGATTCTTTCTGTAAGAAATCGTTCCTTTGGTTAGCAATATGTTCCTGTATCCTTGCCACAACCTTGCGTTGTTTCTGTATATTGGAACATTCTGATAGAGGTCTATCATATATCGGATGCCTGTAACCTTTGATGATTTTATAGCCTACAATATGGCTTTCTATCATTTTTGAAAGTTTACGCTGTGCTTTTTGCAATTTAGCCGTAGATTTAGCCAAATACTTATTATTAGGGCATTTGTAGCCATTGGTATCAGAGTAGAAGTCCTTAATACCAAGGTCAATACCTATCATGCAACCGTTGTTGGTTACATCAGGTGTAGGTACGTCTACGTTCAGTACGCAAAAATATTTACCACTTGGCATTTGTTCTATGGTAGCATTGTTTATCTTTGCAAAAGACAAGTCCATAGAAACCTTTGCTTTAACATAGCCAAGTTTCGGTAACTTAATATGCTTGCCATCCAAAGTTACACAGATATTGTTGTTTACATTCTGAGTGCGGTAGGTTTTAAAGGTTTCCTTTTTAGACTTAAAGTGAGGATAGCCACCTAAATGCTTAAAGAAGTTTTTGTATGCTCTATCTAAATCCTTTAGGGATTGTTGCAAAGATATAGCGTCTACATTCTTTAGGAAAGCAAAGTTATTCTCTTTCTTTAGGCTGGTAAGCATAGTATTAGTTTCTTTGTAACCAATGCCAACAGAGGTAGTTTCGTAGGTTTCTTTACGGAGAGCAAGACCTTTATTGTAAACCAATCTACAACAACCAAAAGTATTCGCTATTAAGTTTTGTTGTGTTTTATTAGGGTATATCCTTATACGAACACCTTTTAGCATACTTATTGCTCCTTATAATCTACTTCTGTAATTAGTCTATACAACATATGTAAAACATATGCAGGTGGTTTAGAAACACCTTGTTCCCAGTTTTGGATATTGCGAAAATTTATTTGGTATTTATCCGCAAACTTCCGTTGTGATAGACCTGTCATTTGTCGTAATTCTAAAATACTCATATTTGGATCCCCTTTCTGGCTATATCCAAATATAGTATATCCAATATAGATACAGATGTCAAGTGACAAGTTTTAAAGAGTTGACCACCACTTAGGGGTGGTGGTCACGGTGAGTCCATCGGGCTTCATTCCATCAGCTAAAGCTAATGGGTTTTCGTCCGTAAGCAATTTATAAAAATGTACAAAAACACTTATTTTTCCACAAAAAAAAAGAGAGCGCCAAATGGCACTCCCCTTTTTCTAATAAGTTACAACAAAGTTACAGTCAGCGATATTACAGGGCAACCGTGAACAGATCTCCACGATCCGACGTTTCATGCTTTACATGAACGACGGACTCGCCATCTGTATAAGATAAGATAACGGATGCTGAACCGTCCTTATCATAAATGTTGTGCGATCCTGCATAGTACGGGTGCGTAGCAATAGCCGTCGCTGCCTCACCTGTGATGACATCGACTGTGGAATTATCTTCCCAATCATGAAGGTTGAAGATCTTAACGTTCTGATCAGAAATAACTGTCAGAATGTCATGGCTCCTTGTCGCAGCCTTTAACTCTGCGCCATTGTCCAGAACGGTAATTTCATCGGTCGTATCAGAGTCAAACACATACTTTGGTGCGCCCATTCCATCTACAACTTCCGTACCATCAGGTAATGTTGTAAATGGCAGAACTTTTACAATCATTCCGTAAGGAAATCCCTCAACCGGAATGATGTCTGTTACAATGCCGGTTCTGATGAACTTAGTGTCAACCACGCGTCCTTCAGGACCGAACTTGACAATGTTTGTACCATTGTAAATTCGATAGAAATGAACATTTCCATCGTCCTCTTTAACGGAAATCACATCAAAGTGGTTCTTGACAATGATATACTCATCGAACTTACCTTTATAAGAATGCTCTGTTGTTAACTTCTTATAAAGTGGTGTTCCATCGATTTCTTCAAAACAATCATGGAACTCATCATCCTGTACGTCATAAACGTACAGATTTGACTTTTTCCAGACGTCTGGTCTGTTCTCATCATCCTCAGAAACTGCCAGAACAAAAACTTTGCCCGGCACGCTCATTGCCTTGGAAGAAGGTACGAGTTTGATGTTACCCATAAACACTGGCTTTTCATCGCCGTTCTTCATGGTCAGAATGAGTTGTCCGTTCTCATTCACAATCGCCTCATTACAAGGCTTGTTATTTGGGTTTCTGACGTAATGAGCAAGCTCCGCATTGTCGGCATTGATGTGCCAAATGCGAGGCTCCGCAGGAGAATCTTCTGGCAGATTTTCCTGAAACAGGAAATCACCGTTGTCATCGATTGCCGTAAGAGTTGCCTTTGGAGAAAACGGTACACTCATTCTTGCCTGTGTGCCAATCACTTCACGTCCTGTTGCAATCTGTCCATTGATCATTTCTACGATATTCTTCATGAAAATACCTCTCTTTCTATCTGCTATGTGCAGAAAAAAACGAAAAGGAATTTATCTCCTTTTCAAACATTTGTGATATAAGAAACATAGCGGGTGAACTTGTATCGAACGTCAATTTAGTCAAACTGGTTAGAAATGATGAAATTAAAAGATTTGATGACCAAATTGAAATGAAGAAAAAGGCACGAAAAAAGGACTTCCTGTTACGGAAAGTCCTTTCATCGAGATATGCAGACATCTTTTGGAAAGTGTCTGTTTTTAGGGGATCACCTTCCTTTCTATCGAACCTGTGACCAATGCTTTGTCATAAAAGCATCACCTCCCCTTCTTTCGCTTGTTTTTAGATACCAATGCCCCACGGATCATCGTCCTCATATCCTTCGTATCCTTCATATTCCTCTTCTTCCTCTTCAATAGGAAACGCCTGCTCTTCAATCTCTCTGTTTCGATCTTCTTCTTCTAAAACGAGATATTGCGCTGCCTTGTCATCCATCTTTTCCAAATTGTCCCAGACCTTACTATCAAATCCCGGAAATTCCTCGGTAGCGAACCATTCATTCGCTATTGGAATTGCCATTTGATATGCCTTGGCAGAAGATGGATCGATTGGTGTAGGAGCAATTAAAACGCCGTGTTCAAAATCCTTGATTGCATCTTTTACAGGCATGGACTCCAGATCATGTGCTAAAAGACCAACGGCCTTATCTCTTTTTGTTCTCCATTCCTCAGCTGTTATGGAATCGGGAATGGAAAACAGTCCGGGCAGTTCATAATGAATCAAATCATGTACTTTTACGGCATTGTCGATGGATTCGTTGGAAAGTTCGCCGATTGGATAATTCTTTATTACTTCCTGCTTAATATCAACTTTTGCATTTCTTTCATACTCGTTTGCAATATCACCAATTGCATCCAGTCGGCGCAGGTTGTTCTCTAAGAACTTTTCGTTTCCTTCCTCTTTTGAAATGAGTCCTGCCGGAAAGCTACGATAAGTCTCTGCAAGGCGATGTAACGAATCACTGTAAGATAACAGGTCGCTCTTTGTCATAATCTGTGGAAGAATCGTGTTTACGGAAAAATCCTGATAAGAATCTTTGTTCTGGTTAAAATGGAAGGGATATAAATATCCTTCCGTTTTTCCGTCAAATACATTGTCTGGAACGTGCTGCACACGGAAGTAATAGCCTCCCTTTAAACGTTCTTCAAACGATGCTTCCCGATCCATACAAAGGATTAAGTCGTCCTGTTTCTTCGGTGCACTATCCCACTCGGCTGCAACACCAAAAATATTAGAAAAGGCACGAGCCATTTCCCGACGCTGCGAATCCAGTGCAAAGCCATACTTTGCGACTTCGTTCTTTACAAACTGTACATCAAAGTCGTGAGAATCTACTGTATATCCGTTGATTTTCCGAACACCGTCTGCCTGCACATCTTTTAAGATAGCATCCTTTTTAAGACTCATATTGTTGACTACCCAATCTGACAGATCGCTTGTCGTCATCGCGGGAGCATGATTCATTAAATAATGATTCTGCTTTTCCGTTAAATGCAAAAGGTCGTCACGAACGCCATTATCATCAATGCCACGGGCGTATCCGTTTGCAATCAAACCTGTCACAATCAGTGTTACATCGTCTTTTTTCATATCATCGTACCTCTCAAAAACAAAAATAGGTTTCGTTTGTTCACATTGTTTCTTCTTGTCGAAGGAACTCTTCTTATCGAAAAAGCCTTCTTACAAGAAACATAGCGCGTCACTATACATCGAGGAACAAAAAGACTGCGGAATGAACTCTCTTAAAAAATGTGCAAAAACGCTTATTTTTACGGATAAAAGAGCAAAAAAAAGAGAAACGGCGTTTAGCAGGAGCTTTGTCCTGCCGTTTCCGTCCCTCTTCCTTTTTTTCATTAGTCGGTGATGTTTGCCTTTCGGCTGTCCTTTGTCACAAAAATGCCATTTGGTGTCAGATATTCGGAAATATCTTCACCGTTCTGATACATCTTTTTGACACGTTCCAGTTCTTCCTTCACGATCGCCACGGTACGTTCTTTGACTGCGGTTTCGGTCTTTCCAGATCCCGGTACGGCGTTACAAACGAAGATGCCTGACCTTGCGTCAATGATCGCCTGCTGTTCCGGTGTCGGATTGATCTTTGCACGCTTCTTTACAACGTGTTCCTCTTCGATGGGCTTTGGTGCCAGCTTGTAATAGCACATGAAATAATCCGGACAGGATTCGCAATCCTGTGATTCTTTCATGTCCTCTTTGGTAAAGCCACCTGCAATGTCATTCAAAAGGGCAACCAATCGAATGTCAGGACATTGATTATTCTTTGCCCAAGCACCTACTTCTTTGTCGCCATCTCTTAACTTTTCGATTGCATCGTTACTCAAAGTTGGACAGATTAAATTTTCTTCCTTGGTTTCACCAGAAAGGAAAAATCCGGTTTGAATAACCGTTCGGATTGGAGCGCTACTAAAATAGTCGTCGTAAAAGGTAGAGTCTGATCGATCTGTTTGCTTTTTCATGTAATAAAAAGCCGATCGAACTTCCATTTCTTTTTTTGTGTCCTTTTTTACATCCAGATCAAACAATTCGTAGTTTTGGTTAATGAACTTTCGTAATGCAAGGTTCATTAAATGCAGCTCTACACTGTTTGTGACGTTATTATAAGACCTTTTTGTTTCTCCAATTTTCGGCACGCCACGCTTAAAGACGATGCCGGTAAAGATATACTTTGTTGGCTCAAAGCAAATTGCATCAAATGTTACCGAAATCTCGTCATCATCAATGAAGTCTGTTACAACGACATCTGACAAATCGAGTATAATTGGTTCTTCCGGTAGAACCACTTTTACGTTCTGTGGCATTTCCATTTTCCACGACTTTCCGAATCGCCAGATCTGTCCAGCAAGTGCATGAACATAACTGGACTGAGTTTCTTCAATAGAATCGATTACTTCATCGGAATAGGAAGCCGCAATCTCCTTTTCCAAGTCTTTCAGATTCGGCAGGTCATAGTCGGGATTTCCAACTATATCTTTACAAAAATCCTTAATAATCACTGCTTCATCTAATGCTCTATTTGCTTTTGTCTTTCCGCTGATTCCGGAACGACTACCACAAAAATGCTTCTTTCCAAACTCACTTGCTTTTCTCATCTTTTTCCCTCCTTTTCTGATAAAGCAAAATAAATATGTTCTATATCAAAACATGGTGGGCAAACGTAACTTCAAATGGAAACTTCTTCAAATGAAAACTTCATTAAATAAAAAAAACTTCAAATAGAAAATGTACTAAAATGTAATTCGTACATTTTTATACATTTGTTACATTTTCTACGGGCTTTACCGACGTTCCATATTTTACAGATGTTACATATTTTACAGATATTCCGTACGCAATTTCTTTTCTTTCTGTAATTCCTTTTCTTTTTATAATTTCCATTTTGTATATTCCTTACATTGTTTCCTTTCTTTCTTTTTCGTCTGTTTCGTATATTATTTCTTTTTTTTAAGTCTATTAAATAAAGTATTTTCTTTCTTTTATTTTTGTTCTTTCTTTTTATTAAATAAAAGAACTTGTTTTTGTTCCGTATTTTGTTTCTTTTCTTTCTTTTCTTCCCATTTGTTACGCTTCGGGAATTATTTCTGTTCTTTTTATTGTGCAATTTCTTTCTGTTTATTGCTTAACAGAAAGAAGTGACATAAAATAAAGAAAAGTTGTTTGGTACGAAATGTACAAAAAAAATGGGAAGGAAATAATTTATGGCAAAAGCAATCGCGATTTGTATTGGAAAGGGCGGGCAGGCAAAAACGCATACCGCCTGTTGCTTGTCCTATCTGTTACAGAAACAGGGAAAGAAAGGTATCGTTGTGGACTGCGATCCGCAATGTAATGCGACCGTTTTATTCGGTGCAAAGGTAACAAACGAAAACACGCTTTATGACTGCTGGGTTGAAGCTCGACATCCTCAGTCCGTTATGGACTGTATTCAGCACACCGACCGTGGCGACATCGTAGCTGGAGACTCTTTGATTTCGGAGCTGACCGGGCGAATCTATGACGGAACGCTGGATTTATCTTCTCTAAAAACCCGTGTAATCGAACCATTAAAACAAGCGTATGACTACATCTTTTTGGACTGTCCACCGGACTTAACAGGTTTTATCAACCGATCGGTTATTTCCAGCGCAGACGAACTGCTCGTCCCCTTAAAAGGCGACCGTCTTTCCGTGAAAGGCTTGTCGGACATCTATAAAGTTATCGAAACGATCAAAGCGCAGGTCAATCCGAACATCGTCTTGAACGGTATGCTTTTGACGAACTTTCAGGGAAACACGAGAAACGGAAAGAACGCACTTAAAAATGCGAATCTCATTGCCGAACGCCTTGGCACGATTCTCTATGACACGAGGATTCGTTATTGCGCCAAAGGGCAGGAGGCGATTGACAAGGGCGATTTTGTTGTTCGCTATGCCCCGACTTCGGCAAGTGCGATAGATTATCAGTCCTTTGTAAAAGAGTTTTTGAAACGGGAGGCTATGTAATTTATGGCGAAGAGTAAATCTGGCGACGGCTTTTCTGTGGATTTTTCTAATCTGTTTCCTGACGATGTAATCGAACGAAAGAGTGCACCGAAAGAAACGCCGAAAGAAAAAGAAGAGCTGAAAAAAGATATAGATAAAAATGTAGAAGATCGCTTAAAAAAGTCAGAACATAAAGAAAGAAAAGCGGATTCCTACACAGAAACGCCTGTAACGAAAGTCGAAAAGGATACTCAAACGGCTGATTCTACAAAGAAAACGGCAAAAGCGATGCTGGCTCAAAAAGAAAAAGCGTCAGATTCTTCGGATTCGCTCATCTACGTTACAATCTATCTGGAGTCAGAAGAGGATCGGGCGTATTTGAAATTCCGTTCCAAGGAATTGTCGCTTTCCGTGTCGGAGTTTTTGCAGCAGATGATTGAGCAGGACGATCTTTCAAACGTCGATCTTAGCGATTCGTTGCATGAAAAGTTTCGGTCCACCCGCCTACCGCTTTCCACGAGCGTAAAGGCGACAGTAGAAGAAAAACGCATTATGCAGCTTCATGCTGCGAAACATCGGTTACTCACGACGCGTTTTATTGGCTATTTGATACAAAAGAACCGTTTGTCAGATTCGGAATGGTAGAATACATAATATAATAAGTTAAGATGACAACAACAAAAATTGTTTTGTTTTATTACGGATAGGAAAATCCGCAAAATAAGGGCGTTACGGACGAGAAAGTGTAGTTTTTCGCTTACCGTTCTCATCTAAATCGATTGTTTTTATGTAATAAAAAGTGCCATATTGTGTAAGGATTCGCTTTTTTACGAAAGCGTTTTTCTACACAATATGGTATTTTTTTTCGTCTTTACAAAAACAAAGAACGACAAGTCCTAGCACTTTTTCTGCGGTTTCCTGTCGTTCTTCGTAAAAGAGGGGATGAATATTCAATTCCTATGAAAAATATACACCTTTTTACTTATTGTGTCAAATATATATACAACAACTCACTTTGTCAGACAAATACGTTTACATCTTTTGAAAGTTTGAAGCGAATCTCTACACTTTATTTCTTGTAAAAAGAGAGAAAAACGCTTACGATAACGATGGTAAGCGGATCATTCCACTTTTTTTAATTCGAGGGGAAGAAAAAAAATGACAGGAAACGAATACACGCCCTTAGAGGCGATGTCTTATCGAAAATCAAATGAACTGGTTTCAGCTAAGTACAAAAGTACGCTATTGGAAAATCAACTATTAGCGATTGCTTTGACACGAATCGAATCCAAGGCGAACGATAGTAACGCGCCGCTTTATGCGAGACTTTATCCAAACGAGTTGAAACAACTGGTTGGTGATCCAACGCATATTTATTCCCGCTTAAATGTTGTTGCCAAAGCAATGACCGGACATACCATTGTTTTGGAAGATCATAAAGGAAATTTCAAAGCTATGTCGATTGTGACAAACGCGGATTATGAGGACGGCGTTCTGACCATTCGCTTAAACAATGATTTGCGAAATCATATCTTGGGCTTAGAAAAACGATACACGACGCTGGAACTTTCCATTATGACAGGCTTTCGACGTGATTCTTCCTTTCGTTTGTATGAAATCTTAAAATCGAACATTTACAAGGCGAAAAACAAAAAAGACAGGAAGGTGGAACTGGAATACAATTTGTCCGAGCTTCGTTTTATGATCGGGCTTTGCAATGCGGACGACGTGCAGGTAAGGGCAGAACGAAACCGTATGGGAAACGACATTGATTGGGACGTTTTGTATGAAAAGCTGGATAAGAAAGACAAGATTTATGAACGCTGGTCGGAGCTGGAACGAAACGTCCTTCGCCCGGCAAAAGAAGAATTAGACCAAAAGGGCGATATTACATTTTCCTATTACGGTATTCGACAGGGGCGAAAAATAAAACGCGTTCATTTTACGGTGTGTCCCAATGAACCGAAAGAAAGTAAAACCATTCGTGCCAGAAAGGAAGTTCTGGAGCAGCAACAGATGCGAAGTTCTTTTTCGGGAGAGGAAGAAAAAGCGTTTTTGCATAAATATACAGGACATAATAACTTAACTGAATCGGATCTTTTACATCTTTGTTCTCTTTCGGATGGAAAGATTGACTTGGTAGAAAGTGCCATTGACGCTGCGGATCATGCAGGACACATTACGAATTATATGGGATGGCTGATTTCGTACATTAAGTCTGGCGGATACCATCAAACGGAAGTCTTAAACGGCTCTCATGAGGAATCAGTAATGGTCAGTCATATCCAGCAAAGTTCAAGAAAAGATGACGTTGCAGAAAAAGTGTGGGAACGAATTAAAGAAAAAGACGACTTTCCTCTTTTTCAGGCCTTTTTGTCTGACAATGGCTTAACAGTAGACGAGTTGGAAACGGTGTACTCGTGCAATCGAAGAAACAAGATTTATTTTTCGTGGAAGCAGAAAAAAGAAGTACCGTTTTAAGTTGAACGGTATAAAAAAAAGAGAGGATGATGAAAATCCTCTCTTTTTATCTTACAGGAAGTCGTGTACATCGTAATCTTCTTCGGTAAGTGTCTGATACAAATAGTCTTGTACTTCCTTTCGCCTTTTGTACCATGCCGAACGGGACTTTTCTGTGTCGTCTTTGGCTGTACGCCACGTTTCAAACAGGGCTTTTCGATCTTCTTCGGAAAGTTCATTCAAAAGTATCATCAGTCGTGTCATTGCTTCTTTTTGAATCAACGACTGTTCTGGAAGTGGATCGCACCTTGACATAGCCTGCCATTCTTTTTCTTCGATGGCAATAGGGGCTTGCAGCGGTTTCTTCTTCTTTCGAAGGTTTCGCTTTTGTGTTGCCCACGAACCCGGTATGCCGGATTCCTCCCATAACAGGTCTTGTGTACGACTTTTAACGCAAGTCCAAAAATAAGCGTTACGCCATTTGATCCTTTCGATGTGAATCTTTTTCATTCGGATTTTTTCTAAGGTTTCCAGTACTGCAATTGAAAGTACAATCTTGGTATCCTGCCAATCTTTCGGTTGCAATCGAAGAATGTGCTGGAAAATAAACCATAACATTGGTTTATTCTTTTTTAGAAATAAATCGCATAAATTATAGTATTTTTCATCGTCGGTACAACCGGCAATTTCTAAATAAAGAGTATCGTTTTGATCTCGGATAGATTTTGCATCTCCCATAGATAAAACCTCCTTTCTGTGTATAAACAATGAGTTTCTTAAAGAAACATAGCGGGTGACATTGCATCAGCAAACAAAAGTGAAAAAGGACAAAGAAAAAAGCGCCGATCGAAAGGATCAACGCTTTTTTTGAGGGGATAAGAAAAAGAATTATCGATACATTCCGCGCAGATATGCGTCGTAATCTTCATCGACATCGTAGAAATCTCTTCTTGGAGATTTCTTTGCCTTTTTTACATGGCCGTTCTTTTTCTTATCGAGAAGTTTCTCTTCGCGCTTTTTAGCACGATCATTCTTCTCTGTCTGAAAATATAATACGTCTACTAATCTCTCTTCTTCTTCTACATACTTCATAACTTTTTTCTCCTTTTCATAAAAAGAATAAATAAACTTTAGATATAAGAAACATAGCGGGTGACAAAGACTTGAAACGGCTGTTTTGTATGTAGGAACAAACAAAAAAAAGACCGCCCCAAATGGAACGATCTTTTCTTTTCATGCTGAACGAAACGTCAACGGTTGATTAAAGTCCTCTGGAACGCGACTTTGATGCATCCCGCGTCACTCGTCTCGAAGTTCAGCAGGGCAAAGTGAGAATTCGAAAAATTGGTTCCCGAAAAATTGGTTTCCGTCAGATTCGTCCATTGAAAAGTTGCGTCAGAAAAGTCACACCTTTCAAACCTGCCGACACATAAATCTGCGCCGGTAAAGTTTGCCTGACGAAACGAAGTATTATTTGCCGTAACGTAACTCAAAAGTGCCCCACAAAAGATCGTGTCATAAATTTTTTGGCGGAGAAACCCACAGGCTTACCTGTGGGAGGAACCGCCTTTTGAAATCCCATAAGGGATTTAATTACTCACCCCGAAGGGTGGTTAGTGTACCATCGCCAATGTTAATGAGAGGTTTTATATGTCTGCAACACTATTCCTATACCTTAGAACTGTTTAATCACAGACCTTAGAGCTGCGGACTTGGTACTATATCCACAGGTAACTATATATTCTCTCCTAACGTAGTGCTCGAAGCACTTAGGCTACTCACCAAGGGTTACAGTATTTCTACTGCAACCCCACGGGCTTGCCCGTGGGTATTAGTGAGTTGTCTGATTGTTCTGTTCCTTCATTTTGTTTCCTCCTTTTCTAAAAACAAAAACAATTACTACATGAAAAACATGGCGGGCGAGAGCGTACAAAAAAAGGAGCCGCACTTTTCGTACAGCTCCTTTTCTCTAATATTATGCGATTTGCAAAGAACCAACCGGCACAATTTGTTTTACGGATGAATAATATTCTAAATCCATTGTAAAAATCGTTGCCATGCCATCTTTCACATTTGAAACGTAAACAAGATCGTTTTGAAAACGAACGATCATTCCTTTTGTAATCACGAAAAAAAACTCCTTTCATTCTGCTATATCAGAATTGCATAAATATACATTTATTATACATCTTATTCATCGGCAAGCTCAATCAAACCGATAATCAGTGCTGCCATTTCCTTTGGACTTTCTCTATGGTCGATGGATACGCCAACCCATGAATCCTGTACCAAACGGGCCGTCTTATCCTCTGCAAAAATGATGTGCGGACGGTCGTTAATCCCGTTATAAAACTTGATCGAGATCCCGCCGTGGCCTCTCCATTCCAGCAGATTCTTCTTAAAATCATCGATTAAGATTGATTAAGATTGCCGTGCCGTCTGACAGAACAGAGTGGTCGATGTAAGAATACTTGTCAGCACCATACGGCACAAATACGGCTGGAATATCGCCAAGATCATTTTTTTCAAGCCATGCCTTCTTTTCTTTTTCTGCAAATCCATTTGGATAAACCGCAGAAAGAATTCGAACATCAAGTCCATGATCCTTTAAGAACCTTACCAAACGAATTACGTTTGGTTCAGGTTCTCGTGCAATAAAATATCCCGGTACTTGCGTTTCTTCTACGGACGCATTTTCATTCCATTTCGCTAGAACACCGTCCATGTCAAAATAAATAATTGCCTTTCTGTTTTTTGTTACTTCTAGTTTCAACATTTATTTTTCTCCTTTCTTAGAATCTAATGTTTCAGATATAAGAAAACATAGCGGGCAGAATCGACACATAAAAAAAAGAGCGCCCCATACGGAGCGCCCAGTTTTGAACATTTAGTCAGACAATTCACTCAGACAGAATTGCTTTGTACCCGCTGCGAACATCAAACTTTTCACCTTTCGAGTTTTCGAATAAGTCGAAGTCGCCCAAAAGTGTATCAACATCATCGATGTCAGCGCCATCTTTCTTCGCAGACTGTAACGACCTATTGAACTCTTGTTCAAGTAATTCCGCTGCTTCGTTTTTGTCATCAGTGGAACTTTCGATACTCCGAAGATATTCTGAGACCTCCTCAAAATCGAGCTTTGCCAGACCGTACAGATTGTAGTCGTACTCCGTAATATCTTCGTTTAGCAGCTCACACTCATCGAGTGGAGTGTTTTTTGTGTGTACAACATCACACGATTCATGTTGCAATATTTGAAAACCACACTCATATTCATCGTAATCAAAATGGAGTGTGAATTCTCTTTCTTCGAGCCACTGCAATTCTGCGATGTTATCGTTGTGGACGAGATCCTGTTTTGCCCAACGTCCAAAATCGTCGAGATTATTATTGAGTGCCCATCTTCCGCATCCCATGAAACTCTGAATGCATTCTCCCGACGGTTCGTCATTAAGAAATTCACCATAATAAGCACGCTCCTGCGTCTTTTCGAAAATTTCCCAGAACTTCACAACTTCCTTTTTATCAATTCCTCTCACTTCAATTTCTCCGTATGCTGAACTCATATTTGCCATTTTTATGTCCTCCTTTTCTAAAAAAAAATAATTAACGTTACATATTAAACATAGTCGGTGGGATAGAACCGCAGGACATAAAAAAAAAGAGCCTACAATATGTAGACTCTTTTAGGCGCATTTTTTAAGTGTCTTTCTCAGATTTCAATGTCAAAGTACCAGTGGTCTACATCCTTTAACCAATCTGGATTCTCAGATACGATGTGTCTGAGTTTCGCCTCTTCGGACTCGAACGCGTCTTTTAATACGCCATTAACACGAGTGAAAGATCGGTCGTCCTTAATTTCTTGTAGGACATCAGCTGGTGGATCGATGTAGCAATCATGCACTTCATCATAAATCCACCACTGACGGGTGTTCGGACCGAGCAGTATTAGGTAATTACCTAATACGCGTTCATCATCCTTTTTTGAATCGTCCTCTTCCGGTTCACATTCTTTCGCGTCACAAAATGCCTTTTCCAGCATTTTGATTGTCTCTCTCTCGTAGTTACCGGAGACACTATACATTCCTCCTAAATCTGCAAATACGCGTTCAAAACAATCATGGAACTTATCGTCATTCCAATCGCACTCAAACTCCTTTGGGATTTCAATAAGTAACTTCATAGTTCATCCTCCTTTACTATCCTTGCGCCGCAGTTTGGACAAAAGCGAAATTTATATTCGTGATATGTAATATCGCCATCATCCTCGTCGCGTTCTACCTGGTGCCAGTCCTGCAGCTCGATTCCGCAGTTCGAACATACGAACTGGTCGCAGTCGTCATAGTCCTTATTGATATTGTGGCATTTTTTCGATAGCACTTCGATTGCAATAT
>Ga0256404_1000497_pt1 | contig 102533 bp, 75 predicted proteins | sample RumenRJG_01DNA_FD_185990 | JGI IMG/M metagenome (GOLD analysis project Ga0256404, IMG submission 185990) | Bovine rumen microbial communities from Lethbridge, Alberta, Canada - RJG_01 | ecosystem: Host-associated > Mammals > Digestive system > Stomach > Rumen | place: Canada: Alberta...
TCAAACCATTCCAACATATGTGTTGGCAACAAACATTTGGCAAGTATTTCGTATTGTGGATTCATTGTGATATCTCGTTTCTTATAAGAACGAAAAACAGCACGCTTTTAGTGTACGCTCACACGTGGTTATACAGGTGACCCGTTTTATGTTTATGTTTGTACTATCCCTTCTTCCAGAATCCTCTCGTGAAGAGAATCATGATGGGGAATATTTCAAGACGACCGATGAGCATGAGGAACGAGCAGACCATCTTTGCCACCGGTGAAAGAATTGCCCACGAGTGGACAGGACCATAGTAGCCCATGCCGGGGCCGACGTTGCTGATGCTCGACATGGCGATGCCGAATGCCTCATAATAGTCAAAACCAGGATGCACCTCATTGGGATCCACACCACTCAGCGCCAGAACGAAAGCACCCAAGAAGAGGGAACAGACAAAGAGGGCAACAAACCCTAGAAGAGTCTTCACCACATTGGTGGGGACAATGTTTCCGTTCATTCTGACAGGCGTGACGGCACGAGGATGGAGAATGTGGGTGAACTCATTCTTCAACACCCTGTAGATGATGCTGAGACGCACACACTTGAATCCGCCACTGGTGCTGCCCGAACAGGCTCCTACGAACATGACGAACAGCAGGACGGGCATCAGTTGGACAGGCCACAAGGTGTAATCGACCGTGGCAAGTCCCGTCGTGGTTTGCAGGGAGATGACCGTAAAGAGACTCTGACGGATGGCAGGTTCCACACCAACAGGAGCCGACTCGTTGAATACGAGAGCCAATGTGCAAATGAGCGATGTCCCCCCCACAATGATAAGATAAGCTTTCAATTCCGCATCACCGAAAAACCTCCTCACCTTCCCCTTGAGAATCGTATAATATATTAATGTGTAATTCATGCCCGACACAAGCATGAAGAAGATGAGGACATACTCAATGGCAGGAGAGTGGTAGAGGTCACCCAACAAAGCCGAGTGAGTGCCATACCCACCCGTAGCAGTGGTACAAAGCGAGTAGTTGATGGCATCAAACGTAGGCATGCCACAAATCATAAGCGACAAGATGCACAACAGCGTCAGCACCACATACACCCCCCCAATCCACCTGGCAGCCATCGAAATACGCGGATGCACCTTGTTGTGGAGAGGACCAGTCGATTCCGCCGCAAAGAGTTTCACCTCGCCCACACCAAAAGCAGGCAGAATGGCAATGGTGAAGAACACAATACCGATACCACCAATCCATTGGGTGATACTCCGCCAGAAAAGCAATCCCTTGGGCATGGCATCCAGATCATCAATGATGGTGGCACCCGTACTGGTGAATCCCGACATCGTCTCGAAAAAAGCACCAGCCACATCAGGCACATGCCCGTCAAGCAAGAAAGGAATCATGCCGATGAGCGTGAAGAGCACCCACACAACCGACACAACAATATACCCGTCCTTCCTTCCCATATTCTTTCCGGCACGACGCCCCAACACCACACCAACAATGCCCAAGAACAAGGCAATGGCGATGGCTGGGGAGAAAGCCCTGACACCTTCATCGTAAATCCAGCAGACCACCTGGCACAACATCATCAACCCCGCCTCAATGAAGAGGAGGAATCCCATGATTTTTGCTATCAGTTTCCAGTTGACCATCTCTTACTTGAAGAACTTGTCCAGTTTCTTGAGCGTGCCAGCAATACAAACCACCACCACCTTGTCATCGGCTTGCAATTGCGTGCCACCGCCTACCAGCATCGACTTGCCGTCACGCGACATGCCACCGATGTTGACACCAGACGGGAAATGCAAGTCCATCACCTTCCGCTTCGTCACCTGCGAACCCGCCTTCACCACAAACTCAGCCACATCCGCATTGCCAATGGCAAGCATCTTCACATTGTCCACATCTCCCTTCAGCAACATGCGGTAGATATGGCTGGCAGCAATCATCTTCTTGTTGATGATGGTGCCTATATCAAGGTCATCTGCCATATCGAAATAATCCAAGTTCTCAACCTGCGCAATGGTCTTGCGGATGCCCCTTCTTCTGGCAGCCACACACGCCAAGATGTTCTGTTGGTCATTATCCGTCAAGGCAATCAGCGCCTCCATATTGCCATAGCCCTCATCATTCAGCAAATCCACATCATAACCCTCACCCTCCAAAATCATCGTCTTGGGCGACACCAACGACTGCAACACCTCAGTCCGTGCCCTGTCAGGCTCTATCAACTTGATGCCATCGTGGATGGAAGCCAACTTCCAACTGGCACGCACCGACAATTTTCCGCCACCAATCAAGAGGCTGTTCTTCACCGCGGGATAGTCATCCTTACCTGTCAAGTGCCGAATCTCTCCGAGGTTCTCCTTCGTGGTCATGAAAAACACCAAATCGCGCGGCAGAATCTTCTCGTCGCCATGCGGACTGATGGTCTCACCGTCACGCTTAATCGCCACTACATGGAAGTTATGCCCATGCGCCATACCAATCTCCTTCAGCGTATGACCCACCAACTGATTATCCTTATTGCTGATTTCCTTCTCCCCTATCGGATTGGCATCGTGCATCTTCACGCTCAACAACAGCAACTCACCATTGTTGAACTCCCACATCTGCCTCACCCAACTGTACCGTGCACTCGCCTTGATGTCCTCCGCAGCCAGCAGTTCCGGATAAATCAGCGACCCGATGCCCATCTTCTTGAAGATTTCCAGATTCTCAGGCTTCATGTACTCATAGTTATCCACCCTTGCCACCGTCTGCTTCGCACCCAACTGCCTTGCCAGCATTGCACAGGTCAAGTTCTCGCTCTCGTTGGGAGTCACGGCGATAAACAAGTCCGCACGTTGCACCTCCGCATCCTTCAGTCCCTCAATGGACGACGGCTGTCTGACCAGCGTCATGATATCCAGTTCGCTGCCCAAACGGAAAAGTTTATTTTCATCCGCATCAATCAGCACCACATCCTGTCGGTCGTTCGACAGCATGCGAGCCAAATGCGTGCCCACGGCACCTGCGCCAGCAATCACGATTTTCATGCCAATACCTCCGATATGCTTTGTGCATCCATTCCGCAAATCTGCCGCAACTCAGCCACCGTGCCGTGCATCACAAACTTGTCGGGAATACCAATGCGTTTCACTTCCACCTCATAGCCATGGTCGGCAAAGAATTCCAGCACCGCACTGCCCAGTCCACCGGCTATCACGCCATCCTCCACCGTCACCACCTTCTTGAAGTTCTTGCCCACCTCATGCAGCAAGTCTTTGTCCAGAGGCTTCAGGAACCGCATGTCATATTGAGCGATATGCAATGGCGCGTCAGGATGGTCATTCAACGACCGCAACTCAGCAATGGCAATCGCCTTCGAAGCCTCCACGCCGATAGGGCCAAGACTCAGCACCGCAATATCCCTGCCGTCCTTCAGTTTCCGACCCTTCCCCACAGGAATCTCCTCCAGTTCACACTGCCAGTCCACCGTATTGCCCCTGCCACGAGGATAGCGAATGACAAACACACCCTTGTCAGGCAACTGCGCCGTGTACATCAGTCGGCGCAATTCAGGTTCATCATACGGTGAGGCGATGGTCAGATTCGGAATAGGGCGCAAGAAAGCCAAGTCGAACGCACCATGATGCGTCGAGCCATCCTCCCCCACCAGTCCTGCACGATCCAGACACAGCACCATGTTCAGCCGCATCGTCGCCGCATCGTGAATGATGTTATCGTAAGCCCGCTGCATAAACGACGAGTAGATGTTGCAGAACGGCAGCAACCCGTCCTTAGCCATCCCACCCGAGAAAGTCACCGCATGCCCCTCAGCAATGCCCACATCAAATACACGCTCAGGCATCGCATTCATCATGATATTCATCGAACAGCCCGTCGGCATGGCAGGCGTCACACCCACAATCTTCGGATTCTGCTGCGCCAACTCCAACAATGTCTTTCCAAACACCTCCTGAAACTTAGGCGGATGCGGCTTGCCATCATCATTCTTAATGCGCTCCCCCGTGTCGGGGTCAAACTTGCCCGGAGCATGCCAGATGGTGGCATCCTCTTCGGCAGGTGCATAGCCATAACCTTTCGTCGTATGGATATAGAGCAGTTTCGGTCCCTTCATCTCCTTGATCACTTGCAGAATGCGCACCAGTTCCACCACATCATTCCCCTCGGCAGGACCAAAATAGCGGATGTCCATCCCCTCAAAAATATTCTTCTGACGCGACAGCACCGACTTCAGACTGTTGCTGAAACGAATCAGTCCCCTGCGACGCTTCTCGTTCAGAATACCCCAACCCAACAGCCTCTGCGACACCCTGTACCGAATAGTATTATAAGTCGTGTTCGTTGTCAATCGCAAGAGATACTTCCTCATGCCCCCCACACTGCGGTCAATCGACATATTGTTGTCGTTCAGCACAATCAGCATGTCATTCGGCGTGCTCGCCGTGTTGTTGATGCCCTCAAAAGCCAAGCCGCCACTCATCGCCCCGTCACCAATCACCGCCACCACCTTCCTGTCCTCACCCTTCATCTTCGCAGCCACCGCCATGCCCAAAGCCGCCGAGATGGAATTGCTCGCATGCCCGCAACAAAACGAGTCATACTCGCTCTCGTCGGGATGCGGAAAAGGCTTCAATCCGTTCAACTTACGGTTCGTGCAGAACAAGTCACGACGCCCCGTCAGAATCTTATGCCCATACGCCTGATGCCCCACATCCCACACGATGCGGTCGTAGGGCGTGTTGAACACATAGTGCAACGCCACAGTCAGCTCCACCACACCCAGGCTCGAAGCCAGATGACCCGGATTCTGAGCCAACTCCTCAATGATGTCACGTCTCAACTCATCACACACCGCCGGCAGTTCCTCCACCTTCAGTTTACGCAGGTCAACAGGGTAATCAATCTTCCTTAAATATTTATAATCGTCGCTATCTACCATAATTCAATGTTAAAAGCATGCAAAGGTAGAAAGAAGTGGGAAAAGAAACAAATTTCTTCGCCTTTTTTTTACCCATTTTGTTCTATTTGTACTTAAATTTGTTCCTTACGGTTCTTTTTTGTTAAAAAGTGTTGGTCGATAGGTGAAAAGAGCATATCTTTGCATCGTCTTCACATCGAGGGGATTCCGAAAACCTCAGAATGACATTGTTAACAGAGTAGGAAAAACTAATTGGTAAAAAAACGAGAATTTATGAAAAAAATGATTCTTACTGCTCTCGTAGCAGTTGCATCTCTCGCAGCAAACGCACAAGTTTGGGTCGGTGGTGAAGTTGGTTTCAGTTCAGGCAAAACTACTATTGACGGAAACAAGCAAGGCACTGGTGCCAATTTCAATTTTCTCCCTGAAATTGGTTACACTCTCAACGACAAATTTGACATTGCTTTAGGCATTGGCTTCACTCACTTCAATGGTAACGGTGACGCTTATCTGGACTTCAACAGCAAGGATAGCTATGGTATCGATGCTATTCCTTACGTTAACAAAAACGCCTTTATCCTGAACCCATACGTTCGTTACAAGTTCGTTAAGTCTGGTGACTTCACTTTCTTCGTTGACGGTGGTTTCGCTTACAAGTACGTTCACATCAGTGGCGTTGAAGACAATGGTAACGCTTGGGAACTTGGTTTCAAGCCAGGTATCTCTTATGGTATCAGCGACAAGGTGAGCCTCGTTGCACACGTTGGTAAGCTCGGTTACGACTTCGGTAAGGTTGGCGACGTTAAGACTAACGAGTTCAGCATTGGTCTTGCTAACAACATCTCTTTCGGTGCTTACGTAAGCTTCTAATCGAAAGATATAGACAATCATAATGACGGGAGGTCAGCGGTCGCTGACTTCCCGTTCTTTTTTATCATTTTCAAGTTTCGCAAGTTGCTCAACTTCTTTATAGTTTATCCCGAATCGGGTTAAAAGAGTTCTGTAAAGTTAGAGTTGAGGAATTCGATTCCTCATTGTGAAAATTCTTTCACCACATCTCCAACTGTGCCACATGGGGGGTCAACTTGTTCAAGTCGGGCAGCTGCATGTAATCTCCGTAAATGTGACGCAAATGCGCATCCGCCTTACCAGGCACAGGAAGTTCATATCCTTCAAACTCATGGGTGGTCAAGGGGAAAATCTCATCTTCAAAGCGAGGATTGTGATAAGGGATACCCATGCCACTGGTGACGACCTTACCTGGCAACAACTTGCAGAGGAAACGCAGGAGGGGGAAGAGGCACTTTTCGTTGACATCGAAAATACGACGTACCTGCTTGATGCTTTGGGCATCGTCAGTGCTGGTACGCCAGATCTTATACATGTGACCCACCGTCTTCTCGGTGAATTTGTGCAACCCTATTGGGTGCCTTTCCATTGGAAAGATATCGATATAAATGCCCTGTTCCTTCCAAATGCGGTCATAACGGGTATTTTCCAACATTTTAGAACGGCGGTCACGTATCTTGGCATAAAAAAAGAAATAGTTGGGGTCTGTGTCGCTGTTCTGCAGGGCAAGCCAATCGGGCAGCTCTTCGGGCAACACCTTCATCAGTTTCACGTAATCCTCCCGCATCATCTCAATATCAAGGTCATCATCCCACGGGATGAAGCCTCCATGACGAAAAGCACCGATAAGGGTGCCACTGCTGAGCCAGTAACGGATATTGTGCCGCTGACAGATGCGGTCGATTTCAAGCAAGATGTCAAGCATACGAAGTTGCAAACGGCGCAACTGGGAACCTTCAGGATTGAACCGTGAGCGCAAGTCTGCATGCAGAATGCACTGACTACCCCACGCCATGATTTTGTCTATCGTAGGAGTTGCCACACCTTGTTTCCTTGCCAAGTCCTGAACAAGTTTCAGTCCAAAAGGGAAATCCTCTGTAAAATATCGGCTCTGAAAGTCGGGCACCCAACCACCCTTCACTTCTTTCATCGGTGCCCGAATACCTTGGAAGGCTTGGATGGAACGGAGTTTCTGTGTGAGCGAGGAGGCATCGTGACTCTCGTAATAGTCGAGAATGGGAGGAATGCTCCCTTTCGTAACAGGCAGTGTGTCCAGCAATGCCTGAAACTCTCCATCCATCGCGATAAGCAGTTTAGAAGCCTCGTCTGTCCATTCCTCATAAAAGAGAGCCTGAACCGGATATACCCTCCCCTCACACCAACCTTTCCACATACTATACAAACGGGCTGGATGAAGAATGGGATTGCTGTTGGTCAGACTCGCCTCATAATAGTTGCTGAGCAGATGGGTCGGGACATGAAACAGCCGTTCTATCTCCTTCCGTATGCCCTCTCGTTCATCAGTCTGCTCCACACTGATATTCAGCGATGGCTTATACCCCAAGAGGGTTGCCGAATGTCCATATTCCGTCAGACGAGAGATGAAGGGCACACGCTGAAAACCAAACAACGGCGTGTCGGGAGGAAGCACCTCGAACGCCACCGAAAAGAATCCCGTACTGCTGACAATACTTCCCACAGGGGTACGAGGTCGCAAGGCTGGACGAATCTGCTCAAGCACCTCCTGGATGGAAAAGCCCGGAAGACACAACAGCACAAGGTCGGCTGGAGTCACCACCTCCTCCGCAGAAGAGGATACCTGCTGCAAAATACCCTGAAGCACCTCACCCTCGGGAGTCGTAATACTCAGTTGATGTTGCCAACGTTCAGGCTGACGAGTCAGAAGACTTACCTCACAATTCCCCTTGGCAGCAAGAAAACCCGCCACTACGTGACCCAGATTACCACCTCCACAAATACAAACCTTCATTCCCTTCATTTATCATTTATAATTTCTCATTTAGCGTAGCACAACTCCCACAACGCCGCAATCAACACGTCATTGTCTTTCTGGTCACGAACAGAAATGCGGATAAAATTCCTTCCTTGCAGCGAGGTCTTGGAATTACAGTCCTTCACCATGATGTTATACCGCTCCAAGAGCAGTTTGGTCAGTTCCGCCGAAGAGTACTTATCCGTAATTTCCAGACAGAAGAAATTGGCTTGGGTCGGAATGAGATGCAGATAGGGAATTTCTTTCAACAATTTCTCAAAACGCTGACGCTCGGCGATGAACTGACGGCATGCCTGCTTGTACTCTTTCTCATACTTTCCAAAAATCTGCATATAGAACTCGGCAAAAGAATTGATGTTCCATATGGAAATGTCTTTCCGAATCCGACGAATCAGTTCCACATCGGCTGAAGCCAGCACACCTAAGCGTAAGCCTGGAACACCATACGACTTCGAGATGCTCTTCATCACCACCAAATGAGGATTCCCCTCCAATATCTTGTTCAGCAACAGCGTGTTGTATTCAAAGTCATCACTAAAATCCACAAACGATTCATCCACTATCAACTGAACTCCCTGCTCCTTCGTCCATTGCAGCAGACGGAGCAGACCCTCCATCGGAATGAAGTTGCCTGAAGGGTTGTCGGGATTGATGAGCAACAAATGCTTGATGCCTTTGTCGGCAAAGAATGCCATCAAGTCACCCTCATCATACTTCAAGTCAGCTCCTTCAGGGAAGAAGGACACAATCTCTTCCTGCTGCAAACGGTTGGGGTATTCCTCAAAAGTGGGATAGACCACACCCACCTTGCCACGTACCATCTCCATCAGACTTTTGATAAGTTCGGCAGCACCATTGCCCACCACCATATAGTCCTGTTTCACCCCGAAATACTTCCCAGCCAACAACGAATTGACATACATGCCCGACGGATACTCCGTCAACAAGGTATCGAAACTCGACCGCAACTCGTCCTTCATGCGTCGGGTGGGGAAATACGGATTGACCAGATAGCAATAGTCCAGCATCTTGGGGAATCGCCAATGTCCGCCATAGCGGTAGTTGAAACGGTGAATCATCTCATCCCCCTCCGCAAAAATTGTCGCAGCAATATCCAAGTCCTGAATGTCATCTATCTCATACCATTTCTCATCGCCGACAGGCAACGCCTTCAGTTCGGCAGCATCCAGCAACGTGATGACACGCAACACCTGCTCGTAATACTCATTATTGCCCAAGGCATGACAATAAGCCTCCAAGAACGGCACATATTTCTGTTCACAGAATTCACGCGAGAACTTGTAGATGTTCACCGTCTTGTAATACTTGTCAATATCTTCATATCGAAACGCTTTCTTGGGCACAAAGTTCACGATGTTCCGTTCTCCGTCAATGCACACCATCGTGCCATCCATCCACGACTCATACCTTGCCACCAATGCCAGATTAGGGAACGGATCCTCCAATATCATTTGGAAAAGGCGGTCACTGAAAATCAAATCGCTCTCAATCAACAAAGTGTCATCCTCCAGCATTTTCTCCTTCACCAACGACAACGAATAGATGTTGTTCGTCTTTTCATAGATGGGATTTTCCGCATACTCTATGGTCAAACGCCCGTCATACCGATGTCCGATGTAATCTATCAGGTTCTGCCCCTGGTAGCCCACCACGATGATGACTCTGCGAAGCGAAAGCCGCGAGAGTTGTACCAAAAGACGGTCAATCAATCGCACGCCATTCACCTCCACCATGCATTTGGTGTTCTCCCTGGTCAGTCCCCCCAACCTACGACCCATTCCTGCCGCCAAAATAATTGCTTGCATACAAATCGATTATTAATCATGATGCAAAGGTAGTGATTTAATTAGGAATGAGGAATTAGGAATGAGGAATTGTTGCTTTTTTTTAACAAAAAACACGTTGAATGACAAATAATTCCTCATTCCTAATTTCTAATTCCTAATTCTTCACTACCTTTGCACTCAAATTACAATCAATCATCAACATGAAACAGAAAAACTACAAGAGAACAACGGTGACGGCGGCTCTGCCGTATGCCAATGGGCCTGTGCACATCGGCCACTTGGCTGGCGTGTATGTGCCGGCCGACATCTATGCAAGATACCTGCGCCTGAAGGGTCGCGAGGTGCTGTTTGTGTGTGGAAGCGATGAACACGGTGTGCCCGTGACCATCCGTGCGAAGAAAGAGGGATGCACCGTGCAGGACGTGGTGGACCGCTATCATGGCATCATCAAGAAGTCGTTTGCCGACTTCGGCATCAGCTTCGACATCTACAGCCGCACCACGAGCAAGACGCATCATCAGTTTGCCGCCGACTTCTTCAAGAAGCTCTACGACGAGGGCAAGTTTGTGGAAATCACCTCGGAACAGTTTTACGACGAGGAGACGCATCAGTTCCTCACCGACCGCAACATCAAGGGCGAATGCCCACGTTGCCATGCCGAAGGAGCCTACGGCGACCAGTGTGAGAAGTGTGGTGCCACCCTCTCGCCCGAAGAACTCATCAATCCCGTCAATGCCATCAACGGCAACCCGCTGGTGAAGAAAGCCACCAAGCACTGGTATCTGCCGCTCGACCAGTATCAGGGTTGGCTCGAAGACTGGATTCTGAAAGGACACCCCGAGTGGCGCAGCAACGTGTACGGCCAGTGCAAGTCGTGGCTCGACGGGGGACTGAAGCCCCGTGCCGTGACCCGCGACCTCGACTGGGGCATCCCCGTGCCGGTGGAAGGTGCTGAGGGAAAGGTGCTCTACGTGTGGTTCGATGCCCCCATCGGCTACATCAGCAACACGAAGGAACTCTGTGAGAAGGAACCAGAAAAGTGGGGCACGTGGCAGCAGTGGTGGCAAGACGACGAGACCCGTCTTATCCACTTCATCGGCAAGGACAACATCGTCTTCCACTGCATCGTGTTCCCTGCCATGCTGAAGGCGCACGGCGACTACATCCTGCCCGACAACGTGCCGGCCAACGAGTTTCTGAACCTTGAAGGCAACAAGATTTCCACCTCGAAGAACTATGCCGTGTGGCTGAACGAATATCTGGAGGAACTGCCCAACCGTCAGGACGAACTGCGCTATGTGCTCACGGCCAATGCGCCCGAGACGAAGGACAACGACTTCACGTGGGCTGACTTTCAGGCACGCTGCAACAACGAACTGGTGGCGGTGTACGGCAACTTCGTGAACCGTGCCCTGCAACTCACACAGAAGTACTACGACGGCATCGTGCCCGAGTGTGGCGAACTGACTGATACTGACAAGGCTACGCTCGCCGAGTTTGCCTCGGTGAAGGATAATGTAGAGAAACTCATCGAGGGCTTCAAGTTCCGCGAGGCTCAGAAGGAGGCGATGAACCTGGCCCGCATCGGCAACAAGTACATTGCCGATGAGGAACCTTGGAAGGTCATCAAGACAGACCCTGAACGTGTGAAGACCGTCATCTACATCTCACTGCAACTCACTGCTAATCTGGCCATTGCGTTTGAGCCGTTCCTCCCCTTCTCGTCGGCTAAACTGAGAGAGATGATTGGCTTGCAAATAGTTGATAGTGGACAGTTGACAGTTGACAGTTGCCATGCGGACTGCGACCAACAGTCAACTCTCAACAGTCAACTCTCAACAGTTAACTGGGAAGACCTCGGCAAGACTGATCTGCTGCCTGCTGGCAAGCAACTGGGCAAGCCAAGCCTGCTGTTCTCAAAGATAGAGGATGAGACGATTAAGTTCCAAACTGACAAATTGGAAGCCACCATCAAGGCGAACGAGGCTGCCAATGCGACAGTGGCTCCCGTGAAAGAAACGGTGGCATTTGACGACTTCACCAAACTCGACATCCGCGTGGCCACTGTGCTGGAGTGTGAGCGTGTGCCGAAGATGAAGAAACTGCTCAAGTTCAAACTGGACGATGGCACCCCGAAGGGTCGCACCATCGTGAGCGGCATCGCACAATGGTATGAGCCTGAACAACTCGTAGGCAAGCAAGTGCTTTTCATCGCTAACTTGGCTCCACGCGAATTCAAGAACGGACTCGTGAGTGAGGGCATGATCCTCTCTGCTGAAAACTATGATGGCAGCATCAGCGTTACCACAGTGGAGAAGCCTGTGAAGGGCGGCAGCCAAGTGTGTTAGAAGAGTTGTCCGTTTTCTGAAAGAGCGTGAAGTACGAGATTCATGATAAGTATGCAGCGATGCAGGAGGTGCAGGATTTTGTGACGTATCTCCCTGCAAGGTTCGGGGCAGAGGGCGAACTGCTCTTTGCCAACGGAAGGAATGTGCTGAAGGTCTTTGTGGTGAAGGAGGGGCACCCTGTGCTCGGCAAAGTGGTGGTGAAACGTTTCCGGGCCCGCAACTTTTTCCAGACTTTGGCTTACAGCACTTTTTTCTCTTCGAAGGCGAAGCGGGCTTTCAGAAACGGAATGGCACTGATACGGCACGGGTTCGACACTCCCGAACCTATCGCCTATGCCGAAGAACGCCATCATGGATTGCTCCGCTACTGCTACTACCTCACCGCCTTCACCGAGGCTTCGTCTGTGCGGACGGAACTGGATGTCAACTTCAACCGCCCATTGGCGAAGTGTTTCGCACGCTTCATTGCCCACCTCCACCAACAGGGTTTCGTACACCACGACCTGAATTTCGGCAACGTGCTTTATAAGGAGGTGGCGAAGGACTGCTACGAGATTTCCGTCATCGACATCAACCGCCTCACCATTGGCATTCCCAGCCAACTGACACTGAAGGACTGCAAGGATGACTTCGTGCGTTGGACTGACCGCAAGGATCTGTTGACTTATGTCGTGGAGGAATATGCCAAGGAGCGTGGACTTGACGTCGCCCGGACGCTCAACGAGGTGTTGCGTCTGAAGGCTGTCCATGACCGCAACTGGCATCGACGCAAGAACTTCACACTAAAAAAAATGAAAAAATGAAGGAATGAAAACCTAACCTCTCAACTCTAAACTTCTAACTCTAAACTCCTGAAAGAAAAGATATGAACTGTTACATCAGCATGCACTCGCCTAACACGGCGAAACGACACGTGGACGAACTGATGGGGCGCATGGGCTTCACCGATTGGGCTGTCGGGACTGGCAGGGGGAAGGTGGCTACCTTCTTCCGCAAACTCTTCAGCATGGTGAACTTGCTGCTGAAGCTGAAGAGGGGGGATGTGCTCGTCATCCAGTATCCTTTCAAAAAATTCTTTGTCATTCAGTGCAACATTGCCCGTCTGAAGGGGGCGAAGACGGTCACGCTGATTCATGACCTCGGCACTTTCAGACGGCGCAAACTCACTGCCGAGAAGGAGGTGAAGCGGCTCAGCCACACTGATGTCATCATCGTTCACAACCAGTGCATGAACGACTGGCTCACAGAGCATGGATGCAGGGTGCCCTTGGTGAATCTCGACATTTTTGACTATCTCTCCACAGAGGAACCCTTAACCCTCAACCCTCAACCCTCAACCCTAAACTCTCAACTATCAACTGTCAATTCTTCTCTTCCCCCTGGGGGAGTCGGAGGGGGCTCTCACCTGCCCACCATCGCTTTTGCTGGTGGCATCAGCCAAAGGAAGACGGGGTTTCTCTATCAGGTGGATGGGGTGCTGGACGGTTGCCACTTCGACCTCTACGGGGCAGGCTTGATTCCTGGCACAGAACGGGAATGGCACAACACCACCTATCACGGGCAGATTGACTCTGACGAGTTCATCCGCACCACGACAGCGGATTGGGGACTTGTGTGGGACGGCGACTCCATCGACGGCTGTTCGGGCACTTGGGGCAGTTACCTCCGCATCAACAATCCCCACAAGGCTTCTTTTTGCTTGCGGGCTGGACTGCCTGTCATCGTGTGGAAGGAGTCTGCCATGGCTCCTTTCATCACCAGCCAGGGGGTGGGCATCACCGTCGATTCGCTGCGTGAACTGCCTGAACGCCTGCGCCACATCTCCCAAACGGAATATGATGGCTACAAGCGGGCTGCCATGGCAATGAAGGACAGGCTCAATCAGGGTTTCTATTTCAGGAAAGCGTTTGAGTCGGCTCTCCAACGACTTGGGTAGAGTTAGAAGTTTAGAGTTGAGAGGTTAGGTTGAGGGTTGAGAGTTTAGGGCTAGGGTTAGGGGGCTTGCTCTATTCCAACACGTATTTCACTCCTTTGTATCCGTCCCACTGGCAGCGGAGTTGTTTCATCCATGCTTTCCAACGGCGTTTCAGTTGGGTGCCTGTGCCTATCTTGCTGGTAGCATAAATGGGGGGTAACGCTTTCAGTTCTGTCTGACGCTGCTGGATGTCCTTGAGTATGGCTTGCACATCGTCGCTGATGTGTTGCACGTCGGGACGTGTCTTCCATTCCTCGAGGAGGTATTTGCCGTATTGTGCCAGGATGCCGCAACGGTCAAGCATCCATCGCTGTTGGGCAAAGGCGAAATGGGCTATGAGGCAATCGCCGTTCACCATGTTCATCTTGCCCAACTGTGTGGGTTTCAGGCAGGAGAAGAATTCTTCGTCGTCGCCTTGCACGTTGCCGTCGAATGCTTTGAGGTCTTTGCCGAACCAAAGGATGGAGTTGATGGAGAATCGGTTCATCGCCCAAGGGTAGGTGCCGCAATGGAGTTGCTGGTATGTGCCTGTGGTGAGGTAGCGGTCAAGGAACCACTGGTGCAACTGTGCGGCGAAACTGCCTCGTTTCCACATGATGCGGTGGTTGCACTGGGCGTTCATGTATTTGTTCAGCTTGATTTTCCCCTGCACTTGCAGGATGTAGGTGCTCATGGCATTGTTGATGACCAGCGGTGACACGATGAAGCACTCGGGGTGGTCGATGCGGAAATCGACCATCTTCTGGAAGTAGTCGGGTTCCAGCCACACCACGTCGTCGTCCATCTTGATGTAGATGGTGTCTTCGTCCATGCAGAACTTGTAGAACGCATTGATGGTGGCGATGCCGTCCACGCGTTTGTCGGGCTGCCACACGAGGTTGATTTTGGGATATTTTGCCGCCAACTGCTTGAAGAACTCAATGTCGCAGTTGTCGATGGTGTTGACCCACACATCGTAGCGGTCGATGAGGGGGGAAGCCAGCACCTGCGGAAAGAGATATTGCATGTAACGTCTCCGTCCTGCTGCTGTATTGCATACGATTTTATAACCTCTGTACATGTTGCTGATAGTTTTTCGGCACAAAGGTAGTGATTTAATTAGGAATTAGGAATGAGGAATGAGGAATTATTTGCTGTTCAGAATGTTTTTTCGCTGAAAAAGTAACAATTCCCAATTCCTAATTCCTAATTCCTAATTAAATCACTACCTTTGCACCCAAATGGACAAATCATGAATTTAGAGACTGAAGTAAGATGCGGTTACACGGTGCCCAAAGAGATGAAGCAAGTGTGGGCTTTACAGATGGAACTGGCACGGGTTCTCATGGATGTGTGTAAACGCAACGGACTGAAATGCTGGATGGAATGTGGCACCCTGCTCGGAGCCGTGCGACATCAGGGGTTTATTCCTTGGGATGATGACATCGACTTCGTGATGCTACGCAAGGACTATGACAAACTCGTGTCAATCGCTGAACAAGAGTTTAAGCACCCCTATTTCTTGCAAACCACCTACTCAGACAAGCGAAACTACTGCGGACACGGCATCCTGCGCCATATGGAATCGACGGCATTGTGCTCCTACGAACTGGACCGCGAATACTGCCGAGGCATCGACATCGACATCTTCGTGCTGGATGGCTATCTGGAAAATCCTGTCCTGCGCTTCCTGCACCGCACCGCCACGATGATTGTGAAAAAATCCATTCGGGGCGAATTGGCTGACCTCAAGGAGAAGACCAGCCTGGGCAAACGCATCATCGCCATATTGTCGAAGGGGTTCTACCACTTTGTCGATTACCGCAAGGGATTTGCTTTGTACGAGAAACTCTTCCGTATGGTGGATGCCGACAAGACGAAACGGGTGTCGGTGCTTTCCTATAAGTACAGCACCCACCACTTCATCCGCAAACGCAGTTCCTACGACGAACAGGTGTGGATTCCGTTCGAGGACACGAAGTTCCCTGCCCCAACCGACACCCATGATGCCCTCGTATGCTATTTTGGCGAGGACTACATGACCCCCAAACATCTGCCGACCGACCACGGTCAACGCTATCTCGACACCACCCGCCCCTATCCCGAGGTGGTGGAAGAACTGAAACAACATCCCGAACGCTTTGCCGAGAGGGTGAAACTCCTCTACACTGACTGACCGATGCGTTGCAGACATATCAAACTCATCATTTCCTTGCTCGTTCTGGCGGCACTCTGCTATTGGTGCATAGACCGCTGGGACGTGTGGTTTGAAAACCCCGAAGAGGCACCTTATGAGGCTTCGGAAGTGCCGACGAGGGTATTGCTCACGTTTGGAGATGAGCAGGAGGACAGCCGCAACATCAGTTGGACTTGCGGGGATGAAACACGACCTGCCTACGTAGAACTGATTGACCAACAGGACAGTCTGCAACGAAAGACCCTGCCGGCAACGGGGGAAGTGTTTGAGTCACGCAGCGGAAGGGCTGCCTATTATGTGGTTCGCCTCCTGGGATTGCAGAAAGGGCACTACTACCGCTATCGGGTCTGTACGGACAATGCCGCATCGGAATGGTACACGTTCCATCTGCCTGATGTTGAAGAACAAGAGGTTTCCTTTCTCTACATGGGTGACATCCAAGACTCCATCGGAGGCATTGCCAACCAACTTTTGAGGGCTGCTTTCCGAGCCAATCCCGATGCTGAGTTTTTCGTATGCGGAGGCGACCTGACCGAACGACCCACAGATGCTTACTGGAAAGAAACTTTCGAAAGCCTCGACTCTGTAGGGCAAGCTGTTCCGATACTGACCGTCACAGGCAATCATGACTACCTGAAAGGGATAATCAGCAAACTGGAACGTCGTTTCTCACTCATCCACTCCTACTACCTTGACTCCATGATAGGTGAAAACCAAGTGTTTACCCTCCATTATAAGAATATGCAGTTCTTCTGCCTTGACAGCAACCGCGAGTTCCCCTACCTCTACACCCAACGCCAATGGCTGAAGGAAAAATTGGAGGCAAGCACTGCAAAGTGGAAGATTGTGGTGCTGCATCACCCGCTCTACTCCATCCGAGGCAGCATGAATAACCTCATCCAACGGTGGATGTTCAACGACCTCGTCAAAGACTATGGTGTAGATATCGTACTACAAGGTCACGAACATGCCTATGCCCGCATGACCAGCCCACACGCTGCCAGCCCACGCGCTGGGCGATATTCAGACTGTCAACTGTCAACTGTCAACTGTCAACTGTCAACTCCCATCTATACGATAAGCCACTGCTCGCCCAAGAGTTATCGTATCGAATTTGACGACAAGTTTGACAAGTTCGGCTCGGGCAGCCGTTATTACCAGAAAGTGCGCACCCACGGCGACACCCTCTTCCTCACCGCAAGAGATGCCAATGATGGCTCGCTCTACGACTCCCTCTACATCGTAAAACAGGGTTCCTCCATCCAACTCGTTGATGCCGGAAAAGACATCCCCGAAAAAATCGAGTTCACCCCCAACCCTAACAATAAAAAGGACGTAGCCTTCGCCGAACGCATCAAAGAATATAAGAAGAAAAAGAACATACGATGAAACGCTTACATCTACAGAAGTCACTCATTTCCAGCCCTATTGCCTTTGTCTGCAACCTTGCGCTGGTCTATCTCACCTACGGTCTATGCCGCCTGGCTTACCTTTTCGAGAACTGGACCGTCATCTCCGAAGGGTTTGACCAACTCTCCTTTTGGGAAGCATTTAAGGGCTGCTGGATGTTCGACACCTCAGCCATTCTCTACACGAACGCCCTCTATGCCATCCTCATGCTCATCCCTTTGCACTGGAAAGAGAAAGACTGGTGGCAAAGGATGGCCCAATGGGTGTATGTTATCATCAACTCCATCTGCATCATCGCCAACCTTGCCGATGCCGTCTATTTCCAATACACAGGTCGCCGCACCAATTGGTCGGTTTTCAAGGAGTTCAGCAACGAAGGTAACATTGGCGACATCGTAGGTGTGGAACTGTTGAACCACTGGTACCTGGTGCTCATCGGCATCGCCCTCATTGCAGGGCTCATCCTGCTCTATATGCGCCCCCGAGGCAAGTTCCATCCACGCATGCTGAAAGATTACCTCGTCTATTATGCCATCCATGTCGTTTGTTTCGGGCTCTACATCCCCATTACCGTAGCAGGCATGCGAGGTGGAGCCACCACGGCGGTGCGTCCTATCACATTAAGCAACGCCAACCAATATGTGAACCGTTCATCAGAAGTGGCACTGATTCTGAACACACCCTTCTCCATGATACGCTCCATCAACAAGGACGTGTTTGTGGACCCCAAGTATTACTCACGAGAGGAACTTGACCAAATCTATCAACCCATCATCACCCCTGCTGACACCCTCGTGATGAACAAGAAGAACGTGGTTGTCCTCATCATCGAAAGTTATGGAAGAGAATACATCGGTGCCTATAATCCGCTCCCAGTGCTTGATGGCAACACCAACTCTAAACCCTCAACCCTCAACTCTCAACCCTCACTCACCCCCTTCACGGATTCGCTCATCCAGCGGTCGCTCACGTTTGATTACACATTTGCCAACGGACGTAAGAGCATTGATGGCATGCCTTCCATTCTGTCAAGCATCCCACGATTCATCGAACCGTTCTTCCTCACCCCTGCCGCTTTGAACACGGTGAGCGGATTGGCAGGTGAACTGGGGAAGGCAGGCTACTACTCCGCTTTCTTCCACGGAGCTGAAAACGGCTCGATGGGTTTCGAGGCCTTCGCCCATGCCACAGGTTACAACGACTATTTCGGACGTACCGAATACAACGAAGACAAGCGTTTCAATGGGGACAAAGATTTCGATGGCATGTGGGCAATCTGGGATGAGGAATTCCTGCAATTCTATGCCCTACAGATGAGTCAGATGAAACAACCATTCATCACCTCGGTCTTCACCGCCAGTTCGCACCATCCGTATGCAGTGCCCGACCGTTACAAAAACATCTATAAGGATGAGCCCGACGACCCCAATGTACTGTGCAAGTGCATCCGTTACGTGGATAACGCCCTACGGCTCTTTTTCGAGACGGCAGAGAAACAATCCTGGTACAAGAACACCATCTTTGTGCTCACAGCCGACCACACCAACTTGACCGCACGTCCCGAATACCAAACCGACCTCGGTGTGTTCGGGGTGCCCATCATCATCTTCGACCCGTCAGGTGACATCCACCCCGAACGTCGCCATTGCATTGCCCAACAGATTGACATCATGCCAACCATTTTGGGACATCTCGGCTACAAGAACCCCTATGTGGCATTCGGACAAGACCTGCTCAACACCCCCGACAGCCTCACATGGGCGGTCAACAACACCGAAGGTATCTATCAGTATGTAAAGGGTGACTACGTCCTCCAATTCACCGACGATGGCCACGCCAAAGCCCTCTACAACTACAGAAAGGACTGGTTCCTCAAACAAAACCTCTTGGGCAAAACAGGCAAGACCGAACAACAAATGGAACGAGAACTGAAAGCCATCATCCAATCCTACATGGAACGCATGGTGGAAGACAGGTTGACGGTGAACAATGAATAATTAGGAATTAGGAATGAGGAATTGTTTCCTGCTTATTCGTTAACATTCCATTCCTAATTCCTCATTCCTAACTGATAGTAGCATGAAGCAACGTAACCACACATTCGACCTCCTCTGCGGACTCTGCATCCTCCGCATGATTCTGCTGCACGTGATGAGCGCATGTGGCTACAGGAGTGAGTTCTGGTTCACCAAAGTCATGGCATGGACCTTCTTCTTCATGTCCTTCTTCTTCTTCAAGGCAGGCTACTTCAACAAAGGAACCTCCACACCTACCTGGTCCTACATGAAAGACCGAGTGAAACGGTTATTAGTACCTTATGCCACTTGGGGCATCATCGGCAGCATCCTCTTTTTCGGTTTCTTGTTGCTATTTCCCAACAACTTTCAGAAATACTATAAGTCACTCCATTGGTCACACCTTTGGGAGGACAGTCATGTGTGGGGTGACCCTCCATTGTGGTTCCTCTTCTCCTTCTTCATGGCATATGTGGTGGTACATTTCCTGAACAAAGTCAAGTATCTGCGGTGGATAGCGGCTACATTTCCCTTCATCAGTTACTATTTATGGACCCAGCACAACCCGCTGTGGATGAGCCTCGACAACGTGTTCACAGGTGTGTTCTTCTTCTACCTCGGCAGAGGATGGCATTGGTTGCAGGCTCGTGTGCCCCAAGGTTGGCTCGTCGTCATCAGTGTGTTGTTGATTGCTGAGTTCGTGGTGGGCAACCGCTTGTGGCATGGCGAATATGACATGAGCCTCAACAAGTTTGTACAGAACCCTTGGGGGGCAGGTATCAATACTGTCTGCGCACTCGTCGGCATCTCAGGACTGCTCCTCGCTTTACCCATAAAAAGAGTACCCGGAATTGGCTACATCGGCGAACACTCCATGGTCTATTTCGTCGCCCACTATCCCCTCATCCACCTCTATGCCTTCACCCACATCGCCTTCCGCCACACCGTGGCTCACCATCCCGAGGATGTCATCCTGATGATGCTTTTCATTTTTGTCACTTGCACATGGCTGGTACCCTACGTAGAGAGGGTGCCTTGGCTCTCAGGACGCTGGAAGAATAAGAATTGAATATATTTTTTCTCCCAGCGGGGGATGGTAGTAGCATTCTGCAAGGCAAGGAACGAAGCCGATGCGGAATGCGAACGGACATCGGGGGGCAAAAAGAAAAAGAAAGAATATACTTTTTCTCAATTATTTTCGTAACTTTGCACCGATGAAAGAACGTAACCATACATTTGACTTCCTATGCGGCATCTGCATTATCCGCATGATTTGCCTCCACACCATCACCTTCTGTGGTCATAAAGACGATGCATGGTGGCTCGAGGTCATGGGATGGTCATTCTTTTTCATGTGCTTTTTTTTCTTTAAGGCAGGCTACTTCAACAAGACTGTATCGGGTGACACCAAAGCGTATGTCACCGACAAAACGAAGCGATTGCTTATCCCCTACGTCGTATGGGGCACGATCGGGTTCATCATCTATGCCTTCTACATTCCCTTTGAAGTAGAGCGTTACCACCATCCTATCGAACCGATGGAATGGAGTCACCTGTGGCGAACCAGCTCCTTTTGGGGCAACGAGCCCGTGTGGTTCCTCTTTTCGTTCTGGGCTGCATACATCTTGGTGCATTTCATCAAGAAAATACATATTGTCAAACCCATCTCGGTGTTTCAGACCGTGGTGATTCTGCTCTGCCCCTTGGTGAGTTACTGGCTTTGGACACAAGAGAACCCTCTCCCCATGAGCCTGAGTAACGTGTTTATGGGTGTGTTTTTCTTCAATATGGGACGTACGTGGCGATGGCTCATCGAAAAGATGGAACGACGCACCACCCTTTGGCTCTCAGGGGTACTGATAGCGGCATTCGTGGTACTGAACATCGTATGGCATGGCGAATATGTGATGAGCACCAACCTGTTCCGAGGCAACCCTTGGGCAGCCTTCTTCAACACGATGATTATCCTCATAGGATTGTCTGGTTTCCTCATCAAACTGCCCTTGCCACGTGTACCCGTCATCAATTACATCGGTCAGCACTCGATGGTCTATTTCGTAGCTCACTATCCCCTCCTGCAATTCTACCGCTTCACCCACATCGTCTTCGGTCACAGCATCTACGGCCACTGGGACGACTTCATTGTCCTCCTCGTTTTCGTCTTCGGACTCTGCACCTGGCTCGTCCCCTACGTCGAAAAAGTCCCCTGGTTAAGTGGACGCTGGAAGAAAAAGAATTGAATATACTTTTTCTCCCAGCGGGGATGGTAGTAGCATTTCGCGAGGCAAGGAACGAAGCTGCAAGCGGAATGCGAACGGACATCGGGGGACAGAGAGAAAAAGAACTAAATATACGAAACTTTCGGAAGTGTTTTTTCGCCCCACAGATTACACAGATGGACACAGATTTTTTTCTCACACGGATTTTGGGAGCCTCGACGGCTCCTGCCATGCGGGATGTTTTGTTCATCAGCCATCGTTGCTTGCGATGACAATAATCCGTGCAATCCGAAAAATCTGTGTGAGAAAAACGCACGATAAGACAGAACATCTGCGCTCATCTGTGTAATCTGTGGGCAAAAAAAATACATCCGAAACTTAAATCAATTATCAATTATTTTCACTACCTTTGCAGCATGAACATCGCCTATCTCATATCAGCCCATACCGATGCTCCTCAGCTGCAACGTCTGGTAGAGGCACTGCACCCTGATGCCCACTTCTTTATCCACATCGACAAGAAGGCAGACATCACCCCCTTCAAAACCTTACTGCAAGGGGACAACGTGCATTTCCTCACCCACCGCATCGACGTGCGTTGGGGAACCATTCTCGAGGTCGAATACCAGATGGAACTCATCAAGGCAGCCATCAACCATCCTGTGGCATTTGACCGCCTCTTCTTCCTCTCCGGCATGGATTATCCGCTATGGAGCAACGAACACATCACCCAATGGCTGAGCACACAAGGGAACAAAGAATTTCTGAGTGGCATCTGCATGGACACGCCCCTCTTGAGTAAGCAGCAACGAGACCTCTACACATGGTCACGCCCCTTCTTCCAAGTCGGGTGGCTCAGCAACAAGAGTAATGAACGGCTCAGCATCGCATGTCGAAAACTGAAAGGATGGATAGGTATGCGAAAACCTCTCTCCTTCAAGGTGGGCAGTAGAAAATGGAGCCTTTACAAGGGTTCAGCGTGGTGGTGCATCACAGAGTCGTTAGCATCCTATATCTATCAGATGTATCATCAGGAACCAGCCATCCGCCAATATTTCCTGGACTCGTTCGGACAGGCAGAAACTCTCATACAGACCATCGCCTTCAATTCCCCCGAGTGGGCACCACGATGTTTGCTCCACGAAGGGAAATACCCGGGGCTGGCAGCATTGACCCCACTACACTACATCTATTACGAACCCGTCATCAAAGTGATGAACGAACAGGACTATGAGACATTGATGGCAAGTGGAAAGATGTTCGCCCGCAAATTCGTCAGTGGGAAAAGTGACCAACTCATTCAAATACTCCATGGAAGAAATTAAGAAAGAAAGGCTTCAGTGGCTCGATGCCATGCGTGGTTTCACCATGATTCTCGTCGTCGCATATCATGTGGCACAATCGGGATTCATGGAGTCGGAAAAAATATCTGCCTCCCTCCCCTTCCTTGTGCTCTTCCGCATGCCCCTCTTCTTCTTCGTCAGTGGTTTCTTGGCATACAAGGCAAAATGGCTTTGGACGCCCCAAAGTTTCGCCTCCATCACTTGGAAAAAAATCAAGGTGCAGGTACTCCCCACCCTGGTGTTCCTGTGCGTATTCCTTGTGCTCCGCACCCAATACCCCTTCGAAGAAGGTTTCCTTCGTGCCATGAAGACACCCACAAAATTCGGTTATTGGTTCACGTGGGTGCTCCTCCAAATGTTCCTCATCTATTATGTCGTGTCAGCCCTCTTCCAACGGTTCGGCAAACGCGCGGAACACACCGCCATCATCGCCCTGTGGTTCATCAGCCTCTGTGCTTATGTATCCCTCTACCTGCCCCAGACGTTAGGCAAGTGGTACAAAACCGACTTCATGATGTACAGTTCCTTCTACGAGACCTTGAAGTTCCTGCATTTCTTCCTGCTGGGCAATATTGTCCACCGCCATTGGCAAGGTGTCCAACGGCTCTTCGACGCCAAAGGCTTCTTTCTCCTCACCGTACTGTTGGCATTCTTCTGTTGTGCCGACATCTTCAGGTGGCACTTCATCAAACACGAATGGACCTTATTCCCCAAGACCCTCGCCATGTACACGCTCATGCTCATTGTCGTCATGTATTTCCGTCATCACCAAGACCTCTTCACGCGACAGACCCGTATCGGAAGAGGACTCCAATACATTGGGGTGCGCACCCTTGACATTTACCTCCTCCACTTCATCCTCCTCCCCGAACTCCCCGAAGTCGGCAAGTGGCTCAACGCCCACCATCCCAACTTCATCCTTGACATCGTTCTCTCCGTTGGCACCGCCCTCATCGTCATCGCCTTCTGCCTCCTCATTTCCGAAATCCTCCGCATGAGTCCCTTCCTCAAAAAATACCTATTTGGACGATGAGAGAAAAAGAATTAAATATACTTTTTCCCTCATCGGGGGATGGCAGTAGCATTCTGCAAGGCAAGGAACGAAGCCGACGCGGAATGCGAACGGACATCGGTGGACAAAGAGAAAAAGAATTAAATATACTTTTTCCCTCATCGGGGGATGGCAGTAGCATTCTGCGAGGCAAGGAACGAAGCCGACGCGGAATGCGAACGGACATCGGTGGACAGAGAGAAAAAGAATTGAATATACTTTTTCCCTCATCGGGGGATGGTAGTAGCATTCTGCAAGGCAAGGAACGAAGCCGACGCGGAATGCGAACGGACATCGGTGGACAGAGAGAAAAAGAATTGAATATACTTTTTCCCTCATCGGGGGATGGCAGTAGCATTCTGCAAGGCAAGGAACGAAGCCGACGCGGAATGCGAACGGACATCGGTGGACAGAGAGAAAAAGAATTAAATATACCCTAACTTTAACCCTAACTCCTCTCTCCCCATTGAGGAGTTGGAGGGAACTCTCAAACCCTAAACCCTAATCTCTAAAACTCTAAAACCTCAATGAAACATCCTTCCAACATAGACGTATCAGTCCTCATCCTCTTGTTCAACCGTCCCGACTTCCTTCAGAAAGTCTTCGACGAAGTCAAGAAAGCACGTCCTTCCCGCCTCTTTCTCTACCAAGATGGACCTCGTGGGGAGCAAGACATGGAACGCATCATGCAGTGCCGCCAAGTCGTTGCCGACATCGACTGGGAGTGCGAAGTCCACCAACTCTACCAAGAGAAGAACTACGGCTGTGACCCGTCCGAATACCTCTCCCAGAAATGGGCATTCTCTATCGTTGACCGTTGCATCGTGCTCGAAGACGACGATGTTCCCTCCCAATCCTTCTTTCCCTTCTGCAAGGAACTCCTCGACCGCTATGCCGACGACGAGCGCATCGGCATGATAGCCGGTTTCAACAGCGACGAAGTCACCCCCGACGTTCCCGATGATTACTTCTTCACCACCGTCTTCAGCATCTGGGGGTGGGCAAGTTGGCGACGTGTCATCGACCAGTGGGACAGTCACTACACCTTCCTCGACGATTCCCACACCATGCAGCAAGTGCGTGACCTCTGGAAACTACGCCGTTATCGTCCTCATTTGCTTGACATGTGCTACCACCACCGCGATTCTGGCAAGGAATACTACGAGACCATCTTCCTCATGAGCCTCGTACTCAACCACCAACTCGCCATCATGCCCACGCGCAACCTTGTCAACAACCTCGGTGCCACGCCCGACAGCACCCACTATGCTGCCAATCTCAACACCATCCCAGCCCGTCTGCGCCGCATGTACACCATGAAGCGCCACGACCTCCAATTTCCCCTACGCCATCCTGCCCACATCATTGAGCATATCGCCTTCAAGGAGCACGTCTATCGCACTAACGCATGGGGGCATCCCTGGCTCAAAGTAGCCCGTTCCTTTGAAGAACTCTTCAACAACCTTCGCCGTGGCAACTTCAAGCAAATCAGACAAGCCATCCACAACCGCTGGCACATTCTCACCGGCAAAAACAAGTACAAATAAATCATTTAACTCAAGTTTTGCAAGTGCTCAACTTCTTTGGAGTTAAAGGAGTTAGAGGAGTAAAAGGAGTGAAAGCCAAATGTGATGCAGGTGTCAGAGTATCGGCTTTTAACTCCTGAGCGGAGCGATAACGGGTCACCTGTAATGCTTGACGGGGTAAGGGGAAACTGGGCATGACCCATGCATAATCATGCCTGTACTGGCAAGACTACCGTCTGATGGAGAAGCGAACTGCATAATTAGTTAGCATCACTATTAGTTGCGGATTTTAGGATATATATGTGTAAGGGGAGAATCAAAGGGGAGAAAGTGGACCATGCCGGTGTGGCTGGTGGACGAACCGGTGTTTTGCCGCTTTTTTTATGTTTTTTATTTGTGGCTTGCCGCACTTGCAGGATGATTACTTGATCGTGTCCAGGAAGTCACGGAGTTGGTCGGGTTCGACATCACCCATTTGATATTCTCGTTCGGCATCGTCTTTGACCATCTTGAGCCAGAGGGCATGGGCTTCTTCGGCTTCACGCATCCAGTGGTCACGGTCGATGAAGAGGTTTCCGCCACAATTCTGCATGACAAAGTTGGCGTATGCCTGTTCGCTGCGCTGATAGTCTTGGTGTATCTGTCGGAGAATCTCTTTGAGTTCGTCGGCGGTGCTGATGGCACCACTCTGGATGTCGCGCACCACTCGTTCCAGTTCGCTCTTGGGTGCAAGCATGCCCATCATGTCCACCCATCGACTTCCGTCTGCTTCGGTGGTTTCGGCGGTGTTGTTCTGAAAACAACGGTAGAGGAAGAGTTTAAGCACCAAATCATAATATTGGATGCCTTTGAGCAGGGCTGTCCGCTTGATTTTACAGCCATGATAGGTATATACTTCCGCGTTTTCCGGAGTTTTCTTCTGAAGGTCCTCAAGAATGGATTTTCCCTCGAGCACGGACTGGATGATATAAGGATTTGGGAAGGCAAAGTTGATGATGTCGTTGCGCGAATCGAGCGGACGTGCATCTCGTTTGGGCCATTTGTTGACGTCGCGCCAAGTACCGACAGTGCGGATATTGATGCCTGGCACGAGACAGGTGTCACGTCCTTCGGCAATGACATAACTGAAGGGGAGTTTCTGCACTTGAGGATGGTTCTGCACCTTGCCCATGACCATGGAGAAGGAGCCGATGTGGGCTGGCCAAAGGATGTGGCTGCCCGAGGCGGTCTTGCTGCCCCGGTCGAGGGTGCCCCAATGGATGGGTCCCATCTTGTAGGCGTGGTTGCTCTGGTTGGTGCCCGAACCTGCATTGTAGAATGAGAAGGCACCGCCGATAAGGAGGGTGCTCTTATGGTGACTGGTGGCGAAGGGACCGCAGAAGGCTGCACACGACTCACCATTGTCCATATAACTGTTGGCAAAGAACACGCTTGCCTCAGCCGAGAAGCCCTTACCGATGTGGACAGACTCACCCACAAAGCAACTATATACCTTGGCTCCATCAATCACACTGGCTCCAGATGCCACCACACTGTCTTCGATGATGACATCCGACCCAATGAGCGTGCCTGCATCATCGGTGCTCATGATGGTGCAGTTGTTGAGTTTGCAACTGCCTTGCACCTCACATCCTTCCCCTATCTTGACATTGTTCATCTCCTTCACACCAACAATACGAGAACCAGAACCGATGTGGGGAGTTGGCAGTAGGGAATTGGGGATGGAGGATTTGGCAAGTTCCTTGGTCTTAGGGAAATTGACCATCAGCCATGCCAGTTGTGCGGTCAGTCCCTCAAAGATGACGATGTTGCCATCGCCACCTTCGTTGAGCACAGAAATTTCGGTGCCACAGCCGAAGGTGCAATCCTCCTGATTGGTGATGACCCCCACATTAGCCACATAGCAGCGGTCGCCAATCTGTGTGTTGGAGATGTAGCCACGCACATTCTCCACCAGGCAGTCGTCGCCAATAGTCACGTTCCTCAATGTGGCATTGCGCACACAGCAACGGCGGCGGAAGCCTTCTTCCAGTTCGACTGAGCCGCTGAGACCACCTATCTCCACATGTCCGTAAAGCAACACGTTTTCCATTTGTGAGGGCACGAAAGCCTCATCCACCATGATGTCCGACCAGTCTTCTGCCCAACATCCACGCTCTTCCAATTGAGCAATTTCATTTACTGTTAGTTCTCTCATTCTATTTCTCCGTTGGTGTTATAATTTTCATACAGGAAATCGTTGTAGGGGTACTTCTGGACATGAAGTTCACGGACCCGTTTGTAGAGCAGTTCCCTGAGTTCGTCGATGTGTTCACGCTCTTTGGCAGAGATGAAGAAGCAGTTGTCGTTGAGTTTAGCCATCCAAGTGCGCATCAGTTCGTCGAGCGGGATGTTCTCCTTGGTGCGTGGCGTGAGGTCGTCAGCCTCCTTCTCCACCCATGTGTAGGCATCTATCTTGTTGAAGAGAATCATCTGGGGTTTGTCGGCACAGCCGAGGTCGCCGAGGGTCTTTTCCACCACTTGTATCTGTTCCTCGAAATCGGGGTGGCTGATATCGACCACATGCAGCAAAAGGTCAGCCTCACGCACTTCGTCGAGGGTGCTCTTGAAGGACTCCACAAGGTCGGTGGGGAGTTTGCGGATGAACCCTACCGTGTCGGAGAGGAGGAACGGAAGATTCTCGATGATGACTTTACGCACGGTGGTGTCGAGTGTGGCAAAGAGTTTGTTTTCGGCAAAGATGTCGCTCTTGGACAGGAGGTTCATCAAGGTGGATTTCCCCACATTCGTATAACCCACGAGTGCCACACGGATGAGTCGTCCACGGTTTTTCCGTTGTGTAGTCTTCTGTTGGTCTATCTCCACCAAACGTTGTTTGAGCAAGGAGATACGATGACGGATGATACGTTGGTCCATTTCCAACTGTGTTTCACCAGGACCACGGAGTCCCACGCTACCACCTCGTTGACGTTCCAAGTGAGTCCAAAGTCTGGTTAGGCGTGGCAACATGTAGCGGTATTGTGCCAGTTCCACTTGTGTCTTGGCTGCTGCAGTTTGGGCACGCATGGCGAAGATGTCGAGGATAAGGCTTGTTCTGTCCAGGATCTTCACCTGCAAGGCTTTCTCGATGTTCCTGATTTGTTTGGCAGAGAGTTCATCGTCAAAGATGACCATGCCCACAGGATCTTCCTCATCCTCCTTCTGCTTCAGGAATGCCGCAATCTCCTCCAGTTTTCCACTGCCAATATAGGTCACACTGCTCGGGCCGTTCACCCTTTGCGTGAACCGCCGAACCACTTTTGCCCCAGCCGTATCCGCCAAAAACTCCAGTTCATTCAGATACTCCGTTGTTTTCCGCTCATTCTGCTGAGGGGTGATGAGACCCACGATGACCGCGGTCTCCACCTTCGTCTCAGATATGACAAACTCTTTCATGGTTGCAAAGGTAGGAAAAATCAATGAGGAATGAGGAATGAGGAATGAGGAATTGTCACTTTTTCAACGAAAAAACTCTCTGAATTGCAAAATATTTCCTATTTCCTAATTCCTAATTCCTAATTCTTCACTACCTTTGCACCCGATTTTACAGAAATGAGAGTACTCATTGTCAACACATCGGAGCGTGTCGGAGGTGCTGCCATTGCAGCCAATCGACTGATGGAAGCCTTGAAGAAGAATGGTGTCAAGGTGAAAATGTTGGTGCGCGACAAGCAGACCGACCACTTGACTGTACTCTCCATAGGACACCACTGGATGCAACCTCTCAAATTCATTTGGGAACGCCTCTGCATCTTCATTGCCAACAACTTCAGCCGGAAGAATCTCTTCCAAGTCGATATCGCCAATGCCGGAACAGACATCACGAAACTCAGCGAGTTCCAAAGAGCGGATGTCATCCATCTGCATTGGGTCAATCAGGGTTTCCTATCTCTGGCAGACATCGACAAAGTGATGCATGCAGGTAAGCCCGTTGTCATCACCATGCACGACCAGTGGTACTTCACGGGCATCTGCCACTATTCAGGGAATTGTCAGAAATATAAAGAGTTGTGTGAGAGCTGTGAACTGATGAGTGGAAAATTGTTGGGCGACCTTGCCAAGAAGGTTTTCCTCCAGAAGGAGAAGATATACAGCGACACTCGACTGACGTTTGTGGGATGCAGTCAATGGATGGCAAATCTGGCAAAGACATCGAAACTCACCATTGGACACAAAGTGGTCAGCATCCCCAATGCCATCAACACCGAGCTGTTCCGTCCTCAGGACAAGAGGCTGGCACGAGAGGCATTCCATCTACCCGTGGACAAATACCTCTTGCTCTTCGGATGTCAGCGTATCACCGACAAACGGAAGGGTTTCAGTTTTCTGGTGGAAGCGTTGCAACTCATCAAGCAGCAAAGTCCAGACCGTGCATTAAACATCGAATTGGTGGTGGTGGGCGGTGAAGCAGAGCACATCCGTCATCAGGTGCCATTCGACATCTTCCCCATCAGTTACGTCCGTGACCCTCAGAAGATGGTGCAACTTTACAATGCGGTTGACCTCTATGTCACCCCTTCCTTGCAAGACAACCTGCCCAACACCATTATGGAAGCAATGGCATGTGGCACGCCTTGTGTGGGTTTCAAGGTGGGCGGTATCCCCGAGATGATTGACCATAAGGAGAATGGCTATGTAGCAACTTGCCAGGATGCGAAGGACTTTGCGGCAGGCATCCAGTGGGCACTCGATGCCGACCATGGTGCCTTGAGTCAGCGGGCACGCGACAAGGTGATGAGCACCTACAGCGAAGAAGCCGTGGCACGTAAATACATGGAAGTTTATGAGGGTTAGCATTATCACTGTCACATACAATGCGGAAGCCACCCTTGAGCGGACACTGAAGAGTGTGGCGCAACAGACCCACCCCGACATTGAGCACCTCATCATGGACGGTGCCTCGAAGGACAGGACGGTGGAGATTGCCCGACAATATCCTCATGCCACGGTGGTGAGCGAACCCGACAAGGGACTGTATGACGCGATGAACAAAGGGCTTCAACGAGCCACAGGTAACTACCTATGTTTTCTCAATGCAGGAGATGTGCTTCACAGCCACGAGACGATTACCCACATTGTGGAGGTGGCAGTCCAAGCCTCCCTCCTATCCCCCCAGAGGGGAGAGTCCCATCCGAATGTCGGGAAAGGAATCGCTGTCATCTATGGGGACACACACATTGTGGATGGTGAGGGGCATTTTCTGCGCAACCGCCGTCTCACTCCTCCGGAACATCTGACATGGCGCTCCTTCAAAGAGGGCATGCTTGTTTGTCATCAAGCCTTCTACATCAACCGTCAGATTGCGCAGCCCTACGACTTGACCTACAAGTTCTCAGCCGATTTCGACTGGTGCATCCGTTGCATGAAAGAAGGGGAGCAGCGAGGTATGGTCAATTACTATCTCCATGAGCCTCTCGCTGACTATCTCGCAGAAGGCATGACCACCGCCAACCATAAGGCATCCCTCAAAGAAAGATTCAGGATTATGGCAAAGCACTATGGGCTTGCCACCACTATTTTACAACACATTTGGTTTACACTCAGAGTATTAGTTAAAAGGTAAAAGATGAAAAAGTATCGTCCTTCGAAACCAGAGTTGTTTCATACACTCAAACACTACAACAAACAGAAATTTACAGCCGACCTGATGGCAGGCATCATTGTGGGCATCGTTGCCCTGCCACTTGCCATTGCTTTCGGCATCGCCTCGGGCGTGTCTCCCGAAAAAGGCATCCTCACTGCCATCATTGCGGGCTTTGCCATCAGTGCATTCGGCGGTAGCCGTGTACAGATAGGCGGTCCTACGGGTGCCTTCATTGTCATCATCTACGGTATCATCCAGCAGTATGGACTCACAGGACTTGCCATCGCCACCGTCATGGCGGGTCTCTTCCTCATCCTGCTCGGCGTGTTGCGTCTCGGCACCATCATCCGCTATATCCCCTACCCCATCATCGTAGGTTTCACCAGCGGTATCGCCTTGACCATTTTCTCCACCCAGATCAAAGACTTGCTCGGTCTCCATATCGAAGAAGCCGTGCCTGCCGACTTCATTGAGAAGTGGATCTGCTACATTCAGAATTTCTCCACGATTGACCTTGCCACCGCTATTGTGGGTATCGTCTCTGTGGTGATCATCGCCTGCACCCCTTTCGTCAGCAAGAAGGTGCCCGGTTCACTCGTTGCCATCATCGTCATGACGGTGGCTGGCATCATCATGACCAACTACTTCGGCATTCACGTTGACACCATCGGTGACCGCTTCGACATCAACCCATCCCTGCCTGAAGCGGAGATTCCTTCGCTCAATTGGGACAATCTCAAGGGACTTCTCTCACCCGCCATCACCATCGCCGTGTTAGGTGCCATCGAGAGTTTACTTTCCGCCACTGTGGCTGATGGTATCATCGGACACAAGCACGACTCCAATCAGGAACTTATCGGCCAGGGCATTGCCAACGTGCTGAGCCCCATCTTCGGAGGCATCCCAGCCACAGGTGCTATCGCTCGCACCATGACCAACATCAATAATGGCGGCAAGACGCCCATCGCGGGCATCATCCATGCGGTTGTGCTGCTGCTGATTTACTTCTTCCTCATGCCATACGCCAAGTACATCCCGATGGCATGCCTGGCTGGTGTGCTCGTCGTGGTCAGTTACAACATGAGCGGTTGGCGCACCATCCGTGAGATGATGCACAACCCCAAGAGTGACACCTTCGTGCTGTGGCTCACTTTCATCCTCACTGTGATTTTCGACCTGACCATCGCCATCGAGGTGGGCTTGATGCTTGCCTGCCTGCTCTGCATGCGACGCATGGCTGAGACCACGCAAGTCAGTGTGCTCACCGACGACGATGAGATTGACCCGACAGCAGAGACTGACCTTGCCGAGAACCCGAACATTGAGCACCTGACCATTCCTGAGCATGTAGAGGTCTATGAAATCAATGGTCCTTACTTCTTCGGCATTGCCAACAAGTTTGAGGAGGTGATGGCGAACATGAAAGACCGTCCCACTGTGCGCATCATCCGCATGCGCCGTGTACCCTTCATCGACTCCACGGGCATGCACAACCTGGAGAACCTCATCACGATGTCGAAGAAGGAAGGCATCAGAATCATCCTCTCGGGCGTGAACGATTATGTGCGTGGTGTCCTTGCCAAGAATGGATTCTACGAACTCATTGGCGAGGAAAACATCTGCCCGAACATCAATGTGGCATTGGAAAGGACAAAACAATAATGTTGCCTTGCAATAAGAAGGGGGCCGTGTCAACCATGACATAGCCCCCTTCTTCATTTTGTCCGTTTCAGACCTTCATCATTTGATAGTCTGACCAGCCACATTGTACTTCACGCCATTCTTGATGATGACAATCTGACCATCCTTGATGTACTTGCCATCAGCCACAGAGGCAACACCTTTCACATCTTCGATGCCCACAGGAATGACAGCGCCACCGAGATAATAGAGACGGAAGTTGTCCACGATGGTCCAGTCGCCAGCGATGTGCGCCGTCTTTGCCACGCCGATAGTGATGTCCTCAGCATCTTCGGTAATGGAGAAGTCCACCACGTTCTCGTCATAAAGCCCCTCCAGCGTAATCATCTTATACGCATTCGACATCCAGTAAGGATAGTTGATGACAGGGTCTGCATCGGTGTCCAAAGTGATGAAGTCGCCCACCACATGCAGGGTTGTGCCATAGAAGTCTTTATAAGTGTCGTCCTCTTCGCTCTTGTAGGCAAGCGAGTCGCTGGCAATTGACACCAGAGGTTTGCTTTCGTTGAGGGTCGCCGACTTCACATAGAGTTTAGCATTGGCATGTGTATCATACACGGTCTTCTCAGGGTCTTCAGCATCTTTCGTCCAGAAGTTCGACACGATTGTGGCATAGTCATTGCCATCGCGATAGAAGCCCGAAGCCACCAATCGGTAATGTCCCTTTGGCATGCCAGTGAGCACCTGTGAAAGGTCAAACGTGTTATTATCGTAGAATTCCATTTCTGCCTGACTCACGGCTGTTGTACCACCATCGAGGGTCCGCTGCCATGCAGTCTCCAAGTCATTGTCGAACGATGCGTTACCAATCAGTGCAGAGATCTCCTGCGGACTCTCTTCTGATGCCTCAATGAATGGGATGTTAGCCTTCATCTCAGCAATCAGTTCAGCCTGCTTCGATACAATCTCTTCCTTGGTAGCATCCGACACGGCATTCACATATTCAGCAATCTTGTCAGTCACCATTTCCTGTGGCCATGCTTCGGCAGCCTTGATTGTGGAAGCGTAACCCACATAAGCCACATAGAGTTCCTCCAATGCTGCCAGGTCATTCACCGTTGTGCCTTCAGCCTGCAAAGCCTGGCTGATTTCCGAAAAACCAATATTGTAAACCGAAGACAAATTCACATCGCTGGCAGTGGCAACCGCCAAATCGTTCAGCTGCTGAGCACGCGTGAAGGCTGTCTCCTTGGCATAAGTGTCAGCCGCATTCTGCGCCAGAACCTCCAGTTGGGAGAGTTTGTCATAGTCTGTGCCAGCACTGTTCAAGATACCGTCATACTGTGCTTGCGCCGCACTCTTGTCGCCCTCAAAAATCAGTTTGGCAATAGCCTCCTCTGTTGCAGTCTTTTGGGCAGCCAGGTCAGCCGACATGTCGTAAGTTTCGCCATAATATTTCAGTTGGAAGTTCGTCACACAGAACCAACCCTTGTACTGAGTGCCATCGGTCGTCGAAGTGGCACCAACCGTCATGGTTCCATCCTCACCTACATAAACTTTCTGCGTAGTCAACGTTGTCCACTCAGCCACGCCCGACCAAGGCAATGATGTTGGCACGTCCGACACTTTCGTCACACCCCCCGACACAGCATACACATGGTTGTTGGTTGGCTCTGACGTGGACGACATGTCAGCACTTACCTCATAGAATCCCTTAGGCAGGCCTGTGAGCGTCTGCTGCAAGTCGAGCACGCCATTGGCAGCAGTCGAACTGTGGAAGAGGTTTGCCGTCGAACGTCCGTTTGTATAATAGAGTGTAAGGTCGGTCGCACCTTTCAGATTGTCTGAGGCGGTCATTGTCCAACCCTCTTTCGACAGGTGGGCAGCAGCATCCTCCACAAACTTCCATTTTTCTGTCTCATCAGCCACTGGCTCGTAAGGTTCATCGATGAACCACGGGTCGTTAATCAGGCGAGTCATGTCCTTCACCTCATCATTCTGGCTGAGCACATAATCCACTTTGGCAGTTTCCACATCCTGCATTACCTCAACAAAAGCATCGGCATCCGTAGGATTGGCAATAGCAGTCTTTGCAGTTTCCAATGCTGACCTGAAGGCTTCAGCACCATCGAAGTCTGTGTTGTCGCAATAGGTCATGTAGAAATCCAACCGCCGAACGGCTTCCTGATAAGCACTCACCACAGCAGCCACTTCCTGCTGCTTCTCCTGAATCTTCGTCATAGCAGCCTTGATTACTTCCACAGACTCATAATTGTTTGGCTCGCCGATGTCCTCCATCAGCCAATCGCCCACCTCATCGGACAGGGCACTGAAGTCAGTCCCCAACTCATCGCAATAGTCACTCAGTTCCACCTTGGCACTGTAGAGTTGGTCGCGTGCAATCGCCAGTTTGTCGTTCTCGGTCAATTGATCCAGTTTCATGTTAATAATCAGGTCGATGTCATCCTTCGTCAATGCCTCTGCATAGAAAGCCACATCGTCATAAGCATAGGCATTGTCGGGATCGACCCAATTGAATGAGTTACCGCCAATGCAGAAACGGTCGAGTTTATTCGTCTGCGCCCACATGTTGGTTTCGCCACTGACAGCCTCGTCAACATCAATCTTCAACTCACCGTCAATGTAGAGTTTGAAGTTCATCTGCTGCTGGTCCACATTGCTATAGACCGTTGTGAAATAGTGCCAGTTATCGGCAAAGTCAGGTTTCTCGGCACTTTGCACCGACCACTTCATCACATCTTCCTTCACATCGTCGTGGTTGTTGTCATACCACGCACCATTGTTGTTGCCATGCACCTGACCACCATAGCGCACCTCATACGAGCACGGCCATGTGGCACCAGCACAACCACCCTCATTATAGCCATTGAAGAGCGGTCCCCAGTAGTTGCCAATAGCCTTCTCGTTGGCCACCGTGGCATTCACCCAAAAGCCGATGCTCAAGGTCTTAGTGTCCTTGGCATAAATCGAAACCCATGCATCAGTAGGAACCTCCAGAAAGTTCACACGATTGGTCGCAGCAGTGCCATTAGGCATGTTCTGATAGTAAGTGCCAAAGTGAGGATCTTCCGACTCCACCAGCGCACCATCTCCATGCTGGATACCGCCGAAATCTGCCACAGCCTTTGCACCCTCGAAATCGAGCATGTAAACTGGACGGGGAAGTGACTGTGCCTGCACAGCAAGTCCTATTGCAGCCCCACCCATAAAAAGTAAAAATTTCTTCATACGAGTTAGTTGAATCAGTTAATTAAAAGTTAGTTATCTCAATATTGCTGTCAAAACGGGACGGGATTCGTTTCCCTATGTAAAGCGCAACAAAGTTACAAATACTTTCTTTATCAGCCAAATTAAAGAACGATTTTTTCTCCCTTTTTTACGTCATTTCATTCCTTTTTTGTCTTTTTTTACCCTCCCACGCATTTTTTTCAAAAAAAAGTTTTGTACTTATGGCAAATGTTTCTTATCTTTGCCACCTGAAACTATAATTCCCCTCTTGCGTGGGGGGAGAGTTCCGAGACTAACTAAAAACGACTTCAACCTATTTATCTGCACATTATTGATATATAAAGGTAGAGATCAGGGAAGAGTCAAATGTTTAACTAATCTTTATTTATTAATTACTAACTCATTATGAAGAAATCAGTACTTCTTTTCGTAAGCTTATTGCTTGCAACGGTGAGTGCGATTGCACAACCCGCAAAGCCTACGGTGACCTACTCCGATTGGGTAGAAGAGACAGATGTCTATCTATACAACGTGGAGGCTGGTATGTTCTTGGTAGGTAGTAACAACTGGGGAACTCGCGCATGTCTTATCGCCGGGGGAAACAACAACAACATCATTACTTACGACAAGTTTCTTGCTGGCAATGGTTCCATCGGGGGTACTAAATGGCAAATTGTTCAAGCAGAAGACAAGCGTGAACAAACAGCCTGCTTCCAACTCTCCAACATGGGGATTTCAGACAGAGGCTTGATTCCATCAGGCGCCGAAGAATGCTGGGTAGATGGAGGTCCTTCACATGGTGACGCATCTCTCAGAGACATTGAGGGTTGGTACATCGCCAAAGACAATGGTGACAAGACCTTCCAACTGAACTTCACCAGAAAAGCCGCCAAGAAGGATGAGGCTGGCAACGAAGTAAAGGATGGTGATCAAGTTGTGTATGAGTACACTCCGGCAAAGGGCGTTCTCAGTGCCAACAAGTTTGCAGATGGCGACATTACCATTAACATCAGTGAAAGCGGGGATTACAGCACATGGGCTATTGTTACGGTTGATGAATACAATCGCGTTGTGCCTCTTTTCAATCTTTATTACGCAGGTGTAGGTCTACAGAAGACCATCGCCGACGCTGAGGCACTGGGCATCGATGCCGACCTTTCAGGCTATCAGGCTCTGCTGACCAAGGAAGGCGTGACCCTTACGGAACTCCAGAATGCCACCAAGAAGTTGACTCCTGCCGTTAACTTCGGTAAAGTAATTAACACCGCTAAAGAAACTGACACCAACCGCAGTTGGACGAAGTTTGAGGACATCTATGCCGACCCAGAGTCAACTGATGCCATCTTCGAAACCAACACAAAACTGATTAATGCGCTCCTCGCCCTGAAGAAGGCCATCGATGAAGGCGTGGAACTTGACGCCGACCACAGTTATGCAGCAGCAGAGGCTCTCTATGCCAGCGACGACTCCAAGCAGGCTGACATCGAGGCTGAAACTAAGCGCGTGAATGCTTACATCTCCCTGAAGAAAGCATTGGATGCAGCCCTTGCAGAGTATACAAGCATTGACTTCAGCGAATTACAGGCAGTTTACGACAATCTTGAATCCACTGCAGAGCAGTGTGCTGCTGCAGAAGCTAAGATTGACGAACTGAAGAGTGCCTATGATATTGAGCACGCTACTATTGACAAGCCCGGTGATATCACCAGCCAACTCACAAATGTAGATGGAACATCCGTTACAGATTGGACTCGCACATGGTTGGGCGACGGTAGAGTCGGTGACTTCCACCTTAACACTTGGTCTGTAGAAGGCAACAACAATGCCGACGGTACCAACATGGTGGTGAACTTCCTTGAAGACTGGGTCGGAAGAGGTAACACACTCTCTGACCAAAAATTCCAGCGCAATCCTGTCAAGGTTGCACCTGGTGCATACAAAATCACTGCTAACATCCGTGTTTATAACGAGAGTGGCGCTGACTACATGAAGGGTGCTTATCTCTTCGGTAACGTCAGCCGCAACAGTCTGTTCGCCAACGAAGACGAAGCACAGACCAATGCTGTTGAAGGTGCAAAATACAACACCTACAACAACATGCTCAACTACTGGAAGGATGGTTTCGAGGCATACACTATCGTGCCTGAAGACAGTACTTTGACTTTCGGTATGATGATTGAAAATGCCAACTACAACTGGGTGGCAGCCAAGAACTTCCGTGTTTACTACATGGGCGACTCTTACGAGTCACTTGACTATGTGCGCAACAACTCAGACATGTTTGCACAGCCATTCCCAGAAGAGACATTTGCTATGCAGCAGTTGCTGGATGACTACAACAATGCCATTCCTAACTACGGCAAAGCAACAAATGCTGAAGAACTCCTTGACGCTGTACAGAAACTCGTTTCTCTGAATGACAGCGTGCAGAACAACGCCAATGCTTACAAGGCATACAAGGACAGAGTGGACGGTTTGAAGACTGGTATCGAAAATGGCGAAATTGACCTTGACGGTCCTGATGCAGACATTCTGTTTGACTACCTTGATGATCTTGGTGAAGAACTTGGTCCAGACAGCGAAACATCTGTTGAGTATGGCTTTAAGAACGGCTATTCTGCCTACATCATCGCCAACCGCTTGCTGAAGACAGAGGAAATCACCGAAGAACTTGAGTTCCTCAACAAACTTTACGATGCAGCCGTTCGTACTTCCCTCAAGGATGGTACAGACTTGACCAACCTCATTGTCAACCCAGGTTTCGAAGAGGAGCTTGTTGACGGTAAGGGTAAGGGTTGGAATCTCGATACCTCTAAGGGCGGTACAGGTTCTCTCACCAACTGGCGTGGCGGTGACAGCAAGAACTACTGTGCTGAGGCTTACGAGCAGAACTTCGACGTTTATCAGGAAATCGAAGGCCTGAAAGATGGTATCTACGAGGTATCTGTACAGGCATTCTACCGTGGTGGATGGCCTGAGGCTGCATGGGACAACTACAAGAAAGACCCAGAGATGAAGGGCGACGCTAAGGTTTACTCAGAAGTTTATCTGAACGAGTTCTACACTCCTATCCGTAACGTGATGGAGATCACACTTGACGATGTGAGCCAATTCACTTCGAAAGATAACTACTCTTCATTTGCTGTAACGGGCGAAGGCGGTGAAACAACCAATGTGTTCGTTCCTAATGGCATGGCTTCCGCTTCGACCTCTTTCAGTCTTGAAGACCCAGAGAAGAACTACACCATGTCTGCTTACGGTCTGGTAACCGACGGTAAGATTCGTCTTGGTATCCGTCGTCTGACCACTCCTCCAAGCAACGCTGGAACTTGGACGCTTTGGGACAACTTCAAGTTGACTTATCGTGCTAAGAATCCAGAACTCGCTGCTCAGGTGCTTGACGCCAAAGCAAAAGAACTGAACGAGCTCCTTACAACAAGCGAGGAGAACATGACAGACCCTGTTATCCAGAATAGTGTATATGCTTACACTGAGTCTCAGAAGAGCAATCTCAGTGATGCTGCCAAGTACGAGGTGCTGATTGAGACTAACGATGCACTCGTGGCTGCCAAGGAGAACATCCAGCAGGTTGGTGCATACAAGACTGCTTACGAAGCTTATCAGGCTGCTTGTGACGAATTGGAGAAGTTAGATGAAAGCCAAGAGGCTGACATCTGGGATCAGATTGACGAGATGGATGACGAACTCGATGGCGATGATGGCGCTGCCTTCAGATCTCTCTCTACTGAGGATTTGGTAACGCTGATTGCAAAGGTGGAAGATTTCACCAAGGAAGTTCAGGCTGCCATTGACGACATCAAGTTGGCTGAGAAGATTGCCGAAATGGCAGACGCCACCGACGACAAGCCATACGATGCTACTTCTTGGATTATCAACCCAGACATGGAAGACTCAAGCCAAGACTCCAATGCTGACGCAAGCAAGAAGATGGCAGGTTGGGACTTCTGGAAGGCTAAGGGTAATGGTCCTGTGAAGGGTAGCGATGGTATCAATGGTCGCTCACTCGAGGCATGGTCTGGTACAATTGGTGCAGAACTCGAATTCACTGCTTATCAGACATTGACAGGTCTCCCAGCAGGTAAGTACGAACTTTCCGCAAAGGCTGCTAACGCTTCAAACGGTGTAGCCGAGGATGAAAAACTTTGGGCAGATCCAGAAAAGGCTGCTACAGGTCGTGCATACCTCTGCGCAATCCTCTCTGACGGTGAAAACGAGAAGGCTGTTTCTACTCCTGTAGAGCCTAACGTAGGTAGCGCAACTGCTGCTAACACCTACACTGTAACCTTCACCGTAGAAGAAGGCAACGACGTGAAGATTGGTTTCCAGAGTATCGGTACAATGCCATTCCGCTGGTTCATGTGTGATGACTTCACACTCACCTACTACGGTACAGAAAGCGCGAAGGTTGACTCTACTGACGAGGGTGATGTCGTTGCTATCGAAGGTGTTGAAGAAACTGCTCCAGCAACCAAGGCTATCGCAGGCATCTACAATGCTTCTGGCGCTAAGATTGCAACTCTCCAGAAGGGCATCAACATCGTGAAGTACACTGATGGCTCTTCGAAGAAGATCTTTGTAAAGTAATGCAGATAGAATAAACAAATCATCTATTCATACCAAGAGGGGCTGTGCCAGAATTGGCACAGCCCCTCTTCTTTTTTTATTAGGTTACACCTCGGAAATACTCAAATTGTTTTGGTATTTCGCTCGGTTTGTACTACCTTTGCAACATGAAGAATGTGTATAGAGACATCAAGCGTGTGCTTATGGAAAACCACATGGATGAAGGAGAGGCAAAGGCTGTCGCCCTCTTGATGATGGAGAAGGTGTGTGGAATGACGACCACGGAGGTGCTCATGAATGAGCCGAAGGGGGAATTGCACCGTGAGGAACTTTTGGCAATGGTCCAAAGGATAGCAGAAGGAGAACCTGTACAATATGTGCTGGGGGAAGCGGACTTCTGTGGTGTGTCTATCAAGGTGAGACCTGGTGTCCTTATCCCTCGGAAGGAAACGGAAGAACTGGTCAACTGGATTGTCGAAAGCCTTCACGCTAACTGCCAACCGTCAACTTTCAACTGTCAACTTTTAGACATCGGGACGGGGAGCGGATGTATTGCTGTGGCTTTAGCAAAGAAGATGGAAGGTGCAGAGGTGGAGGCTTGGGATGTGAGTGAGGTGGCTTTGCAGGTGGCGAAGGAGAATGCGGAGAGGAATGATGTGGAGGTGAAGGTGAGAAAGGTGGATGTGCTATCCACTGTCAACTGTCCACTGTCAGCTGTCAACTCTTATGATGTGGTGGTAAGTAATCCCCCGTATATTTGTGAGGAGGAAAAGAAAGAGATGGAGAGGAATGTGGCGGAACATGAGCCTGAACTGGCTTTGTTTGTTCCCAATGAGAGTCCGTTGCTTTTTTACAGGAAGATTGCCTTGTTGGGGTGTTCGATATTAGCGGAGGGGGGGCGTCTTTTCTTCGAGATCAACCGTCGGTTTGGCGCTGAGGTGGTGAGGCTGTTGGAGGGAATGGGCTACCGAGATGTGGAACTGCGGAAAGACCAGTTCGGTAATGACCGCATGGTGAAAGCAATAAAACCGCTATAAAATCGTTATAAAAGGTATGAGAAGACTATTTTTCACCCTATTGATATGCCTGTTGAGCATCATCCATTCGTATGCCAACGAGTGGAAAATTTATGCTTCATACCACAATGCCACCAAAGCTGTGAAGTGCGACTCCCGCGTCTTCGTGCTTGCCAATGGTGATTTGTTCAGTTTCGACCCCGAAGACAACAGCGTGGAACTCTATGACAAGACAAATGCCCTGAGTGACTTCGGCATCAAGGACATTGCCTATTCGGCTGCCACGAAGCAATTGGTTGCCCTGTATGAAAACGGGAACATTGACCTTGTGGGGATGGACAAGACCCGTTGGAATATGCCTGACTTGAAGACTAAGGCGATGGATGACAAAACCATCAACGAACTGAAGGTGGTGGGCAAAGAGGCCCTCATCAGCCTCAACTCGGGTTTGGCACTGCTGAACCTGACAGATGGCTACTTCGTGAACTTCTACACCTTGGGCAGTCAAGTGACCAACGCCACCCTTGTGGGCAATAAGATTTACGCCAAAACCAAGGATGGTGTGATGGAAGGTGACAGGAACTTGAACTTGCTGGACATGAACAACTGGAAGAAAGTGAGCAGCAGCACCATCACTTTCGGGCAGACAGAAGAAGAGGCGAAAGAATCGGCAGCATGGCTGGAGAAGGTGAAGAACATCGCCATTGACTCTCCTATCAGGAATTTGTCTTACAAACTGAACATGGTGGGTGACCGTCTGTTGGTGGCAGGAGGAAACTTCTACTACCCTGAAGTGAATTATATGGGCACCGCCATGAAATACGAGAAGGGCAAATGGAGCGCTTTCGACGAAGAGGCTGCCATTGCCTTGGTGGGTGAAGCAACATATCGCAATGTGACAGATGTGGTGCAAGATCCCAACGACCCAGAGCACCATTGGTTAGGAACCAAGCGTTCAGGCATCTACGAGTTCAAGAACTACAAATTGGCGAATCATTACAGCATAGACAACTCACCTTTGACCAGTATCCTGCCCAACGATGCACATGCTGAGAATTTTGTGCGCGTCACGGCACTCAACTATGACAAAGAGGGCAACCTGTGGATGTGCAACAATGAGTGCGACACCATCGTGCGCATCCTGAAGAAGAATGGGGGATGGGTCTCTTACTATTATCCTGAGGCTGCGGCAAAGCCCACTTGGGATCACACCTACTTTGACCAGCGCGGATGGGCATGGATCAACTCACGACGCACGTCGAACAACGGAGAGTCTGGACTACTCGTCATCAACACCAACGGCACCATCGACAAGCAGTCTGACGACCAATACCGATACATCTCCACCTTCCAGAATCAGAATGGAGAGAGTTACACACCCGACCTCTATTACTATGCGACCGAAGACCTGAACGGGGCGATGTGGATGGGCTGCACCCAAGGGCTCTTCATGACCAAGACTCCAGAGGAGGTGTTCAAGAGCAACTTTACCTTCACGCAACCCATCGTGCCTCGAAACGATGGTTCGGGGCTGGGCGACTACCTGCTCAGTGGCATTCCTGTGAAGTGCATCGCTATTGACGGAGGTAACCGCAAGTGGATTGGCACACTCAAAAACGGGGTCTATCTGCTGAGTGCCGACGGCATGGAAACCATCGAACACTTCACGGCTGAAAACAGTCCGCTCATCAGCAACGAAATCAACGACATCGCCATCAGCGGTGAGTCAGGAGAAGTCTTCATCGCCACCAGCAAGGGGCTTTGCTCTTATCACGGTGATGCCACCGATCCTGCCACCTCCATGAACTCCAGCAATCTGAAGGTATTTCCCAATCCTGTCCGCCCCGACTATCTGGGGAAAGTGCATATCACAGGACTGATGTACAATTCTGACGTGAAGATTGTGAACGCTGCAGGAAAACTGGTGGCAGAAGGTACCAGTGTAGGGGGTGAATTCTCATGGGACTGCTGCATGCAGAGCGGAAGACGTGTCGGCTCTGGCATCTACTATGCCCTTTGCACAGACAAAGAGGGCAAGAAGGGAGCAGTCGCCAAAATCCTCATCATTCATTAGAAACCCTGACCCTAACCCTGACTTTAACCCTGACTTTAACCCTGACTTTGACATTAACATTAACATAAACCCTAACATTAACCCTGACCCTTGACTTTCTCCGACTCACATCCCGCATGGTTCTCCCCATTACGGGGGTAGCGAGCGATGAAACAGGGCAACTAGATGTTGCGCTGTCGGGAGCGACCGAAAAAAGTGCCCTTTTTGAGGACGGACAGTCCGTAGGACAGAGAGGGTCTTCAATTCTAAAACCTCACCCCTATGCTCTCCATCATCATTCCCGTCTATTGTGTGGAAAACACGCTTGACCGATGCGTGAAGAGCATTGTTGGTCAATCTTACCACGACATAGAGGTCATTTTGGTCGATGATGGTTCTCCTGACCATTGTCCTGAGATGTGTGACAGTTGGGCACAGAAAGATGAGAGGATTCGGGTCATCCACCAAAATAATGGAGGACTGAGCGATGCCCGGAATGTCGGCATTGACGCCTCACGAGGGGAATGGCTCACCTTTGTGGATTCTGACGACTACATAGAAGAGGGCACATTAGAGCAAGTGATGGCAGCCACTGCTGACAACGACCTGGTGGAATACCCAGTTGAGCGTTTTTGCGGCAGTCCCCAAGAGTCGCTATTGACCTTCGAGCCCAAGGTCTATAAAGACATGTCAGACTATTGGCTCAACGGTCAAGCCTATGAGCACTCTTATGTATGGAACAAAATCTACCGCAAGGAATTGTTCAATCAGATTCGTTTCCCCAAAGGGCAAGTCTTCGAAGACATCCAAACTCTACCTTTACTTCTGCAAAAAGCCCATCGTGTCGCCACCATCCCTCATGGGCTCTATCACTACTGCTGGAACGAGTCAGGCATCACCGCCACAGCCAACGGACAAGCACTGGAAAGTCTGCTCAAAGCCCACTTGCAAACTCCCTGGATGGACGACCGCTACTATATGCGTGTCATGAATATCCAGATAGATGTGTATGAACAACTGAAAAAAGAGATTCTCCTCCCCTATCGTTCCGTCAGTATCGTAACCAAGGGATTGAGAACCCCCGAAAGGATGAAAGCCTTACTGCTCAGAATCGTAGGAGTGAAGGGGGTGTGCCAACTTTTCTACACATTACACAAAATCACTCGCGTGTAAAGATTGAAGAGGATGTGCTTCCACTCCCCATGCCAATGCAACGGGAAATAGCCAAGCACCCGCATAGCACCTACGATTTCGCTTCGGAACGCTCTGGTATGTCTCTGCCGAAGCAAGAGTCGCAACATGTCCACCGCCAAATAATCCAACTTATACTGCATGCATGACCGCAGGTCTATATCTGATTGAGCCACCCCCTCCAATGTCCTCAGCACCTCCACCAAGTCACGAAGCCTTTTCTGCCGCTTTTCCACATCGGTGGTGGTGGTGATGCTCTCAGAATGGAGGATGCGCTCGTACCAGTCAATATTCAATGCCATGAACGAATCAGCCCTGACAAAGGTCCTTACGGTGAAATCCTCGTCCTCATGGTAGATGCCCTCCGTAAAAGACAAACCCATCCTCTCCAGAAATTCTTTCCTGAACAGATACCCCACCACACAGGGCATCAGATTACGTCCCTGCATGAATGTGCGGGCAGGTTCATACAGTCTTCCATACTCAGGCACATATCGGCGATAAGGCTTCCGTTTTCCTCGTCCGTCCATCTGTAAAAGATTCACACCCACAATATCAATGTCCTTCCCTTCCAACACATCCAAAGGGGGTTGCGCTGCATAAAGGTGGTCATCGGCATCCACAAAACACACATACTTCCCCCTTGCGTGGCGCATGCCCACATTCCTCGCCGCACTCAGTCCCAAATTCTCCTGCGTAATCACGCTCACCTCGGCATGAGACTTACTATAGTCAGCCAGCAATGCTGCCGTGCCATCCGTAGAGCCATCGTTGACCACGATAATCTCCCAACCCTGCCCGCGCATATTCAAACGAACAATGCTGTCGAGACATTCCTTCAAGTAAGGCTCGACATTGTAAGCAGGGACGATGAAAGAGAGGAGGATGCTCATACTATGTACTGATATATGTCGTGACAAAGGTAGGGAAAATTCATGAGGAATGAGGAATAAGGAATGAGGAATTGTCACTTTTTCAGTAAAAAAACACGTTGAACAGCAAATAATTCCTAATTCCTAATTCCTAATTCCTAATTCCTCTTTATCTTTGCATAACAAAAAACAACTGTATGCTTTCCATCCTCATTCCCACCCACGACTACACCTGCTACCAACTGGTGGCAGACCTTCACCGACAGGCGGAGCAGTTGGGCATTCCCTTTGAAATTCTTGTGGCAGAGGACGGAAGCCGTTCGCAGGTGAGCATTATCGCCAACCACAAAATCACGGAACTGAGTCATTGCCGACACATCGTCAGTAAGGAAAATGTAGGACCTGCCCATATCCGCAACCAATTGGCACGGGAGGCAGCCTACGACTGGATTCTTTTCATTGACAGCGATGCCAAAGTGGAGCATGAGAACTTCCTCTCAACCTACCATCAGTCCATCGGAAAAGCCGACGTGGTGGTGGGAGGGCTGTATCATCAGCAGGAGAACCATGACCCTCGCCGTTCCCTGCGTTTCAGGTATGAGAAAGAAGCCGACCTACACCGCAGTGCGGCAGAACGGAATCAGAACCCCTATGATAAGTTCACCACCTTCAACTTCATGATGCGCCGTTCCACCTTCCTCTGCATCCTATTCGACAAAGATTGCCATGCCTATGGATATGAAGACGCCCTCTTCGGTGTGGAACTGAAAAAACGGGGTATCAGCATCCTGCACATAGACAATCCCCTTCTCCACATGGGGTTGGACACCAACGAGCGTTTCATCGAAAAAAGCGAGCAAGCCTTGCGCACCCTAAGACAACTGAACGGGAAGATGGAACGTCACAGCCGTGTAGGGAAAACCTATCTGAAGTTCCAGCGATTCCGTGCCACATGGCTGCTTCAATGCACCTATATGGTCTTTGGCTCCGCGATTCGCCGCAACCTCCTGTCGCCCCGCCCTTCCCTATTCCTCTTTTCCATCTACAAACTCTGCTACTACGCTCATCTGAAATGACAGACCACCAAGCATTGAAACGAAACCTGAGAAAGGATCTGGCCACCAAACTCACGGACACCGTGAGGCTATTTCCCATTCATCGCCAGCAAGGACGGTGATGATGATTTCTTCTGGAAGTTTGAATTCGTAAAGCACATCGGAGAAGAGGTTTGACTCATATTGGATGTGGAGGCGGAAAGTTCCCAAACGAGGCATGTACAACTTGCTTTTGTGGAAGGTGCGAGTGGATTCCTCATCCTTTTCCAACGATAGTCCTTGACGAGTCAGATAGTAGGTCTTGCCTGGTTCGTCCAGACTTTCAAGCACCAGATACAAGCGGCCGACCATCTCTGCATTGTGGTTCTTGAGGGTCAGGCTATATTCAGGATTGGTGTTGTGAATCATGTAGTCGGGAAAGTCGTAGTCCTCCAAGGTCAGATAGGCATAGGAGGCGGTGTCGCTGCTGAGGGTGACGTTATTCCCCTCCACATGGGCAATCAGATAGTTGGGAGTGCCAGTTGAGGTGCGTGCATCACGCCACTCTTTCTCACCATCGGACGTATTGTCACGATACATGGGCACAAGCGTATAAATGCCGTCATCCACCTCGGGGGGAAAGGCGAGATGCAACGTGTCCGTATAGGTGGTGTCATCCACCTCTTCGAGTTGGAAGTCACGTTGATACACATATAGTGGACACACCACGTTGTCATCGTGTTTAAGCATGATGGCGACAGAATCGTCCAAGAGGTTCCATCCTACATTGGAAAGGTCATGTACCGTCACCGCAACTGCCTCACGGGGATAGACAGGCGAGGCCTCCTCGGTGTCTCGCACAGCACTGATGTACTGAAAAGCGAAATTGTGGCATTCCACTCCTGTGGCTTGGGCATGAGAAGATGGCATCACGCCTATGGTGAACATCTGCAACACGTTCATACCATTTTCGGGACTGTCTTTGTCGTACCACGTCGGTTGGTCGGCGACCATATGAGGCAGATAAGTCCATCCATCGCCATCGTTGTCAGGATTACCCAAATGCAGGTGAAACCAGTCATTCTCATCGTAACCGTCTATCACAAAAGCATGGCCTTCCACATTACTGTAGCCAGAAACCAGCACAGGGCGACCTGCTGCAAGTTCCTTCTTCAGCATCAGGGTGATTTCCTCCAACGAATAGAAATCACGGAAAAGCATCTGAATGCCTCGGTCGTAACCAAAGTAGTTTACAAGTGCCATCGGCTGATAGATAGAACGTGCCCCACTCGATTCCGCTCCATAAGTCATATTGACGGCAATGCCGCAGTCGCTGCTGAGCAGTGCAATGGCATCAGCCTGTGCTGACGTGTAGTTCCCTTTATAGGAATCCAAAATGTTAGGCCAATCGTAGATATGTTCTTCAAAGTTCGAAGAGAGTTTTTGTCCGCATCCTTTGACATCCACATATTCATGCGATCCCATGCCCTTTCTTGGCCACTCCCAATAGTGCATCACCTGCGTCATGGCGGTAGCCACACAACCCACCAAACAGCGGTTACCCTTTTGATCCAGCGGACACATATTATTATTAGGAGCATCCTGATACCACCCGTCCTGCAGGATAGGCTCCACCCGTTCAGGCAAAGCCTGCTCTTCCACATAGTAACGGCTGGAGCAACGTATCAGCCGTTGGGCAAAAGCGGTCTGTGCAACCAGCAACAACAATAATATGTAGGTGGCTCGTTTCATTATTCCTGAATATAAATCCTTTGAACTCGGTTGCTGATGCCTGTGAGCACCTCATAAGGAATGGTGTCGAGGGCATCGCTGAGCACAGTGACGGGCAGGTGGTCGCCAAAGATTTCCACCTGGTCTCCTTCCTTGCAGTCTATGTCTGTCACATCTATCATGCATACATCCATGCAGATGTTGCCTACATAGTTGGCCTTCTGACCATTCACCAGACAGTAGCAACCCCGATTGCCAAGATGTCGGTTAAGACCATCAGCATAGCCGATGGGGATGGCAGCGATGCGGCTGTCACGGTCAAGAATCGTTCGGCGTGAATAGCCAATGCTGTCACCCTTAGGCACGTTACGAATCTGCAAGATGGTGGTCTTGAGTGTCGCCACATTATTTAATATGTGGTTATTGCGGGCATTGATGCCATAAAGCCCCAAACCCAAGCGCACCATGTCAAGGTGGTATTCGGGGAAGTGCTCAATGCCTGCCGAATTGCAGATGTGGCGGATAATCTTATGGGAATAAGCCGCTTGCAACTGTCGGCTGGCTCGGTCAAAAAGTTCAAACTGACGACGGGAGAATGCATCAAACTCGTCTCCATCACTACCGACGAAATGACTGAACACAGAGCAGGGAACGAGTGCCGTCTGACGACGCAAACGCTCGATGAGTCGTGGCATGTCGGTCTCGGGGTTGAAACCCAGACGGTGCATACCTGTGTCGAGTTTGATGTGGATGGGGAAATTGGTGATGCCCTCCTTCTCGGCAGCATAGATGAGTTGTTCCAACAGGTCGAAACTGAACACCTCTGGTTCGAGGCTATAGTCAAAAAGCATCTTGAACGAGGTGGTTTCTGGATTCATGATCATGATGTTGGCGGTGATGCCTGCCTCACGGAGGTCAGCACCCTCGTCAGCCACAGCCACAGCCAAGTAGTCCACACCATTGTCCTGCAAGGTCTTGCTTGTCTCCAATGACCCTACACCATAACCACTCGCCTTCACCATGCACACCATCTTGGTCTCGGGCTGCATGAAACGGCGATAATAGCGCACGTTGTTGACCAGCGCATTGAGATTCACTTCCAGGATGGTCTGGTGCACTTTGAGTGTCAGGAGGTCGCTCAGCTTGTCGAATCGGAACTGTCGGGCTCCTTTGATGAGGATGAATTCGTTGCGCAACTGCTTGAATGCGTCGCTACGGATGAGTGCGTCGGTTGTGCGGAACATGTGGTGTTCCATCGGGAAGTAGCCTTCGCATGCTGTCAGTTCGTCGCCCACGCCAATCACTTTTTCGATGCCGCGGGAGGATGCCATTTGTGCCACTCGCGAATAAAGGCTACGGGACGGTTCGCCGCTCTGAAGGATGTCGCTGAGAATGAGTGTGCGGTGCTGTTTCTTTGTTTCAGGTCGGCGGCTCATGAAGTCGAGGGCGATGTCGAGCGACTGCACGTCGGAGTTGTAGGAGTCATTGATGAGTGTGCATCCGTTCTTTCCGTCTTTCACCTCCAGGCGCATGGCGATGGGGTCGAGTCGGCTCATGCGCTCACATAGTGTCTCCACCTCAATGTCCTTGTTCAGTGCCAACACCGTGGAGAAGCATGTGATGGAGTTCTCGATGGAGGCATCGTCGATGAAGGGGATGGTGTATTGCCCCACCTGACCTTGATGTTCAAAATGAACTGTTGCATGGTCACCTTCTTTCTCCACCTGACGCACCTGCAATGCCTCTCTCTTTACTTCCTCGGGCAGTGTATCTGCACAGCTCTGCACGATGGGGTCTTTCGAGTTGACAATCACCGTCTTGCAATGGCGGAAGAGCTTCATCTTCTCGCTGCACTTGATCTGGAAACTCATGAAGTTTTCCTGGTGGGCAGCTCCAAGGTTGGTCATCACGCCGATGGTGGGCTTGACGATGTGCTCCAGCCGTGCCATCTCGCCTGGCCTGGAGATGCCTGCCTCGATGATGGCAAGGTCGTTGTGGGAATTGATAAGCCACACGCTCAACGGCACGCCCACCTGACTGTTGTAGCTGCGAGGCGACCGGCAGACATTATAGTCGGGCGAAAGCAGCTGGTAGAGCCATTCCTTCACCGTCGTCTTGCCGTTGGAACCAGTGATGCCAATAACAGGAATATTCAACTTGCTACGATGATAGGCCGCCAAGTCCTGCAATGCTTGCAGCGGAGACTTCACCACAAGGAAGTTGGCAGAGATACTACTCCCTCCCTCCAGGGAAGGTGAGGGGAGGGTCTGGGGGGCTTCCTCCACCACAAAATTCCGCACTCCTCGTCTGTACAACTCCTCTATATACTTATGTCCATCGTTCTTCTCTGTCCGCAAGGCAAAGAAGAGCGTCTCCTCTGGAAAACAAAGGCTTCGGCTGTCAATCAACAGCCAGTTGATTCTTGCCTCTGCCGTTCCTTTTCTCTCTGCGCCAATCACTTGCGCAATCTCTTCAATCTTATACATTTTTTACAATTTGTCGATGCTGGCTCTGACGCCACTCTTTCGCAGCCTTCGCCACCGCATCTTTCGTTTTATTATCAAAGTAAGTGTCCTGAAACCGCTGCCAAATATATTCCACCGCCACTCCCGACGGATGTATCATATCATCGGCATAGAAACGGTAGTCACGCAGTTCATCCATCATGATTTCGTAGGAGGGGAAATAAGACCCTCCCCTCACCCTCCCTGTAGGGAGGGAGTGGTTACCTTGCTCGTCTGCTTCTCCATGAGTTTCCTCATTGGCAGAGATACTACTCCCTCCCTCCAGGGAGGGTGAGGGGAGGGTCTGGAGGGTCTCATCCACCGCTTGCAGCAGAATCCCCTTCGAGATTTGGTTCACATGGTAGCCATCCCGCTTGTGGCGGATGGGGCTGACAGTGAAGATGACCTTCAACTTGGGATTGACACTCTCCAACAATTGCAGGAGCATCTGCCATTGGTCAACGATGTCGTAAGCATTAAGCCATTCGCGCACAAAGAGGTTGTCTAGCTGTTTGTGGCAGTTGGCAACCAACATACCTGTCTCTTTCAGGCGATAGATGATGGCAGTGCCGAAGGTGACAATCAATACATCTGCTTCGCGCAGGAAAGCAGCCACCTCATGGGTAGTGCGGTTGATGCGCGCCACCAATTCCGCAGGGTCAGCGGAAGAAAAACTGCTGTGGTGCATCCATGAGTGCCAGACACCCGCTTTCACATCCTCAAAAACGACGTCGTCGATGTCGGTCAACCGATGTCGTCGATGTCGGTCAACCGACGTCGTCGACATCGACAAAGAGGTATTGACGGTGGGGAATTCATAGGAACGGGGGAGAGCCACTTCCTTTTCGCTCAGCGCCCTTAAAAGACTGGCTGCGATGCTGGCTGGATTGTAAAGCGTTCCGAAGGGATTGACCATCGCCTCAAAACCTCCCCGCACCATTTTCTCGCCGATTTCATCCGCAAAGCACGACCCGACCAACAACACTTTCGTGCCGGCTTTCATCTTCCATTCCGATGCAGGAATGTCTATGCGGGTCATCAGTTCCATGTTTCTGTCCTCTCTTAATCACCGAAGAAGGAAAAGTCTTCTTTCGTGCCATCGGCTTTCGTGAAGGTGCCTCCATAGGCTTCTCCTCCATGCATGAAATCGCCATCCGCATTGTACTCGCAGGAACAAACATAATTGCCCTCATAACGTCCCACAAACGCTTTGGTTGCAGGGTTGTAGGCATCGACCACAAGAGGTCCGCTAAACTCTTCTCCGTACCCACCATTTTCATACTTTTCCTTGGTGGAATCAACCTGTTCGTAACTCACGAGACGGAGGACATAAATCGTGTCCTCTTCCCCTATCTTATCATGAATGAAGCGGCTTTCGTCGCCTTCGAGAATAAACATTTTGTAAGAGCCATCCTCCATGAAACCAGCCGGCAACCAAGTGGAGAGTTTTCCCTTGGGTGCTGGCGCATTGTCCAAGGTGCGTGGTAATTCAGAAGAAACAGGAACGGAAACAGAATCAGCAGTCACAGCAACCGAATCGCTGTCAGAAAGGGCATCTTTCTGAATCTTTGCAATCTCCTTGCAAGAAGTGGTACTGCCAAGAATCAAGGTGACAAAAGTTGCAATGAGCAACATCAAAAAAGGCTTCTTCATATTCATATTTAATATTTCAAGTGTTCCATGGGCACAAAGGTACGTTTTTTTTCTCATTCACTCTTCACTTTTCGTTCAAAAGTCGTAACTTTGCAGCCGCAAAGTATGTAAACACACTGACTTTTTGATTTCAACAAACTAAAAAACATACGAACATTATGGCTAAGAAAGCACTTTTGATGATTCTCGACGGATGGGGAATCGGTGACAAAAGCAAGGGTGACGTGATTTACCAAACACCAACACCCTACATGGACTATCTGAACGAAAATTATCCTCACTCTCAGTTGCAGGCATCGGGCGAGAACGTGGGTCTGCCTGACGGACAGATGGGCAACTCTGAAGTGGGACACCTCAATATCGGTGCCGGACGCATCGTGTATCAGGACTTGGTGAAGATCAACCGTGCCTGTGCCGATGGCAGCATCTTGGAGAACCCCGAAATCAAGTCTGCCTACAGTTATGCCAAGGAGAACGGCAAGAGCGTTCACCTCATGGGCTTGACTTCAACAGGCGGTGTTCACTCTTCGTTTGGTCACATTCTGAAACTCATCGACATCGCCAAGGTGTATGGCATCGAGAACTGCTTTGTGCACTGCTTCATGGACGGCCGTGACACCGACCCCAAATCGGGCAAGGGCTTCATCGCCGACCTGCAGAAGCACATCGACGAGGTGGGCACAGGTGCCATCGCCTCTATCATCGGCCGTTTCTATGCCATGGACCGCGATAAGCGCTGGGACCGCATCAAGGTGGCTTACGACCAACTCGTACACGGCAAGGGCCGCGAGGTGGCTGATATGGTCGAGGGTGTTCAATCTTGTTACGACACTCACACAGAGGAGCACAAGAACACCGACGAGTTTATGGAGCCACTCATCAACTGCAACGTGGATGGGCGCATCAAGGAAGGTGATGTTGTCATCTTCTTCAACTACCGCAACGACCGTGCCAAGGAATTGACCATCGTATTGACTCAGAAGGACATGGAGGAGCAGGGCATGAAGACCATCCCCGGCTTGCAGTACTACTGCATGACTCCCTACGATGCTTCCTTCACAGGTGTGCACATCCTTTTCCCCAAGGAGAACGTGGAGAACACGCTGGGCGAATACATCGCATCGAAGGGCCTGAAGCAGTTGCACACGGCTGAGACTGAGAAGTATGCACACGTGACCTTCTTCTTCAATGGCGGTCGCGAAGAGCCTTACGAGAACGAGGACAGAATCCTCGTGAACTCGCCTAAGGTGGCCACCTACGACCTGAAGCCTGAGATGTCGGCCTACGAGGTGAAGGACAAACTGGTGGAGGCCATCAAGACGGACAAGTATGACTGGATTGTGGTGAACTTCGCCAACGGCGACATGGTGGGACACACGGGTGTGTATGAGGCCATCGAGAAGGCTGTGGTGGCTGTTGACCAGTGTGTGAACGAAGTGGTGGAGACCGCCAAGGCTCACGACTACGAGACCATCATCATTGCCGACCACGGTAATGCCGACAACGCCCTCAACCCCGACGGCACTCCCAACACGGCACACTCTCTGAACCCCGTTCCGTTCATCTACGTGACGGAGAACAAGAATGCCAAAGTGAAGGACGGTGTACTGGCCGACGTGGCTCCCTCCATCCTCCATATCATGGGTCTGGAACAGCCCAAGGAGATGACTGGCAACTGCCTGATTGAGGACTAAAATATTTATTTACGCTTTGCGCCTTTAGAAAAATAAGAAAAAACAAAAGAACAGAAGAAAAAACAATCTCTTTCATATATTGGATAGTGAAGTCTCAAAACTTTTTTATCTTGTTTTCTTTCGTTTTTTCTTATTTTTCTAAAGGCGCAAAGCGTAACATACCATATTTTCACATGAAAAAAATCTCTTTTTCCTTATTACTCTTCCTCTGTGCCATTACACTGAAGGCGCAGTTCTATGGCAAGGTGGTCGATGCCAGCAATGGCGAACCCATCCCCTTTGCCACCGCCAAGTATATCGGCACTTCGGAAGGACGTGCTTCTGACATCGACGGCAACTTTGTCCTGCCTATCCTCAACAATTACAACAAGTTTGAGGTGTCTTTCTTGGGATATAAGCCAGTGACCGTTACGGTGAACCGTGCCCAATCGGAGATTCACAGCACCATCAAACTCTATCCAGAGGATTTCATGTTGAACGAGGTGGTGGTGAAGAAGTCGAAGATTAAGTACAGCCGCAAGAACAACCCTGCCGTGGACCTCATGCGCAAGGTGATTGCCAACAAGAAACTGAGCGACATCAAGGAAAAGGATTTCTATCATTTTGACAAGTACGAAAAGAAGACGTTCTCCTACAACGATGTGGAGAAGAGCACCCTTGCCGAGGTTTGTCCTGAGACGGGTAAACTGATCATCCCCATCATGGTGGATGAAACCGCCTCTGAGGAGAACTACCGCAAGAACCCCAAGACGGTGAAGACCACCATCAACGCCAAGCGCAGCGATGGTTTCCAGTCGATGCTCTCGTCGGGCGACATGCTCACCACTTACGTGAAGGACATCTTCACCGATGTGGACATCTACAAGGACAATGTACGTCTGCTCCAGCACCCGTTCATCAGTCCTATCTCCACAACGGAGGCAATCGGTTTCTATCATTATTATATACAAGACACCATCATGGTGGAGGATGAACGTTGCATCGACGTGGCTTTCCTGCCGAACAACACGCAGGACTTCGGTTTCTCCGGTCACCTCTTCATCACCGACGACAACCTGAATCAGGTGAAGCGTGCCGTGCTCAACATCCCCAACAACTCTGGTGTGAACTTTGTCGAGAACCTGCTTGTCATTCAGGACTTCATGACCTTGCCTACCGGCGAACGTGTCATCAAGGTCGATGACATGGTGGTAGAGTTGAGCGGTCTCTATGGTGCCATCAAGTTCCAGTGCCAACGCTACTCGTCCTACAGCAACTACAACTTCGACCCCATCACCGACAAGAAGGCATTCAAGTCGCCTCAGATTGACCGTGTGATGGCTGACGCCGAATTCAAGGACTCCACCTATTGGGCAAGCATCCGCCCCATTCCGCTCACCAACACCGAGAGCAACCTCGGCAAGTCAGTCGATAAGATCAACGAGGACCTCGGCGGTTTCTGGAAGTTCCTCCTCACCGCTGTAGTGGAAAACTCCATTGAGTTGACACCGAAGCCCAACAAGATTGACTTCATCCCTCTCAATGCCATTGTTTCCCACAACGATGTGGACGGATGGCGTTATCAGGCATCGTTGCAAACGACAGGTAACCTTTCGCCCCACCTCTTCGTGAGAGGTTACGGCGCCTATGGAACGAAGGACAAGAAGATGAAGTACAAAGCAGAGGTGGAGTATTCGTTCAACAAAAAGAAGTACATGGCGCACGAGTTCCCACGCCGAAGCATCACTGCCTCTTATATGTATGACGACATGTCACCTGTGGACAAGTTCTCAAACACCTCCAAGGACAATGTCTATAGTTCCTTCAAGACCAGCAAGGTGGACCAGATGATGTATGTGAACGATATGAAACTGAAGTTCAACTACGAAACCAACAACTACATCACTTGGACAGCCACTCTTGACCACTCGAAACTCACCCCGACAGGAAAACTCGTCTATCTGCGCAATGGCGATTATAACAATGGGATCGAAACCCTCATCCCCCACATCAAGACGTCTGATGTGAAGTTCGGCTTCCGTTATGCGCCACGCGAAACCTTCATCAACAGCAAGCAACAACGTCTGCACATTAACAAGGATGCTCCTATCTTCACGCTCGAACATACCATCGGCATGGATGGTTTCATGGGAGGACAATACAACTACAACATCACCGAAGCCACCATCTTCAAGAAGTTCTGGTTGCCTGGTGCATGCGGTAGCATCGAGGCATATCTGAAAGGTGGTGTACAGTGGAACAAGGTGCCCTTCCCCATGCTCTTCACGCCCCAATCGAACCTCTCCTACTTCGTGCAGTTCGACAGTTGGTCGTTCAATATGCTCCGCAACATGGAGTTCCTCAATGACCGCTACGTTTCTCTGCTCGTCAACTGGAGTTTCGACGGAAAGATTCTCAACCGCATTCCGCTGTTGAAGAAGATGAAACTGCGTGAGTATATTGGTTTCAAGATGCTCTTCAGTCATCTGACAGACAAGAACAATCCGCTCATCCGCACCAACGACAACGACCTCTTCGTGTTCCCGACCCGCGATGGACACCAGACTTCCTTCGTGATGGGCAATAAGCCTTACATGGAACTCTCCGTCGGCATCAGCAACATCTTCAAGGTGCTCACCGTGCAATATGTACGCCGTCTGAACTACAACGACATGCCCGACATCTACGGTGGAGACAAGTTGAAAAAGAACGGTATCCGCTTTGCTGTCGATTTCAAGTTCTAAAAGACACAAATTCGTCTCTGAGAAAACAAAACACCCCCTGCGGGATAACATACGCGGAAGGACGGCATCCGTCCTTCCGCTTTTTTGAAGTTTTTGTTTCAATTTCTAAAATATATGTTACATGAGTTATAGTTTTTTAACAGAAATTTCCCGAACTTTGCCTCGATAAATCATCTAAAACGAACGACCAACCTAACGGCTCCCCTTCTAAGAACGAAGCAAGCCACCCCCGACAGTGAGGAAAGAAAGGCAAGCCGACCTCAAAAGGCGAGCACACTGGAAAGAAGTTTTCACCAAAACCAATTTAATATTATCAACTTTTTTACTAATTAAAACTATTTGTTATGAGAAAAATCTACACTTTGCTGTTAGCATTGGTGGCCTCTATGACTGCCTTTGCACAGAATCCCGACCCATCAAAATGGCAGAAGGGACAAAATGTGATTGCTGATCTCGGCATGGGCGACGTGAATCCAACTGAAGCCTGGACTACGAAGAGCAATGGCGGCACAGCAGGTCAAGAGGGCAACTATGGTCAGTACTGGAAAGGTGTCGGCCAGAAGTTCTTCTTTGATTACATCGACCAAAACGATGCTATGTACGGTGACCACGAAAAGGGTAACACCTGTATGGGCTACTATGGTGACGGTCGCGTAAGTGGCGAAAACCCAGATGTTTATCAGGTTGTCAAGTTCCCAGCAGGTTACTACACCATCAGAGTGCAGGCTTGCTACCGTGACGCCAGCGGTCAGCAGACAACTGACTGTTTCAATGCTTGGAAGAAAGGCCAAAGCAAGAAGAACGCATGGGCATACGTGGAAACTTATGCTGACGAAGCATCTGCAACAGAAGGTGCAGAACCTGTGAGAAGTTTCACAAAGGCTATCCGTCACATCTTCGACGTTAAATGTGCAGAAAGCCTCTGCTCATGGACTCCTAATGGTGACGACTGGAGAAACGACGGTAGTTTCGTCATGGTTGAAAAGGAAGTCAACGCCAGAGGCAAGGAAGTAGATGTTGAAAAGACTTACTACTATCCAAGAAGTATCATCGGTGCAAGTTACTACTTCCAGAAGGATTACTATTGGAACGAGTTCAAGATTTTGTTGGACAAAGACACCTATGTACGTATTGGTTACCGCAAGACTGACTACGTGACAGAAGACTGGCTGGCATTGAGCGAGTGGCAGGTCATCTTCAATGATGCCTACACAGAGGAAGCCCAGGTGGATTTTGCTGCAACAGAGTATGAGACTGAAACTGCTGAACTTGAGCAGTGGGAACAGAAGTTCTCAACTTCCACATTCGATGGTTTCGACAAATCATTCACCACAGCCATCTCTGACAAGATTAACGATGACAAGATGACTGCTGAAATGACTTACTCGCAGGTAGAAGGTCAGGAACTGTTGGATTTCATCAAGGATCTCAAGCAGAAGAATCTTGATTACGAAGAACTTTACCAATATTTGGGTCACCTCTCATTCGTGTTGGCTAAGTCCAAGACTTTGATGGAAAACACCGACTATCCTGGTAAGGCAGCATTCCAGAGTGCTTACAACGATATTCTTAGCAAGATCAACGGCTGTTCAACTGCTGACTTTGAAGAGACAACTCCATACGATTTCTGTATGAAGTACTTCAACGAATTGGCTGATGCCCGTGGCGACTACCTCGACACTCAGGAGGCAGACGAGAACGGTGCAAAGGACTTCTCTGCTGTGATCAACCACCCATGGTTCGTAAACGACCAGTATGAGCCAACTCAGAACGAAGATGGCGAATGGACTATCAAGGAAGAGACTTGGCAGAATGCAGTAGGTGGCGGTGATGCCAACTATAGTGACAGGCTTAAATACACAGAAAACGATGAAGAAAAGACTCGTACAGACATCGCTTCAGACGTGAGCATCGTGCTGAACGACGAGAACGTGAAGAACCAGTGGTTCCAGCGCATCCGCTATGAAGGCAAGACCAACGGCCTTTATATGTACTATGACGACAGAGGTCTCATCGGTGCAGCCGACACATGGCACGCAGGTAAGTTCACCAGCGGTTCTATGGACGTTTGCCAGAACATTGTAGGTCTGCCTTCTGGTTACTACAGCCTGAAAGCCCTCGTTCGTGGTTGGGGCGAAGGCAACGGAAACTTCCACAACATCTTCATGGAGAACACTGACGGTGACGTGATGAAGTCTCCTATGGCACCTGCTGAAGACTCTGGTTGGCAGGAAGTGACAACCGGTATCATCCACGTATCTGACAGACAACTCCTCATCGGTGGTCAGTCTGACTATCAGGCACACTACACAGGCTTCCGCCTCCTCTTCTACGGTGAAGAACCTCCAGTAGAGAACCTTCTCAAGCAGGAAATTGCTGAGGTGAAGACAGCAGCAGAAGCACTCAACTTCGAGGGTGACAAGACGACTGTAAACGCACTGATTGACAAGTGCAAGGAGCCATTCACCATCGAGAACTTCGAAGAGTACAGAGGCTATCTGGACGAAGCACGCAAGTACACTAACGCAGCCGTTAAGGAGTACAACAACATCAAGGCAATTGATACTTACACAACTATCGCAAATTCCTATCAGGCACCTGGTATTGCTGAAATCATCGCACCTGCTCAGGAGGCTGCCATCAGTCTCGGTGAAGGCGCAAATGACACTTACAAGGACATCGATCCTGCCAACAAACTTGCAGACAAGTACAATGACTATATTAAGGTATATGTAGAGGCTGGCTCATTCAACGACGCATCTATCAATGCAACACTTGCCGAGCAGAAGACAGCACTTGCAGCAGGCGTTTCAACGATTGAAACACTCGAAAAGTACATGGCAAGCCTCAATACACCTATGAACATTGACAGGATGAAGAATCTCGGTGCAGAGAACGCAACCGAAGCAGCCCCTGTTGACATCACATCTATGCTCGTCAATCCAAACTTTGACATGCATCAGGTAGATGGAAATTGGGTAGAGATTCTCAAGGTAGATGGCGAAACTTGGGAAAGAGGTTACGCTGACGGTTGGCAAGGACTTGGCATCAATACGTATGACCAGACCATGCAACTCTCTCGCGGACACTGCGAACTTTGGAACTCGGGCACAGGTGAGTTCTATCAGGAACTCGTTGGTCTGCCAGCAGGTAAATATCGAATCAGCTGTTTGGCAGTTTACCGCGATGCTGACATCACAGAGGAATCTGTGGCTGCATTCGAAGCAGACGGCGAGAGCCACAATGCTGAAATCTATGCTAAGACTCAGTCAAGCGAGGCATCTGAATACGTCAAGGCACAGGCAAGCCTCAAGGGTTCTGCTGACAGCTTCACTGAAGTAGTAAGAGGTTATGAGATTGACGAAGAGACCAGTAAGCCTTATGTAACCAAGGTAACAGTGCTTGGTGATGAGGAAAACGTTGAAAAGTATGGTCAATTAGTTACTGATACCGAAGGTTGGACTCACGTTGCAGTGGATGCTGAGGACAGAAGCCCATTCGATAAGATTATCAATGGCAGTTACTATCCAAACTCTTTGTACGGTATCTACCAGTGGTTCGTGAAGTCTCCTGAGAAGGTAACCAACACTGTAACCATCGAAGTGAAGAACGGTGAGACGCTCAGACTTGGTCTCCGCAAGCCATCTTCTGTTACGAATGACTGCCTTACTTTCGACGACTTCAAACTCGAGTATCTCACTGGTGACACCTTCAAGGATGTTGCAACAGGCATCGAAGAAGTGGGTGCAGAGAAGGCAGCTCAGAGCGTTCTTTACAACACTGCGGGTCAGGTTGTTGACAGCTCATACAAGGGCATCGTCATCACCAGCGACGGCAAGAAGTTCATCCAGAAGTAAAATAATTCCAACGATAATTCCAATTGAGGGGTGCGGTTCCGACCGCACCCCTCTTTTTTATTCTTAAACCCAAATCAATCATTGGATTGTCTCACAAATGATTCAATGAAAAATTCGCATTATATACGTCAGTTCGGTGTAAGAGCATTCACGGTTCGGAAATCTTTTTTACCCCCCTTAAACCGACGTGCCCCACGTCGGTCGATCGACATGGGGCACATCGGTAAGGCGATGTGGGGCACGTCGGTTTATCTCCTCTTACGCATCTTCTGGCGACCACCATTCTTCCTTTCCCGCTTTGGAGCCTTACCTGTATGCTTGGCACCACGTTTGTTCTCTCTGGTGAAAGGCTCGTAGAAGACAGGTTCAGCGGTGTAGAGGGAGGACTCGTGAGATACGAGGTCGTAGTCAAGTTGCTTGCGGAAGAGGTCGGCATGTGCCACCTTGATGCGGATGGGGTCGCCGAGGGAGAAACGATGGTGGGTCTGACGCCCGACGAGGCAGAAGTTGCGGTCGTCGAAGTCGAAAGCCTCATCCCCCAAGAAACGCACGGCGATGAGTCCTTCGCAGTGGTTCTCGTCAATTTCTGCATAAACTCCAAATTCGTTCACGCCGCTGATGTGGGCATCGAATTCCTGACCGAGTTTGTCCGACATGAACTCGACCTGCTTGTACTTGATGCTGGCACGTTCGGCAGCGGCAGCCAGTTGCTCCATCTGCGAGGAGTGTTCACAGAGGTTCTCGTACTTCTTCTGCGAAGCACTTGCCCCACCCTGCTCATAACGGGTGAGCAGACGGTGCACCATCAGGTCGGGATAGCGACGGATGGGCGAGGTGAAATGGGTGTAGTAGTTGAAACCAAGTCCGTAGTGCCCGATGTTGAAAGTGGAGTAGACCGCCTTCTGCATGGCACGGAGCGATGCCATCTCGATGAGGTTCTGCATGCGCTGTCCATGCACGTCCTTGAGCAGTTGGTTCAGGCTCTTTGCCACCTCTTCCTTCTTGCCCACGGTTGTCAGCCGATAGCCAAAGCGCGATGCCATGGCTGCAAGGTTGTCGAGTTTGTTGATGTCAGGCATATCGTGGATACGATAAGGCAACGTCTTGGGCTTTTTCTCCAATCCGATGCTTTCAGCCACCGTTCGGTTGGCAAGGAGCATGAATTCCTCCACCAATTTGTTGGCATCCTTGGCAGTCTTGAAATAGACGCGGATGGGCTTTCCCTTCTCATCAATCTCAAAACGGGGTTCCTCGCGGTCGAAGTCGATGGAGCCTTCCTTGAAACGCTTGTCGCGCAACAGGTGCGCCATGCGGTTGAGCGTGATGAGTTGGTCGGCATACTCGCCTTGGCGGTGGTCGGCAGGCACAGGTGTGACAGGCACTTTCTTCGGGTCAATCGGAGCGAGCCCGTCGCGGAAGGCATTGAGTTCCGTGTCAGGCAACACTTCCTGTGCAGGGATGGGCTGCGTGGGCTGCACCTTCCCCTCCCGAATCAGTTCGCACTCACGTGCCTCACCATTCTGCTCAAGCAGATACTGCACTTCCTCGTAAGTGTAACGTCGGCAACTCTTGATGACCGTATGCTTGATACGATGGCTGAGCACCTCGGCATCCTCGTTCATCTCGAAGATGACGGAGAAGGTGAGTTTCTCCTCGTTGGGGCGGAGTGAACAGAGCATATTGCAAAGGTGTTCGGGCAGCATCGGGATGGTTCTATCGACCAGATAGATGGAGGTGGCACGCTGTTGCGCCTCTTGGTCGATGACGGAACCTTCGAGCACATAGTGGCTCACATCGGCAATGTGTACGCCCACCTCCCAAAGTCCTTCCTTGAGTTTCTTGATGGAGATGGCATCATCGAAGTCCTTTGCATCGCGCGGGTCAATGGTGATGGTGAAGGTGTCGCGGAAGTCCTCACGCTGCGCAATCTCTTCGGGCGTGATGCCTGCATCGAGTTTGTTGGCAGCTTCTTCCACTTTCTCCGGGTATTTGTAGGGCAATCCGTATTCAGCAAGAATGGCATGCATTTCGGCATTGTTTTCGCCCTCCTTGCCCAACACGTCCACCACTTCGCCGACAGGGTTGCGGGAGCCCATAGGCCAGTCTGTAACTTTCACCACTACTTTCTGTCCATTCTTGGCACCTTTCAACTTCTCCACAGGAATGATGATGTCGCTCTGCAAGATGCCAGATGGCACCGTCAGGAATGCTACGCTATGCTGCATATCCAAGGTACCGACAAATGGTTTTTCCCTGCGTTTTACGATTTCCACCACTTCGCCGTGCAATTTGTGGTGGCCGTATTTCTTTGCATGGATGCCCACCTTCACACGGTCGCCAGGCAGCGCATGATGGGTGTCCTCGTCATAGATAGAAATGCCCAGTCCATCATCGGTATCGACATAGTTGCGTCCTCCCGAAGTGCGGTTGAACACACCCTCCACCACATGAGCCGAACCCCGATAGACGAGGTTCCCGTCATGATTCTTCACGATGTCGCCTGCATCGTGCATCTCGTTCAGCAAATCCACGCAAAGCATCCGCAACGGGGTTTTCGTCAACCCCATCTCACTGAAAATGTTCTTCAGTTGGAGCGAACGCCCCGGGTTTCTCTTCAGAAAAGCCACCAACGCTTCTCTCAACTCTCTTTTATTGATGCTCGATTTCACCAGCCTTGATTCTTTTTTTCCCATAGTATATTGTTTCCATTTTGTCGCAAAGATAGAAAAAAATTATTAGGAGAGAAAGACCGAGGCACAAAAATTCGTCTTTTTCCCGCCAAGAAAGCAATCCTTTTGTTTCTTTTTCATAACTTTGCGACATCAATAGTCAAAACTTCTCGTTTTATGTTAAAGAAATCTCTCAATTCTTTCGGAAAAAGGATATTGAAAACCCTTCCCTTTTTCACCCTCCTGATGCCCACGATGGCATGGGCACAAGTATCAACGAGCGACGCTGCATGGTGCGAGGTGATGGAGCAGGCTTTGGCCGACAAGGGCATCAAGGCTAATGTGCGCAGCGACATGGACGGCAGCAACAAGGTCGTGCACGTCACCGTGGCGGGCGAAACCCAGCGCTACGTGGTGCCATCCGCCAGCAGCAAACAGGATTACAGTTCGCCTGTCTATGTCATCGTCGAGGCATACGCCCCCCGTACTGTTTCTGTTGGGTTCGGAAGAGACCGCATGGACGGACGGATGTGGATGGGGGGTCGCTCTGGCATTTTTGTCCCGAACGAAGTTTACAGCAACCCCATCGATGCCGATGCCTTGCAAGCCAACATCCGCACGGCAGTCAGCCGTGTGCCCCGTGTCACGCTCGTCGATGGAGAGTTCACCAGCACTGCACTGGCGAGCAATGTTCCCCTGCTCATCCTGAAGGGCGACATCATTGCCACACAACGGGGTGAACAGTACAAGAAACCCACGTCCGAACAGAGAGGTCCACGCCCTGTTGAACGCTGGTTTGCATACGCCAAGATACACGTGGAACTCGTCAACTACCGCACAGGCGAAGTCATCTGGACCGCCGACCTGGACGAAGACAATTATAGCAGCATGTACTCCACCGACCCGATGGAGTCGGTTCAGCGTTCCATCTGCAACTCCATCGGCCAAAAGCTTGCCTCGCTCTATCCTGCTTCCGCTCCTCGCATGGCGGTGCAGGGCTGCATCCTTTCCGTTGCGGAACAGAAGAAGGAGAGGGCTAAGCAGGTTTATATCGACCTGGGCATTGCCAACGAGGTGCGCCAGGGCGACACTTTCACCGTCTATGCTCCTGTGTCGCAAGGCGGCAACAGCGGCGCTACGCCCATCGGCACCCTCACTGTGAGTGAGGTGCAGGGAAACACGCTCTCCCTCTGCAAGGTGAAGAAGGGTGAGGAAGAGATTTATGCCAACATGCAGAAGGGGGCAACCCTGACTGTGCAGAGCAAATGGTGAAGAAGGGCATGAAGATTCTCATCACAGGAGCCAGCGGTTTCATCGGCAGTTTCCTCTGCGAGGAGGGGTTGAAGCGCGGCATGGAGACTTGGGCAGGCATGCGCGAGCACTCAAGCCGCCGATGGCTGCAACAGGAGAGACTCCACTTCGCCTTTCTCGACCTGACGGATGCCGACCGACTGCGTACCCAACTGGCTAAATATAAGGAGAAGGTGGGGCGTTGGGATGTCATCGTCCATGCGGCAGGAGCGACGAAGTGTCTGCACCGCGAGGACTTCTTTCTGCACAACTACGACTGCACTCGCAACCTCGTCAACACGCTCGACGAACTGGACATGCTGCCCGAGCAGTTCCTCTATGTGAGCAGTCTGAGCGTGCTGGGTCCCATCGGCGAGGAGATGAACGCCGACGGCACCTACAACGACATGACTGCCGACGACACGCCACAGCCCAACACGGCATACGGCGAAAGCAAGGTGAGGAGCGAGCAGTTCCTGGCCGAGAAGCGCATCAAGACCGACGGCCGATTCCACTACACCCTCTTCCGCCCCACAGGTGTGTATGGTCCGCGCGAGAAGGACTACTTCATGATGGCGAAGAGCATCAAGCAGCACATCGACTTTGCGGTGGGCTACAAGCGGCAGGTGCTCACGTTTGTCTATGTGCGCGACCTCGTCAGTGCCATCTTTGCCGCCATCGGCAAGAATGAGGTGGCCAACGGAAAGACCTATCTGGTGAGCGACGGACACAACTACGACAGCCGTGCCTTCAGCGACCTCATTCAGAAGGAGTTGGGCGTGAAGGGTGTGCTCCACATCAGGGCTCCGTTGTGGTTGCTGCGGGTCATTTCGGGGGTGGCAGAGTGGTTCTCACACCTGACCGGGAAGCCCAGCACCCTGAATGGCGACAAATACAGAATCATGCGCCAACGCAACTGGCAGTGCGACATCTCGCCCATCCGGCGCGACCTGGGCTTCGAGCCTGAATGGCCGCTGGAGAGAGGCGTGAAGGAGTGCATGCAGTGGTATAAAGACAACAAATGGTTATGAAAGATTACTTCAGAAAAGACTACGAAAAAGGCCTGTGGAGCATGGAGAGCATCACGCTGATTTACATGCTCTTCACCACTCTCCTCATCGCCTACTACTGGCAGGGACTGGCCGACCCGACGGGCATGCTCGTCACCCGATTCGTCATGCTCGGAGCAATGGCTACCGCCTATGGGCTTTATCGCCTCTATCCCTGCCGTGCCCTGCGCATCGTCAGGGTCTTCCCTCCCCTCTTGGGACTCATCTTCTGGTATCCTGAGACTTACGACTTCTGCTCCCAACTGCCCTATCTCGACCACGTGTTTGCGCAGATAGACCAGACCCTCTTCGGCTGCCAGCCAGCACTGGTGTTCAACCAGATAGTGACCAGCACCTTCTGGAGCGAAGCCTTCAACATGGGCTACTATGCCTACTACTACATGATGGGTGCCACCCTCATCTTCTACTTGCTCTGCCGCTATCGGGAGGCCGACCGTGCAGGGTTCATCTTCCTCGCCTCCTTCTTCCTCTTCTACGTGATTTACGAGTTTCTGCCCGTGGCAGGGCCTCAATACTACTTCAAGGCCGTGGGCACCGAAGCCGCCGAGACAGGCGTGTTTCCTGCCGTGGGCTACTACTTCCAGACGCACACGGAGATGCTGATGCCCGAAATCAAAGGCATCTTCAGTCAACTCGTCTTGGGCGCACAGGAGGTGGGCGAACGTCCCACCGCCGCCTTCCCCAGCAGTCATGTGGGCATGAGCACGGTGACGATGCTCTTGGCTTGGCAGACGAAGAACAAGTGGCTCTTCTGGCTCATGATGCCGCTCTACCTGCTGCTCTGCTGCGCCACCGTCTATATTCAGGCCCACTACCTCATCGACTCCATCTGCGGCTTCTTCGCAGCGGTGCTTTTCTTCTGGCTGACCAGTCAGATGTATGACCTCATCCACTCTCGCCGCATGGCAAATAGTAAATTGTAAATTGTAAAATTGTAAATTACCAAAATGACGATCATCTATCCATCCCCCATATTCGGTCCCGTTCATAGTCGCCGTCTCGGCATATCGCTGGGCATCAACCTCTTGCCCAGTGATGGTAAGTGCTGCTCTTTTGACTGCATCTATTGTGAGTGCGGTTTCAATCACGATTTCGTGCCTAAGCAGAAAATGCCCACACGGGAAGAAGTGCGGGAAGCGCTTGAGAATCAACTTATCAAGATGAAAGACGAAGGGACAGCCCCCGATGTGCTGACCTTTGCAGGGAATGGTGAACCAACTCTTCACCCTCACTTCCCTGAAATCATCGAAGACACCCTGACTCTCCGTCACCAATACTTCCCCAATGCCAAGGTGAGCGTCTTGACCAATGCCACCCAAATCCTGCGCCCAGCGGTGTTTGATGCCTTATGCAAGGTGGACAACAACATCTGCAAACTCGACACCATCTCACCCGACTATATTGCGCTCATCGACCGCCCCAACGGCAACTACGATGTGCTGAAAATCATCGAAGGGCTGAAGAGATTCGGCAATCGCTGCGTGATCCAGACAATGTTCATGAAGGGCGAATACGAAGGGAAGTCGGTTGACAACACGAGCGAGGCATTTGTGCAACCCTGGCTTCAAACCATTCAGGCAATACAGCCACGCGAAGTGATGATTTATACCATTGACCGAGAAACTCCTGCCCATCAACTGAAGAAAGCATCGCCAGAAGAACTGGATGCCATCGGCGAACAAGTGCGAAAACTGGGCTTAGCTTGCTCCGTCGCCTATTAAGCAACATCCTCCTCGAGGAGGCTTCCATCTCCTCAAAAGGGGTGAGACTCTCACCTATGTCATAGGTCAGACTCTCACCTACCCCATAGGTGAGAGTCTCATCCCTTTTATGATAAAGAAAACAACATTGAAGCATGAAAAACTTAGTATTCCTTACCGGTGCGGGCATGTCGGCAGAAAGCGGCATCAGCACCTTCCGCGACAGCGGTGGTCTCTGGGAGCAATATCCCGTGGAGGCTGTGGCAAGCATTCAGGGCTACGAACGTGACCCCGAACTCGTGCAGAAGTTCTATAACGAACGTCGCCAACAACTGAGCAGTGTCGTTCCCAACGAGGGACACAAACTGGTGGCAAGCCTGGAGGACAAGTTCAACGTGACGGTCATCACACAAAACGTCGATGACCTGCACGAACGTGCTGGCAGTCAGCACATCATCCATCTGCACGGCGAACTAACGAAAGCCACCTCCAGCCGTAACCCCAACGACCCGAACTGCATCGTCACCCTACCCGAAGACAACCCCGTCATCCATATGGGAGACAAGGCGAAAGACGGCAGCCAGTTGCGCCCCTTCATCGTGTGGTTTGGCGAGAGTGTGCCTATGATTGAACCTGCCATCGAAGAGGTGGGAAAGGCGGACATCCTCGTAGTCATCGGCACATCACTCAACGTCTATCCTGCCGCAGGACTGCTGAACTTCGCCAACTCACATTGCAAAATCTACCTCATTGACCCCAAAGACGTACCCTACAATCCCAACCTCGGCATCCACCACATCATGAAGGGAGCCAGCGAGGGAATGAAAGAATTGTGCGGGTTGTTGGAAAGCGAGAAGTGAAGAAGGAAAAAGTGAAGAGTGAAAAATCTAAGTTACCAACCATCCGGATAGGACAACATTCGTGAAGAGTAACTTAGATTTTTCACTCTTCACTCTTCACTTTTCACTTTAATATACCCTAATATAGCATAAAATCCGTTAAAATCGGGCTGAACCCTTCGTAGATGCAAAAATTGTTCGTAATTTTGCACCGTTTTGTATATTGGCTTATTACGAACAATGAAAAAAATAGATAAAAAGCATAGGTTCAGGAGCATGGCTGTACTGATGATGACTGTCTTCGCATTGGTTTCCTGCTTGAGCGATGACACCATCGAAACGACTCCACAGTGCGCCATTACAGGCTTCACAATCAACAGCATCACCTGCGATGTCAAGGTTAAGAAATATGACCAATACGGTCACGCCACCGACACGATTGTACAGAAAACGCTGTATGGCACTCAGGTACACTTCAACATCGACCAACTGAACGGACACATCTACACCACCGATTCGCTACCCAACTGGGTGGACCTGACAGCAGTGGTGCCCAACACCCTTTCACAGGGCGATGTCTATTATAAATTGCAGGAGGAGGATGAACTCTATTTCCCTTTGGTTTCAGGCACAACAACGATCGATTTCAGCAAGACTGTAGAATTGCTGTGCGCCTCCACCGACGAACTCTCCAAAAGAATTTACAAGGTTGACATTTACAAGCGTACAAGCAACGCCGACACGCTGGAATGGAAAAGCCTCGCAACCAATCTCACCATCGTAGGAGAAAGCAAAGCGTTCCATGTGGGCGGAAAAGTCTATGTTTTTGCCCAAAACGAAGCAGCAGTACCCGTGGTGACCTCAGCCGACAGCAAGAATGCCGGAAACTGGAGCACACCTATCACAGTGCCTGTTGACAACAATTCTGTCGTGTGGTTCAATGACCACTTCTATGGGTTGGGCAGCGATGGTTACATCTATAGTGCCACTCCCGAACAACTGGAGAACGACTGGACAAAGGCCTCCACCAAGAAGGTGGAACGTCTGTTGGCAGCCGACGCCTTTAACCTCTATGCTTACGATGGTGAAGCCATCATCGGCTCTGCCGACCTCACCACATGGACAACACAAGGTACCACTGACCTTGACATGCTGCCCGAGACCTCCATCAATGCTTCGGCATACACCTCAACCACCAACCAGAATCTGCAAGTGGCCGTGATGACAGGACTCTCGAGCCAAAACAGCGAGAACGGAGTGGTTTGGCACAAGAGTTCCACCGCCGACATGAGCATCAATCAGCCTTGGGCTTACATAGAGGTAACCCCCGACAACACATACGGATTGCCCCACTTCGGCCACACCAGCATGACCTCCTACAAGGATGCGCTGTATGCCATCGGAACAGAATCGGGCACATACAAGTATCTGTACCGTTCGGACGACAACGGCATCACATGGCACTCACAAGAAGGCAAGTACCCCATACCTGATGACCTCAAATCTGCCAACGGCATAGCCAGCATCGTGGCTGTAGATAAAGACCTGTGGATTATCCAAGAAAACGGCAAGGTATGGCAAGGCTCTATACAATAATGACTGTCATTCTCATGGCAGTGGGTGTGCATGCTCAAGAACTTGAGTATGCGCTGGAACTCGGTGCCATGGGCGGACCAAGTTTCTATATGGGCGATGCCAACACCAACGGCTTCTACAAGAACGTGACGATGGCAGGCGGACTGATGGGACGATACAACATCAACCCACGCATGGCACTGAAGTTCGACGTCGGCTACGGAAGCGTGAAGGGCGATGCCAGCAAGGGAAAGAACAAGTTTCCAGACAAGAAGGGACAGAAATGGAACTTCAACAATTCGTTGGTCGATGTGGGTTGCCAATACGAACTCAACTTCTGGGGCTATGGTACAGGAACTGGCTTTAAGGGAAGCAAACGACTCGCGCCCTACATCCAGTTTGGACTCGGGTTCACCTACGGCAACAAGGAACTGACCATGAACATCCCCGTAGGATTCGGCATCAAATACAAGATCCGACCACGCTGGAATGTGGGTATTGACTGGTCAATGCGCTTCTCCTTGAGCGACAAACTCGACGGGATAGAAGACCCCTACAAAATCGAAAGCGGATTTCTGAAGAACAAGGACAGTTACTCATGGACCATGGTGTACATCTCCTACGACCTCTGCCCCAAATACCGCAAATGCGTCAACGACTAAAATATATAGTCTATGGCTAGAAACTCTAAAAAGAACAACCATGTATAAAGAACAAATAGACATGACTCGAATGCCCCACCATGTGGCTATCATCATGGACGGCAACGGACGTTGGGCTCAGGCTCAAGGTAAAGAACGCACCTTCGGTCATCAAGAAGGGGCTGAACGTGTGCATGACATCATGACTGCTGCCGTGAAACTGGGCATCGACTATCTGACACTTTATACTTTCTCCACCGAGAACTGGAACCGTCCCGAGGCTGAGGTCTCAGCCCTGATGGCATTGCTGCTCAAGCATCTGGAAGAGGAACTGTTCATGAAGAACAATGCACGATTCCGCGTGATTGGCGACACGAAGCGTCTGCCTCAAGTGGTGCAAGACGTGTGCCAGCAAATGGAGGAACGCACCCAAAAGAACACGGGCACCTGTCTGGTGCTGGCACTGAGTTACTCGTCCAAATGGGAGATCACCCATGCCGTCAGACAGATTGCACAGGAGGTAAAGGACGGAACACTGAACGTGGATGCCATCAACGAAGACACCATCAGCCAGCACCTCGCCACCAACTTCATGCCTGACCCCGAACTGATGATTCGCACGGGCGGTGAAGAGCGTCTGAGCAACTACCTGCTGTGGCAGTGCGCCTATTCTGAATTTTACTTCACCCACACCTATTGGCCTGATTTCGGAGAAGAGGAACTCTGCAAGGCCATCGTGGACTACCAAAGCCGCCAACGCCGTTTTGGTAAGACGGGCGAACAAGTGACCGAGAAGAAATAACGATACACATTAATAAAATATACATGAGGATTTTAAGATTCATCATACTCACATTCGTCTTGCTTCTGTCTTCAGTTGCTTCCCTCAAGGCGCAAGTGCAGACAAATCCCGACATCGTGTATGGGAAAGAGAAGAAATACGAGATTGGAGGAATCACGGTTGAAGGTGCTAAGAACTACGATGACTACATACTCATTGGGCTCTCAGGACTCACAGTCGGCGAAGTGGTTTCATTGCCTGGCGATGAAATTACAGATGCGATTAAAAGATATTGGAAACAAGGACTTTTCTCTTCTGTGAAGATTGAGGCAGACAGCATCGTGGACGAAAAGGTCTATCTGAAAATCACCCTTGGTATGCGCCCTCGCGTGTCGCAAATCAACATCAATGGTGTGAAGAAGTCTGACCACGATGCCTTGATGGAAAGGATGGGCATCGTGAAAGGCAACCAGTTGACTCCCGACATCGTAGATAAGGCAAAAATCATCATTAAGAGATACTTTGACGAGAAAGGTTTCAAGAATGCCGATGTGGACATTGTGCAGCACGACGACCCGTCCCTGCCCGACCAAATCATTGTCAATGTCAATATCGACAAGAAAGAAAAAGTGAGAATCCGTAAAATCCACATTTCGGGCAATGACCACCTTGCCACCAAGAAGTTCCACGGAGGATTCTTCTCGGGCGGACTGCTGAAAAAGACCAACGAGAAAGGCTTCAAAAGCCTCTTCAAGACTAAGAAATTTGTGGCTGAGAACTACGAGAAGGACAAGGAACGCGTCATTGAAAAATACAACGAGCTCGGTTACCGAGATGCATACATTGATGCCGACAGCGTAGTCAATGTTGGCGAGAATCTGGTGGATGTGTACCTCCATATCGACGAAGGCGACAAGTATTATGTGCGTAACATCACTTGGGTGGGGAACACCATCTACAAGACCGAAGCACTCAACAAAGTCTTGCAGATGAAACGTGGTGACGTGTATAACAAAACCCACATCCACAAACGCCTGCTCGAAGGCGACCAATCGGTCACACAAAGTTACTTCAACCAAGGCTATGTCTTCAACCAAGTCAATGATGTTGAGGTAGATGTGGATGGCGACTCCATCGATCTCGAAATCCGTATCTACGAAGGCAATCAGGCAGCCATCGACAAAATCAGAATCTACGGCAACACCCGCGTTTACGAGGAGGTGGTGCGCCGTGAACTCTTGCTCAAACCTGGCGACCTGTTCTCGATGGATGCCTACAAACAGAGCGCCATGCGCATTGCACAAATGGGACACTTCGACCCTGAAAGCATGAAATTTGAACCCCACCCCGACCCCATCAACGGTACGGTCAACATCGAACTGGGACTGGTGCCCAAGGCAAGCGACCAGATTGAGTTTTCTCTTGGCTGGGGACAGACGGGTGTCATCGGAAAGGTGGGTCTGAAATTCACCAATTTCTCCATGCGCAACCTCTTTGGCAAGAACCGACTCCATAGGGGCATCTTCCCACAGGGCGACGCTCAGGAACTGGAACTCAGTGCATCCACCAACGGCTCTTACTATCAGTCGTACAGCATTTCGTTCCTTGACCCCTGGTTCGGAAGAAAGCGCCCTAACCAGTTCTCGGTCAACGCATTCTTCTCACGACAGACCGACATCAGCAGCAACTACTACAACAGCAGTTACTACAACAACTACTACTCCATGCTGTATGGTTATGGCAACTACAACAGCAGTTACTACAACAACTACTCCAACTACTACGACCCCGACAAGTACATAGAGATGTTCGGTCTGAGCATTGGCTTCGGTAAACGTCTCTCTTGGCCTGACAACAACTTCCAGTTCACGGCATCGCTTGGCTACACCCGTTACATGATGAAAGAATGGGAATACTTCATCATCCAGAACGGTAACTGCAACAATATCAACCTCACACTTAGCCTCTCACGCAACTCCATTGACAATGGCCTCTTCCCGCGTAGCGGCTCACAAATCAATGCCTCGGTGTCCTTCACACCTCCCTATTCTCTCTTCGACGGGGTTGACTACGAACACATGGCAACTAACTACCGCGATGCCAACTACCAAAGTGACATGAGCCGCAAGTACAAGTGGATTGAATACCACAAGTGGAAGTTCCATTCCCGCTTCTACACGCCACTCACCAACGGAAAGAAATGCTTCGTGCTGATGACTCGCTTCGATTTCGGTCTGCTCGGTCACTACAATAAGTACAAGAAGTCACCCTTCGAGACCTTCTATGTGGGCGGTGACGGCATGTCGGGCTACTCTTCCACCTACTACTCCGAAACCATCGGCTTGCGCGGATACGACAACGGAGCACTCACACAAGGTTACAACTACGGCTATGCCTACGACCGCATGACCCTCGAACTCCGCTACCCACTCTTGCTGAACGGCTCCACCAACATCTATGCACTGGCATTCGCCGAAGCAGGAAATGCATGGAACGAAATAAAGAAGTTCAACCCCTTCGACATGAAACGCTCTGCAGGGTTCGGTGTACGCCTCTTCCTCCCGATGGTCGGTCTGATGGGTCTCGACTGGGCATACGGATTTGACAACATCAACGGTTCGAAGAGTTACAGCGGAAGTCAGTTCCACTTCATCCTCGGACAAGAGTTCTAACCAGCCTACCCACCAACCCATGCACTGGGCGATTCTCTAAAAAAGACCATATAAACCAGATAGGCTAGATAGACTAGAAAAAACAGAACAACCAAACAAAACTGAAAACCAGAATAGAAAACTGAATATGAAGAAACTACTTTTGACCATGACCGTGCTTTTGGCATCCATTGCTGCCAACGCACAGAAGTTTGCCCTCGTAGATATGGAATACATCCTCAAGAATGTGCCTGCCTACGAACGTGCCAACGAACAATTGAACCAAGTTTCCAAGAAATGGGAAGGTGAGGTCGAAGCACTGCTCAACGAGGCTGAGACGCTCTATAAGAAATACCAGTCTGAATCGGTCTTCCTCTCAGATGCTCAGAAGACAAAGGCAGAAGAAGCCATCATGGCAAAGGAGAAGGAAGCCAGCGACTTGAAGAAGAAGTACTTCGGCAGCGAAGGAGAACTCTACAAAAAGCGCCAGAGTCTTCTTGCCCCCATTCAGGACGAGATTTACAATGCCGTCAAGGACATCTGTGACCAAAAAGGCTATCAATTGGTACTTGACCGTGCATCAGGCGGCAGCATCATCTATGCTTCCCCCAAGATTGATATCAGCGAGGAAGTGCTCCTGAAACTGGGCTACACCCACTAAGAAACTGATGAATTTAGATAGACTATTTCAATAAGTCAAGACTTTACAAAAACAATTAAAAACCATCTATAACTAAAAGACAATGAAGAAAATTCTTTTTGCTATGCTCTTGGCGCTGCCAATGAGCCTGTTCGCACAAAAGGTCGGACACGTCAACATCGATGCAGTAGTACAAGGTATGCCTGAATACGCAACCGCTCAAACAGAACTCCAGAACCTTGGAAAGCAACTCCAAGAAGAGTTCCAGCGCAAGCAATCAGATTTGCAGACTAAGAGTGAGGCTTACGACAAGGAAAAAGCAACACTCTCTGAGACTTTGCGCACTTACCGTGAGGAAGAACTCCAGAAAGCCTATCAGGAATTGCAGCAGTTTGCTCAAACCAGTGAGCAGGAAATGCAGAAGATGGAGCAGACCAAGATGGGTGAGATGCAGGAGAAGATCATGAAGGCAGTGGAAGAAGTGGGTGCCGCAGGTGGTTACACCTACATCCTTCCTGCTGGTGCCATCGCTTACATCGGTGCAGGTGCCAACGACATCACCGACCAGGTGAAAGCTAAGGTAGGTGCGAAATAAGGTGTAGAGTTTAGTGTTTAGAGTATAGAGTTTAGGGCTTTGAGTTTTTGTATGAATAGAATACTCACAATGATCACACTGTTTGCTTGTGTTGGCACTATGTCAGCACAAGAAACAGTGCATTCTGATTTCAGTGCAGCCCCCCAGCAGGTGATTGTGCAACCCCAGCATTTCGGCTACCTCTCCTACAACGACGTGCTTCATGCCATGCCCGAATATGCACAAGCAATGAAGAGTCTTGAAGAACTCAAGAAGACCTACGACCAAGAGATGGAACGCTCGGAGCAGGACTTTTCCAAGAAGTTCACCGAGTATCTCGATGGTCAAAAGACCTTCCCCGAGAACATCATGCTCAAACGTCAGAAGGAGTTGCAGCAGTTGATGGAACAAAGTCTCCATTTCCAAAAGGAAGCCCAAGAACTGCTGACCAAGGCAGAGGAAGAACTGATGGAACCCGTCCACACATTGCTGAAGGATGCCATCAACGCTGTGGGTAAGAAACGCAACTACGCTTATGTGCTCAATACCGACGTCAATGCCTACCCCTACATCAGCGGCGATGGCGAAAACTGCACCGATGCGGTGTTGATTGAGTTAGGCATCAAATAAAATGGTACATTGTAGATTGTAAAATTGTAAATGACCTCAGGCTTTATCGGCATTTTCGATTCTGGCTATGGCGGTTTAACCATCCTTGACGGCATCCGTCAACGCATGCCAGAGTACGACTACATCTATCTCGGCGATAATGCGCGTGCCCCCTATGGTACGCGCTCTTTTGACGTAGTATATGATTTCACACTCCAAGCCGTCAAGAAACTCTTTGAGATGGGCTGTCCCCTCGTCATTCTCGGCTGCAACACGGCTTCTGCCAAAGCCTTGCGTTCCATTCAGCAGAAGTACCTGCCCAAGTATGCTCCCGACCGCCGAGTGCTCGGAGTCATCCGTCCGACCGCCGAAGTGGTGGGCAAGATGTCCCACACTGGACACATCGGTGTGCTTGCCACCGAAGGCACCATCAAATCGCAATCATATAATCTAGAAATCCAGAAACTCCACCCCAACTGCACTGTCGTAGGTCAGGCTTGCCCCATGTGGGTGCCTTTAGTGGAAAACAACGAGTTCGACAAACCCGGTGCCGACTACTTCGTCAGAGATTCTCTCCAGAAACTCCTCCAGCAAGACCCCCTCATCGACACCATCATCCTCGGTTGCACCCATTTTCCCCTCCTCCTCAACAAAATCAACCAGCAACTCGCCCAACTCTCAACTCTCAACTCTCAACTCTCAACTCCCCATATCATTCCTCAAGGTCAGTACATAGCCGCAAGCCTTGAAGACTATCTGCACCGTCATCCAGAGATGAACCAACGTCTCACCCAAGGCGGTACCTGCCAATACTTCACCACCGAATCGCCCACCAAGTTCCGGGAGAGTGCCAACCTCTTCCTCCACGAAGAGGTCAACGTGCAACACATTACGCTCAACTGACAAACAAGAAAAAAGCCCATCGCGACATTGTTGCGATGGGCTTTCTCTTGTCGGGATGACGTGACTCGAACACGCGACCCCTACGTCCCGAACGTAGTGCGCTACCAACTGCGCTACATCCCGATTTTTCCAATCGGCTGCAAAGGTACGAAAAATAATTGACATTTGACAAGTGCTCATTGACAATTTTGTCGTCGAGCGTGTTTTTGGAGAGAGATTGCAAACCAAATGTTGCAACTCTTTCGCAAATGCGTGCAAAAAAGTCTCAATAATTGATAAATAAATGAAAAAAAGAGGAAAAGAAAGGTGTGCCCCTTTGTGTAAAGAAGAGAAATGCTTACCTTTGTACTTGATTTGACAAATTGCGGTGGAGTGGAAGCAGGCTCCACGGGCATGCAGTTAAGCATTTTCAATGGTAAAAAGAGATTTATTATTCACAATATTTTATAAACACAAAAGTACTATGGCATTAGATTTGACAAAGTATGGCATCACTGGCTCAACAGTGATTGCGCACAATCCCTCTTACGAGGAGCTCTACAAGGCTGAAGTGAATCCTGCTCTCGAAGGCTACGAGAAGGGCAAGGAGACTGAACTCGGTGCAGTGAACGTGATGACAGGTGTCTTCACTGGTCGCTCTCCTAAGGATAAGTACATCGTTGACAACGACGAGAGCCACAACAACGTGTGGTGGACCACTGAGGCTTACAAGAACGACAACCACCCCATGACTGAAGAGGTTTGGGGCAAGGTGAAGGACATCGCCATCAAGGAGCTCTGCAACAAGCAGCTCTATGTGGTTGACGCCTTCTGCGGTGCCAACGAGGCTACCCGTCTGGCTGTGCGCTTCATCGTCGAGGTGGCTTGGCAGGCACACTTCATCAAGAACATGTTCATCCAGCCCTCTGAGGCAGAACTCGCCAACTTTGAGCCTAACTTCGTCATCTACAACGCTTCTAAGGCTAAGGTTGAGAACTACAAGGAACTGGGTCTGAACTCTGACACTTGCGTGGCTTTCAACACCAAGAGCCGCGAGCAGGTGATCATCAACACTTGGTACGGTGGTGAGATGAAGAAGGGTATGTTCTCTATGCAGAACTACTACCTCCCACTCAAGGGCATCGCTTCTATGCACTGCTCTGCCAACACCGATATGGAAGGTAAGAACACTGCTATCTTCTTCGGTCTCTCTGGTACAGGTAAGACTACCCTTTCTACCGATCCTAAGCGTCTCCTCATCGGCGACGACGAGCACGGATGGGACGACGAGGGCGTGTTCAACCTCGAAGGTGGTTGCTACGCTAAGGTCATCAACCTCTCCAAGGAGAACGAGCCTGACATCTACGGTGCCATCAAGCGCGACGCTCTCCTCGAAAACGTGACTGTGGCTGAAGACGGCAAGATTGACTTCGCCGACAAGAGCGTGACTGAGAACACTCGCGTTTCTTACCCCATCGAGCACATCAAGAACATCGTGAAGAAGGTGAACGGCAAGAGCGCAGGTCCTGCTGCCAAGAACGTTATCTTCCTTTCTGCCGACGCATTCGGCGTGCTGCCTCCAGTGTCTATCCTCACTCCTGAGCAGACTCAGTACTACTTCCTCTCTGGTTTCACTGCTAAACTCGCAGGTACAGAGCGTGGTATCACTGAACCAACTCCAACCTTCTCTGCTTGCTTCGGTCAGGCATTCCTCGAGTTGCACCCAACTAAGTATGCTGAGGAACTCGTGAAGAAGATGCAGAAGAGCGGTGCCAAGGCTTACCTCGTGAACACAGGTTGGAACGGTACTGGCAAGCGTATCTCTATCCCAGATACTCGTGGTATCATCGACGCCATCCTTGACGGTTCTATCCTCAAGGCTGAGACGAAGAAGATCCCATTCTTCGACTTCGAGGTACCAACTGCTCTGCCAAACGTGAACCCAGCCATCCTCGATCCACGCGACACTTATGCTGACGCTTCTGTATGGGAAGAGAAAGCTAAGGATCTCGCTGGCCGTTTCATCAAGAACTTCAACAAGTACACTACCAACGAAGCAGGTAAGGCTCTCGTTGCAGCTGGTCCAAAGCTCTAAGCTTTACACTTGTTCATTCATAGCAAAGTGGCACTCGACAACCTCGGGTGCCACTTTTTTTCATCTAAAAACAAAATTAACCAATTAACTTTAACCTTTTAAGGGGTCTTTAACTTCCCAAAGCAATGTTACTAGAATTTTTCACTTTTCACCCTTCACTTTTCAATTTAATTGTTCACTTTTCAATCAATTTTCGTACCTTTGCATCAAAAGCAACAAACAATGGCAAAACAAAAGTTTTATGTAGTGTGGAATGGTACCGAAGATGGGGTCTACACCTCATGGGAGGCATGCAAAGAGGCTGTGGAAGGCTTCTCTGGGGCAAAATATCAAGCCTTCAAGACAGAAGCAGAGGCAGAAGAGGCATTTGAGATGGGGTATGAAGCGTGGAAAGAGCATGAGAAGCAGACCCTCCCCTCACCCTCCCTACAGGGAGGGAGCAGTATCTCTGCCAATGAAGGAACAACCGAGCAAGGTAACCGCCCCCTCCCTCCAGGGAGGGTGAGGGGAGAGTCTGCCGTTGCCGTTGATGCAGCCTGTTCCGGCAATCCTGGCAAGATGGAATATCGTGGCGTGTATCTTCGTACCGGCAAGGAGATATTCCACTATGGTCCAGTGTGGGGCACCAACAACATCGGGGAGTTCCTTGCCATTGTGCACGGTCTTGCCCTGCTGAAGCAGAAGGGGTTGGATGCCATGCCCATCTATAGTGACAGCGTGAACGCCCAACTGTGGGTGAAGCGGAAAAAGTGTAAGACCACGTTGGAGCGTAATGAAAAGAGCGAAGGACTGTACCAACTTATCGAACGGGCGGAGAAGTGGCTGAGGGAGAACACCTACCGAAACCCCATCATCAAGTGGCCAACGGAGGAATGGGGAGAGATACCTGCCGATTTTGGACGAAAAGGCGGAAAACATTGAGTATGTTTTTCACCTTTTCGGGGGATGGGAGTAGTCCTTTTGAGAGGCAAGGAACGCAGCCGAAGCAAAAGGCAAACGGACATCGGGGGACGGAAGCACTAAAAAAGTGAAAAAAATCCTAACTCCTAATTCCTAACTCCTAACTTTTCACTATCTTTGTACCCAAATCTAACTATACATATATTTAATATGGGAAGAGTTCTTATCATTGGTGCAGGAGGCGTGGCCTCAGTGGCTGCACACAAAGTCGCTCAGAATAGCGACGTGTTTACTGACATCATGATTGCCAGCCGCACAGAGTCGAAGTGCAAGGTGTTGGCAAAGGCTATAGAGGACAAGGGACTGGTGCCGAAGGGTAGCATCAAGACGGCGCATGTGGATGCTGACAATGTGCCCGAACTGGTGGCACTCTTCAACGAGTTCAAGCCCGACCTCGTGATGAACCTGGCGCTGCCCTATCAGGACTTGACCATCATGGAGGCTTGCTTGCAGAGCGGGGTGAGTTATCTCGACACGGCCAACTATGAGCCGAAGGACGAGGCGCACTTCGAGTATTCTTGGCAGTGGGCGTTCAAGGAGCGTTTTGAACAGGCAGGTTTGACCGCCATCCTCGGCTGCGGTTTCGACCCAGGCGTGACTTCCATCTATACGGCCTACGCTGCCAAGCATCACTTCGACGAGATTCAGTATCTCGACATCGTCGATTGCAACGCAGGCGACCACCACAAGGCGTTTGCCACCAACTTCAACCCTGAAATCAACATCCGCGAAATCACCCAGAAGGGTCTCTATTGGGAGAATGGTCAGTGGGTGGAGACTGAGCCATTGGAGATTCACAAACCGCTGAACTATCCTGAGATAGGTCCGAAGGAATCTTATCTGCTCCACCACGAGGAGATTGAGTCGTTGGTGAAGAACTATCCCACCATCAAGCGCGCCCGCTTCTGGATGACTTTCGGCGAGCAGTACCTGAAGCATTTGGATGTGATTCAGAACATTGGCATGAGCCGCATCGACGAAATCGAATACACGGCAGAGGCTGCTGACGGCAGCGGTCCTGTGAAGGTGAAGATTGTGCCCTTGCAGTTCCTCAAGGCTGTGCTGCCCAATCCCCAAGAACTGGGCGAGAACTACGAAGGTCAGACCTCCATCGGCTGCCGCATCAGAGGCATCAAGGACGGCAAGGAGCGCACTTACTACGTGTATAACAACTGCTCCCACCGTGCTGCCTACGAAGAGACAGGCATGCAGGGTGTGAGCTACACCACTGGTGTGCCCGCCATGATTGGCGCGATGATGTTCATGAAGGGCATCTGGAAGCGTCCGGGCGTGTGGAACGTGGAGGAGTTCGACCCCGACCCATTCATGGAGCAGTTGAACAAGCAGGGACTGCCTTGGCACGAGGTGTTTGATGGAGATTTGGAACTATAAAGAGACCCTCTCCCCTGCCCTCCCCCATAATGGGGAGGGGACTATGCAGGAGGGAGGAACAAAAGAGATTGATAAAATAGTAAATACAATAACAATGAAAAACTGCCCTCGATGAACCTGACCGAATAGTCTCCTCCCCATTATGGGGGAGGGTCGGGGAGAGGGTCTGAATCTTTATGGCAAAAACAATAAAAGAGGAGGCGAACCTAACGCCTCAGCAGCAGAAGATGAAAGCACTTCAGGCTGCGATGGAAAAGATAGAGAAGAGTTTTGGCAAGGGTGCCATCATGAAGATGGGCGATGAGAACATTGAGCACATTGATGTCATCCCTTCAGGCTCTATTGGATTGAACGCCGCACTGGGTGTGGGCGGCTATCCCAAGGGACGTATCATCGAAATCTTCGGTCCTGAATCGTCGGGTAAGACCACATTGGCCATCCATGCCATTGCCGAGTGTCAGAAGACAGGCGGTGTGGCTGCGTTCATCGATGCAGAACATGCTTTCGACCGCTTCTATGCAGAGAAACTGGGTGTGGATATTGACAACCTCCTCATCAGCCAGCCCGACAATGGCGAGCAGGCACTGGAGATTGCCGACCAACTCATTCGTTCCAGTGCCGTCGATATCATTGTCATCGACTCTGTGGCAGCCTTGACTCCCAAAGCGGAGATTGAGGGCGACATGGGCGACAACAAGGTGGGTTTGCATGCCCGTCTGATGAGTCAGGCACTGCGCAAACTCACAGGTACCATCAACAAGACCAACACCACCTGCATCTTCATCAACCAGTTACGCGAGAAGATTGGCGTACTCTTCGGCAACCCTGAGACCACCACTGGTGGCAACGCCTTGAAGTTCTATGCCAGTGTGCGCATCGACGTACGCAAGAGCACCCCCATCAAGAATGGTGACGAGATTTTGGGCAACCTGACCAAAATTAAGATTGTGAAGAACAAGGTGGCTCCTCCCTTCCGCCGTTGCGAGTTCGACATCATGTATGGTGAAGGCATCAGCAAGAGCGGTGAAATCGTTGACCTTGGCGTGGATGCCGGCATCATCCAGAAGAGCGGCAGTTGGTTCAGTTACGAAGGCACCCGCTTGGCACAAGGCCGCGATGCCACCAAGCAACTCATGATTGACAATCCCGAACTGGCAGAGGAGATTGAGAAGAAGATTATGGCAAAGATTTCGGGTAGCGACTTCGTGCCCTCTTCGTCAGAAGATGAGGACAAGAACGAGGATTGAGTCTATCTTTCATAAACAAAAGAGGCTCCGAATGCACAGACACATTCGGAGCCTCTCTTCTATTTGATCAATTCAGAAAGTCAAGTTATTTACCCTTAACTATTTTCTTGATTTCATTCAGTTTGTTCAGTGCCTCCAATGGCGTGAGGCTATTGATGTCAAGATTCAATATCTCATCGCGTATTTGACACAACACAGGATCGTCCAATTGGAAGAAACTCAACTGCATTCCGCTCTTGCTCACCGTCTGGATGGATTCTGTCTTGGGACGGCTGATGCCATCGCCCGAGTTATTTGCCTCCAGTTCCTTCAATACCTGTTCCGCACGTTTCACCACATTCGGTGCCATTCCCGCAATTTTCGCCACATGAATACCAAACGAATGTTCACTGCCGCCAGGTACTAATTTCCTCATGAAGATGACCCGCCCGTTCACCTCCTTCACGCTTACGTTGAAGTTCTTGACCCGTGGCAACATCTTTTCCATTTCATTCAATTCGTGATAGTGCGTGGCAAACAAAGTTCTCGCATGGGTCTTTGGATTCTCGTGGATATACTCCACTATCGCCCATGCGATGGATATACCATCATAAGTGGAGGTGCCACGTCCCAACTCGTCAAACAGCACCAGTGACCGCGCACTCAAATTGTTCAAGATGCTTGCCGCCTCGTTCATCTCCACCATAAATGTTGATTCGCCCACAGAAATATTGTCCGAAGCACCCACACGGGTGAAAATCTTGTCTGTCAAACCAATCCTCGCACTGTCGGCAGGCACAAAACTACCTATCTGTGCCATGATGGTGATCAGTGCCGTCTGTCTGAGCAATGCCGACTTACCCGCCATGTTCGGACCCGTCAGAATGATGATTTGCTGCTTGTCAGAGTCGAGATAGAGGTCATTCGCCACATACTCCTCCCCCACAGGCATCTGCCGTTCAATCACAGGGTGACGACCCTGCTTGATGTCGATGACCACACTCTCATCCACCACTGGTCGATTGTAGCGATACTCCTTTGCTGCTATTGCAAACGACAGCAGACAATCCATTTGTCCTATCAACATGGCATCCTGCTGAATCTGCGGAATATAATTCGCCGCTTCCGTCACCAATTCGGTGAACAGCTGCATTTCCAGCGAAAGAATCTTTCCCTCTGCACCCAAAATCTTTTCCTCATACTCCTTCAGTTCCTGCGTGATGTAGCGCTCCGCCTGCGTTAGCGTCTGCTTTCTGATCCAATCCTGCGGCACCATGTCCTTGTAGGTGTTCCTCACCTCCATATAGTAGCCAAACACATTGTTAAATCCAATCTTCAGGCTCTGGATACCTGTCGCCTCCGCCTCCCGCTGCTGAATCTGCAAGAGATAGTCTTTACCTGAATAGGCTATTCGTCGAAGTTCATCCAATTCACTATTCACCCCATCGGCAATCACGCCTCCTTTATTCAGCAACACTGGTGGTGAAGGATTCAGTTCCTTCTCTATACGGTCACGCAACGGGATGCAAGCATCCAACTGCTCCCCTATCCTTTTCAGACTTTCACATTCTGCTTGCTGACACAAAGCCTTCATGGGCTCTATCGCCTTCAGCGCCAGCATCAACTGCACCATTTCGCGTGGATTGACTCTGCCCACAGCCACCTTACTCGCGATGCGCTCCAAGTCACCAATCTGGTGCAGAAGTTCCTCGATGGCATCCCTCACATCTGGTTCCTTAAAGAAATACTCCACCACATTCTGACGCTCCACAATAGGCTTTACATCCTTCAACGGAAACACCACCCATCGCCGCAACATTCGCGCGCCCATAGGACTCACCGTCTTGTCAATAACGGAAAGAAGGCTGTTGCCACCCTCATTCATCGTCCCCAGAAGTTCCAGACTCCTCACTGTGAACTTATCCATCCTTACATAACGGTTCTCCTCTATCTGACGGATGCTCCGAATGTGCGAGATATGCGTGTGCAACGTCTGTTCCAAATAGTACAGCACCGCACCAGCCGCCACAATGCCGTTCTTCAGATGCTCCACGCCATAACCTTTCAGGTTCTTCGTGCCAAAGTGTGACAAGAGTTTCTTCCGAGCCGACTCATCCGTGAAAATCCAATCATCCAGTTCATAAGTGAAAAACTTGCTGCCAAAATTCCCTTCAAACATTCCTCGCTTACCGCGTTCGAAAAGCACTTCCTTCGGAGCAAAATTCGTCAAAAGCTTTTCCACATAGTCCGTCGTCCCTTCCGCACAAAGAAATTCACCCGTCGAGATGTCCAACAACGCCATACCACATGCTGTTTTCCCGAAATGTACAGAAGCCAAGAAGTTATTCTCCTTCACACTCAGCACATTGTCCGTCAGTGCCACACCTGGTGTCACCAACTCTGTAATACCCCTCTTCACCAACTTCTTCGTCAACTTCGGGTCTTCCAGTTGGTCACAAATCGCCACACGCTTTCCTGCCCGAATCAGTTTCGGAAGATACGAATCCAACGCATGATAAGGGAATCCAGCCATTGCCGTACCACTTGCCGACGTGCCTGCCACACTGCTACGTTTTGTCAGCGTAATGCCCAAAATCTCAGCCGCCACCGAAGCATCCTCATTGTACGTTTCATAGAAGTCGCCACAACGAAACAGCAGCAAAGCATCCGGATGCTTTGCCTTGAAATCATAAAACTGTTTCATCATCGGCGTAAGTTCTTCCTTGTTATTCGCCATATTACCTTGTATTTATTTGCAAAGATAGTGAAAAAACTTAAAAAACATTGTTATAAAAACTGAAAAAGAAACAATTGTGGGGATTTCTTACTAATTTTGCAGCCGAATCTAATAGATAAGGTTATGAGGTCATATAGTCATTGGGTCATACGGTTAGTAATGCTGTCAGCAGTTCTACTGATGGGGGCTATGCTGTGCCAGGCACAAGAGGTGGTGGCAAGCCAAGAAAATGACCGTGCCATGACGGGCGACCCCATCTTTGCCCACGGACTCTACTACACCGGCATGGTGGAGTATGACGGGGAGATGATACCCAGTTTCCTCTATGCCGACTACTACGTGTTTGGCAAACTCGTTTTCAAAAACAAGGCACAGGCAAAGAAATACTACAAGATAGCCAACAACATCAAAAAGGTCTATCCTATTGCCTGCGAAATCCGGCAGACCGTCGATAAGACCATCGCCCACATGGATTCCCTTCCCACGAAGAAAGAGAAGGATGCCTATCTGAAGCAACAGGAAAAGGAACTCAAGGCCATCTACTACCCCAAACTCAAGAAACTAACCTTCGCCCAAGGCAAACTCCTCATCAAACTCATCGACCGCCAATGTGACATGACAGGCTACGAACTCATCAAGAAATACATGGGTGGCTTCAAAGCAGGCTTCTACAATGCCTTTGCCTCCCTCTTCGGTGCCAGCCTCAAGAAAGAATATGATCCTGAAGTGGATGACCGACTGACCGAACGAGCCATATTGCTGATTGAGAGCGGACAAATGTAATATCATTTACAATTTGACCATTTACAATGTACAATTTGCCATACGGGGTGTGCCTAACAAGAAATCTAACAGGATATCCAACTCCTAATTCCTAACTCCTAACTTAATATGCGTAAGCTAAAAATCACCGAAATGGGACGCATGAACGCTGAGGAATTCAAGGCGTCAAAAAAGATGCCCCTCATAGTTGTGCTTGACGATGTAAGGAGCATGTACAACGTGGGTAGCGTCTTCCGCACCGCCGACGCCTTCCGTGTCGAAGCCATCTACCTCTGTGGCATCACCGCCCAACCTCCACATCCCGAAATACACAAGACAGCCCTTGGTGCTGAAGACACGGTGGCATGGCAATACTTCCCCACCGCACTCGATGCTGTCCATGCCCTCAAACAACAAGGCTACACCGTCTATTCCATCGAGCAATGCGAAGGCTCCACCCCACTGCAGACCCTCCCCTCACCCTCCCTACAGGGAGGGGATGGTATCTCTGCCAATGAGGATACTAACGAACAAAGTAACTACTCCCTCCCTGTAGGGAGGGTGAGGGGAGGGTCTGCTGGGTCTTTCGCCCTCATCCTCGGCAACGAAGTCAAAGGAGTCCATCAGGAAGTGGTCGATGCCTCCGACGGCTGTATTGAGATCCCCCAATACGGCACCAAGCACTCTCTCAATGTCAGCACCACCGCCGGCATCGTCATTTGGGAGTTTGCCAAACGGTTGCTGATGTAATTAAGGGGCACCTGCATAACCGCGTGGATTAACCGAAAATCTTGACCAGTCTGAAGATGAAGAATTTCATAAACGAGTTGCAAAACGTAGAAAAGTCTAAAGTTTGCCACAAAAATATTAGAAAAGTCTAAACATTTGTGATTTGTTTAGACTTTTCTGATGTTTATGCCTATGCTCTGAAGAACATGAGCGGCAATCAGTTCTTCCGTTTCTGCGAAAGTTCACCCTTCATGCAGGAATGGCTCTTTTGAAGAGAAAGGCTACATGCGTTCAGGCATCTCAATGCCGAGCAGGCCCATGCCGAGGCTGATGACTTTTGCCACTGCCTTGGCGAGGGAGAGACGGAAGAGTTTGAGGATCTCGTCGGTCTCGCCAAGGATGGTGAAATCGTGGTAGAACTGGTTGAACGCCTTGGTGAGTTCGTAGCAGTAGTTGCAGATGCCAGAAGGGCTGTAGTCGGTGCCTGCCTGACGAACGGCTACGGGGAACTGACTGAGTTTCTGGATGAGCTCGGTTTCTTTAGTTGACAGTTGACAGTTGACAGTTGACAGTTCTTTGGGGATGACCACTCCTTGCTCGTTGGCTTTGCGGAGGATGGAGGCAATGCGGGCATAGGTGTACTGGATGAAAGGTCCTGTGTTACCGTTGAAGTCGATGGACTCTTCGGGGTTGAAGAGCATGTTCTTTCGGGCATCCACTTTGAGGATGAAGTATTTGAGGGCACCCAGACCGACTTTGCGTGCCACCTCATGAAGGTCTACAGACCCTCCCCTCACCCTCCCTACAGGGAGGGAGTGGTTACTTTGTTCGGTTGTTTCCTCATTAGCATCCCCATTGGCAGAGATACTACTCCCTCCCTGTAGGGAGGGTGAGGGGAGGGTCTGCCGTTGCTTGGCTTGTTCGTAGGCATCGGCTATCATGGCTGCCATGAGGTCGTCGGCATCTACGACAGTACCTTCGCGGCTCTTCATCTTGCCGTTGGGGAGTTCGACCATGCCGTAGGAGAAGTGGACGAGACCCTTACCCCACTTGAAGCCGAGTTTGTCGAGCAGGATGGAGAGCACTTGGAAATGGTAGTTCTGCTCATTGCCCACCACATAGATCATCTTGTCGATGGGGAAGTCTTGGAAACGGAGCTTGGCGGTGCCGATGTCCTGTGTCATATAGACGGAGGTGCCATCGGAACGAAGAAGGAGTTTTTCGTCGAGTCCTTCTGCCGTGAGGTCAGCCCACACGGAGCCATCTTCGCGACGATAGAAGAGGCCTTTCTCCAGCCCTTCCATCACCTTTTCCTTGCCTTCGAGGTAGGTGTCCGACTCGTAGTATATCTTGTCGAAACTTACGCCCATCATCTTGTAGGTCTCATCAAATCCGGCATAGACCCACTCATTCATCTTCTTCCAGAGACCGCGTACTTCAGGGTCGCCCTGCTCCCACTTGACGAGCATCTCATGGGCTTCCTTGATGAGGGGAGCCTCCTGTTTGGCCTTCTCTTCGTCCATGCCCTGTGCCACCAGCGCCTTCACCTCCTCGCGATAGTGCTTGTCGAAAGCCACATAGTAGTCGCCTATGAGGTGGTCACCCTTCTTGCCAGAGGATTCAGGTGTCTCACCGTTGCCCCATTTGAGCCATGCCAGCATGCTCTTACAGATGTGGATACCGCGGTCGTTGACGATGTTGGTCTTGACCACCTTGTTACCGTTGGCTTCGACGATGCGTGCGAGGGCGCTGCCAAGAAGGTTGTTCCTGACATGACCGAGGTGGAGGGGCTTGTTGGTGTTGGGGGAAGAGTATTCTATCATCACCAGCGGACTCTGGTCGGTGACAGGCTGGAAACCGAACTTAGGGTCGGCATTGATTTGATTGAGCAAGGAAATCCAAGGGGCATCGCTAATGACGAGGTTGAGGAAGCCCTTCACCACATTGAACTTGGCGACCACATCGCCAGCATGTTCCACAAGGTACTGTCCAATCTCGTTACCCACCATATCGGGAGCCTTACGGGCTGCTTTCACGAAGGGGAACACCACCACAGTGAGGTGTCCTTCAAACTCCTCACGAGTCTTTTGCAACTGCACCTGCTGGGCAGTTGCCTCCATGCCATACAGCGCCTTCACAGCTTCCTGTACGCCTGCTATGAGTTTTTCTTCTATTGTCATATCTTACTTTTTACTCTTGATTGATTAAAATCTGACGCCGAAGGAGGCCTTGGCACACCAATCGTTGATGTGACCCTTACCGTTCTTGTATTTATAACTGAACGTGTCGAACTGTGCATAGGCACTGACAAAATAGCGGCTCCACTGATAAGCGACCGTGGCACGTGCATCCAGATTGATGCTCACGTGTCCATCGTGATTTTGCTTACCGACAGACTCCAACTTGAAGTCTTTGTCACTGTTCGAGTAGGCATAATACCAATCATAATCCTCTGGATTACAGTAGCCCAATTCGTCCCCCTTGTCAGCAATATACTGATTCAGTCTTTTGATATTCTCTTCGTCCGAAGCATCTTTGCGCCAAATATTGTTCAAATCCTCCTCAGGCACCCACAATTTCTTATACTTCACCAAATCATGATCCCCCTCATCGGAGGCAGCAAACATCTTTCTGGAGAAATTTGAGTCATAAAGTGACACCTTAACTTTGTCATAGAAAGTCAACGAGGGCAATGCCGTAATATTAACGAGCCACCCCTTGGCTGGCACCCAGTTGTAAGAATAACCTGCGCTCACGCTTGCCTGCCACTGCCTCATACAACCAACCTTGCTCATCATCATGACAAAATCAGCATTATAATCAGTGGTGGCAAAGTTGTATTTCGAGTGGAAGAATGAAATTCCTACAAGGGGCGAACCTGCCGAACGCTTTTGGATAACTGCCTGGCGACGGGCTGCAGCATAGGAGAAACGCTTGTAGTTGAAGATATAGAAACCATTCAGATAGATCGTGCGTGCCTTGATGGGATCCATCAGATAATATGTGTCCTTATCACTCAAAGTTGTCATCTCTCCTGTATCTTCGTCTTTATAATTAATCTTCATATTCACTTCCGGTCTATCGGTCTTGAAGGTATGATAACGGAAATTCAAACTGTAGAACTTGCCTGTGGAGGTGAGGGTGAGGCTGGTACCTTTGTCACCACCCAAGTTGACAGCATATCCCAAACCATGACCACGATAGCCGACCCAAGCACCCACCGAGGTGCTGACCTTGGTCAAGATGCGTGGTTCCCAATCAATACCTTCACCTGGCTCTGCCTGTGGGAATTGGCTTCCATCCATCGTGGAATTCATTTTCAAGTCTGTCTGGTCGAAGGCTGTCTGCACCATTGCTGACCAAGGACGTTTGGGCATCTCAATGTAACGAGGGTCATGCCCTTTCACTCGAGTAGAGTCGAAAAAATTAGTCACTTTATCATACACTCCTCTCAAACCTCGGGAGGAAGTGACGGAATCAGAACTAACTGAACTCTGTGCAAAGCCCAACTGGGCACAGACGAACAATAAGATAATGAATGAGATTCTCATAATGTATTACTTTATATTAACATTTTGAATGCAAAGGTACAAAAAAGTTAGGAGTTAGGAGTTAGGAGTTAGGAGTTTTTTGATTTAGGGGATACTTCACACAAAAAAAGGACTGCTTTTCTCACGAAGAACAGTCCTCAAACCAATAAAAATCAATTTACCAATATATATAGTAGAAAGAGAGAGAAAATCGAATGCAGAATGACATGAATTCATTCATTTCTTATGCTGAGATGCATCCTCTCTTATGCAAAGAGAGAGAAAATCTTTTTATCTACGTCCACCACCTGTGCGTCCACCTACAGCAGCACCTCCGCCACGAGTACCCATGCTGGCACCTGCACTGCTGCGAGTGCCCATGCTGGCACCTGCGCTGGTGCGAGTTCCGATGTTGCTGCCGCCACGGGTCGGCATCCGTACATTCGACACAGAAGAAGAGGTAGTGGTTGTCGTGCGGGTGCCACTGTTGAAACGAGATGAACTATTCATGTTGCTGCCGCTGCGGATGCCGCCAGTGTTTGCATTGACACCGTTATTGCGCATCTCGGGAGTGGATGTAACATTATTCACGTTCACATTGCGGTTCACATTCACGTTGACATTGGTGTTCATGTTGTTATTGATGTTGCCGTTCACACGTGGAGTCATGTTGTTCATCTCCCCTCTGCGAGGCACTGCGCCACGGTATGCCCCATTGGGAGCCATGCCACCGCGAGGACCCATATCGCGAGGAGGAGCCATTCTATCCCTTCTTGGCGCCATGCCACGGAAGAAGTGACCTCCCGTGTAGGTAACCAGTGGACGGGGTGCGTGGTAGTAGTAACGATTCACACCATAACGGTCGTAGTCGTAGATGCTGAAGCGCCATGCACGATTGGCAAACACGATGGGACGATAGAAATAGGTGTAGTTGATGACACGATTCCAGAGTCTGACGCCGAGCAGGTTACGGAGAGCCACGTCACGGGCGGTCACCACTGCCATGTAGTCGTCGTAGTAGTATCCCAGTGCCACATCATCCAGATATTCGTTCACGCCCCAGATGTAGTCGTAGTTGATACGATATATCTCGTCAATGAGGTAAGGGTCGCTGATACCAAGTGTGTAAGCCATGCGGTCGGTCAAGAACCGTGCATTGCTGCGCATTGCTGCGATGCTCATGCTCTGAGCGTTGACTGTCATTGCTCCGATGAAGAGAACGACTGCTGCGAATGTAGTTCTTAAAGCCTTCATAGTTGTATTGTTTTTAGAGTGTTAATACTTTTTTATTTCTTTGCCTTTGACTTTTTAAGAGCCGCCCTAATGGTGGGCTTTTCTTTTGTTGTCGATGCAAAGTTACGGCAAAAAGAAACCCCTTGCAAATGGCTTTTTCCTATTTGCAAGGGGTTTTTCCCTATTCTGTGAAGGGGAGTTCGAATTGAACGGCTCCCAAAAGATTGAATGTCATCCGATGATAAGGTGTAGTTCCGTGAATTTCAATGCCTTTCCGATGTTCCTTTGTCGGATAGCCTGCATTGTGGTCCCAACCGTAGTAAGGGTATTCTTTATGCAATTCCTTCATGTAATCATCGCGATAAGTCTTCGCCAAGATGGATGCCGCCGCAATAGAGAGGTATTTCCCGTCGCCTTTCACAATAGTGGTGTGCGGGATCACCTTCCCTTCATGCTTGTATGGCAAGAACTTGTTGCCGTCGATGATGAGGTTCTGCGGGCGTACCTTCAACCCATCAATCGCACGGTGCATCGCCGTGATGCTGGCACGCAAGATGTTCATCTCGTCAATCTCCTGTGCCGTCACGATGCCCAAAGCCCATGCCAAAGCATCACGTTCGATCTCTTCGCGCAATTGATACCGCTGCTTAGCCGTGAGTTGCTTCGAGTCGTTCAGCAAGTCGTTGTGGTAATCAGGCGGAAGAATCACCGCTGCTGCATACACGCTACCTGCCAAGCATCCTCTGCCCGCCTCATCACAGCCCGCCTCAATGACTCCTTCTTTATAATATGGTAACAACATTATTTCGGTTGTTTGCCGATGTAAGCCAAGATACCACCATCCACATAGAGGATGTGACCGTTCACGGCATCAGAAGCATGAGAAGCCAAGAACACAGCGGGACCACCCAACTCTTCAGGGTCAAGCCAACGCCCTGCAGGAGTCTTGGCACAGATGAACGAATCGAACGGATGGCGACTGCCATCAGCCTGACGTTCACGCAGTGGAGCCGTCTGAGGAGTGGCGATGTAGCCGGGACCAATGCCGTTGCACTGGATGTTGTATTCGCCATACTCCGAACAGATGTTGCGAGTCAGCATCTTCAAACCACCCTTTGCTGCAGCATAAGCAGACACAGTCTCACGTCCCAATTCCGACATCATGGAGCAGATGTTGATAATCTTGCCTTCACGACGCTCCATCATCTCAGGCAACACAGCGCTGGCGCAGATGTAGGGTGCCACAAGGTCAATGTCTATCACCTCCTGAAACTCCTCACGTGCCATTTCATGCATAGGAATACGTTTGATGATGCCAGCGTTGTTCACAAGAATGTCAATCTGCCCCACTTCCTGATGAATAGTTTCCACCAGTGCCTTCACTCCCTTCTCGTCCGTCACGTCACAGAGGTAGCCCTTCACATTCGTGATGCCAGCCTTCTTGTAGTTGTCCAGTCCCAACTGCAAAGACGCTTCGCTCCTTGCGTTGAACACGATATTCTTTGCACCAGCCTCAGCAAACGCCTTGGCAATATTGAAACCGATGCCGTAAGATGCACCCGTCACCCAAGCGTTCTTACCTTCCAAAGAAAATTTCGATAAATCTGCCATAATGTTTCTTAGTTGATTAGTTGATTAGTATTTGGGTTGATCAGTTTTTTGAGATTGCCGAATGAGCCTGTAGAAACGTTTGGTGCGTAGGCTCATTTGTCTTGCAAATTTACATAAAAACCTTGAGTTGCAAGCCTCTTCGCTCAAAAAACTTCAGTTTTTGGTGTGAAATGACTGAAAAAATTTCCATCGTTATGTGGGCATGTCGCCTCAGCAGTTCAGACAAAGCAGTTTCAATTAACAATCTCCATGATTCAGAGACAGTGAATTGTTAATTGTTTTTTCAATCTTATCCTTTGCCTCGTCCAACAGAGCAAAGAGTTCCTCCTGGGTGGTGGCTTGGAGGATGCGGATGCGAGTCTGCCGAAAATCGGGAATGCCTTTGAAAAGTGGGCAATTGGCAAGATGGCGGCGCACGTGGATGATGCCGCCAAGCATTGTGCGCTTGTTCTCCTTCAGAGCATTATCTTGCCGGAGGGAGTAAGCGATGCTCTTCTCAACCTGTCGCTTCAGCACGTCAAACTTCCAGTCGAGGGTCATGGTGTCATCGTGACGACCTGTGTCGAGATAGGTGCGCACGTCCCTGAAGAGCCAAGGTTGACCGAAAGTGGCGCGACCTATCATGACGGCATCGACACCATAGCGGTCGAAGGCAGCCTGTGCCTGTTCGGCAGTGCAGATGTCGCCGTTGCCGATGATGGGGATGTGGATGCGCGGGCTGTTCTTCACCTCGCCGATGAGAGCCCAGTCGGCCTCACCCTGATACATCTGGGAGCGAGTGCGGCCGTGGATGGTGAGTGCCTCGATGCCACAGTCTTGCAGCCGCTCGGCCAGTTCGAGGATGAAGGGCTTACCCTCCTGCACAGGAAGCCATTCGGCTGGCATGTCGTAGAGTGAAGGCACGTCCCAGCCGAGACGAGTCTTCACGGTGACAGGAATCTTGACGGCTTTAACCACCTCGCGGGCAATGTCAAGCATCAACTCTGGAGTGCGCAACATACCAGCACCAGCCCCCTTGCCCGCCACCTTCTTGACTGGGCAACCGAAATTGATGTCGAGAATGTCTGGCTTGGCTTCGCTCTCCACCATCTTTGCCGCCTCCACCATGCTTTCCACGTCACGACCATAAATCTGAATGGCAACAGGGCGTTCGCGTTCATCCACCCGAATCTTCTCCAGAGAACGGTTCACGTTGCGGATGAGGGCATCGGCACTGACAAACTCAGAATAGACCATGCTCGCCCCGAACTCCTTGCACAAAAGCCTAAAAGCCTGGTCTGTCACGTCCTCCATGGGCGCCAACAGAACAGGCTTATTGCCAAGATTGATTTCTCTGATTTCCACTTTTTATGCCTCCGAGAACTGATCCTTGCCTACACCGCAAAGTGGGCACTCGAAATCATCGGGAAGGTCTTCAAATGCTGTACCGGGCTCAATACCACCCTCTGGATAACCTACCTCTGGGTCATACTCCCAGCCGCAGGTGTCACATACGTATTTTGCCATAGATATTGGGGTATTTAGTTGTAAATAACGCCCAGCGCGTGGGCTGGTTACTTAAAATATCTGTTATACAAGCCTTGGAAACCTGCACCATGACGTGCTTCATCCTTTGCCATCTCGTGAACGGTGTCGTGGATAGCGTCGAGGTTCAACTTCTTTGCCACCTTCGCAATCTCCAGTTTACCGGCACAAGCACCTTCCTCTGCCTCCATGCGCTTTTTGAGGTTCGTCTTCGTGTCCCAAACCACCTCGCCGAGCAATTCAGCAAAACGAGAAGCATGGTCAGCCTCCTCGTAAGCATAGCGACGGAAAGCCTCAGAAACCTCTGGATAACCTTCGCGATCTGCTTGACGAGCCATCGCCAGATACATACCCACTTCGGTACATTCACCCATGAAGTGATCCTTCAAGCCCTGAAGCACGAAAGCACCTTCCTCACCTTCGGGGATAGCCTTTGCCACACCCAGTTCATGTTCACAAGCGAAATTCAGTCCTTCAGTCTCTTCCTTCAGTTTGAACTTCTCGCCAGAAACCTTGCACTGTGGACATTTCTCTGGAGGGTTCTCGCCCTCATACACGTACCCACACACGGGGCACACCCATTTTTTTGCCATAAATGTTAGAGTTTAAAGTTAATACTACTTTTCCTTGAATCCGTAATTTTTGCAAAGATAGGGAAAAGAACAATCCCTCCAAAACTTTTTTTCTAAAAAAACATTAACAGGTTTCGTTTTTCAGCGATTGGGATAAGTCACCTCATTGCTTCTCTCGCCCAAACCTCCATAGAAATTGGCACACCGAACCGAGTAGCATGCCCCCTCGGCAGTCCCTTTGGGCACATTGTAGAAAGGCTGCGTGGTGAATGCCACCACATCGCGATTCTTGCAAACAGCATACAGGCACGCCTCTGGCACATCATCCCAGTAAATGCTGCCACGGTCCTTAATGTGGACTACAGGAGGATTGACCTGTGCCGACTTCCGCTCCGGATGCCAGCCAGGGAACACATCATTGATGTCATACTTATCAGCCTCGGCAGTCGTCAAGTTTGCATTATAACGCATGTTGGTCGTCACATTGTTAGCATCCTTAAACTGCATGCGGCGACCACGGGTCGGAGCCAATTGAAACTCATTGTCCAGACTCTCATATTCAGAGAACAAACGAGGCAAGGTGCCATGCATCTCAGTCCACCCCAACGAATCAGGCAGCAACTCCATCAACGTACCCAGAAAGACTGCACGTGGCGCATTCTTCCACGGACGACCCAGCATATACTTCCCCTCCTGCTGCTTATCGCCATAGATGCGACAACTGTTGAACACATAGCCATACGTGCGGTTTGCCTCCGTAGCAGGTGCACAAATCACATCACCCTTTCCACCCCGTTCGCGCAATTCGATGTCGCAACGGTTGAAATAGATGGTGCCTCCCCCACAAATAAAGTCCACCGTTCCCTTGATGGTGCAGCCCTCCAGATAAGTAGTGCCCCCATCGTTTGTATAATAAGTGTCCTGATTGCTCATCAGCGAGAGGTTCTTGAAGATATTGCCTCGACAATTCTTCTCGTTCAGTGCCACAGCACGGCTGGCAAAGGCATTCATATCATCGCGGTAGTTCGACCACAGCTCCAAGTCCTGAATGTATGTGCTGTCAGCCCCCTTGAGGAAAAGCGTGCTCGTGCAACTGATACCCTCATGCATCGGCATTGACTCTATCTGTGTGTTCTTCATCCCCTCACCACAGATGCTGGTGTTGGGAGCTGTCAAGACTGTCATTGGACTCGGAATGGTCAGCTCCTTCCCGTTCTCTGTAATCTTGATAGGATTCCCCTCCCCTTTGATACGATACATGCTCGATTTAATAAAGATGCGGTATCTTTTCGACTTGTCGGGACGATTGTTAGCAGCATGGATGGCTGAAATGAAATTGCCATTGTCTGGCACAATAAAGTCATACTTATAACGGATGCGTCCCAACGAGTCGGGTGTCTGAGCCGTCACAAGCGAAACAGACAATGTCCAAAGCACGAAGGCAAGCATTAGCAGCGATGTCAGTCTTTGCATACAATCCAAAATTTTTGCAAAGATACGATTAAAAAATGAAATACCGGCCATCCGTACCAAAAAAAGAGGGATGCAGCTGTCTTTCAGCCACATCCCCCTGCCCGTTGTTGGGCAAACTCTCACTTGAGTTTCTCCAACTTGTCATTCTTCTCAATCGTCCACCCTTCACGCTTCGAGAGTTCGCAGTCAGCCCCCTTAAACATCTTCGCAGCCTGCTGGTCGCCCTTCAACTGCCAATTGAGCCAAGCCAGTGCCACCACCGAGAACTCGCCGCCATGAGGCTGTGCATAAGTACCACCATGCCCCACAGGGAAGTTTGTGGCACAAGCAGGCACATGGTCAATGCGGTGGAAGTCATCCATACCATTGCCATAAGCAATGTCCTTCTCGCCACCAAGAATATAGATGATAGACGAATGAATCTCCTTCAGTTTCGACTTGGGAGGCATCGGCATGCCACCCACGGCACTGCCCGCATTCTCTTGATTGAACAGACCGCTGTTGCAAATCATCAACGTCTTGATGCGCTTGTCGGCACAGTTGAAGAGGGTCTGCAAACCACCGCACGACATACCAGCCACGCAGATGTTCTTCACGTCAATCTTACCATAGTAAGGCGAGTTCTTGTCAGCATTCTGCTGTTCCACCCAGTCCATCGCCTCAATTTGCTGTTCCGTTGTGGACATCGGACCATGGTAGCGCTCACCCTCCTGAGGCATGAAGCCCGTAGCCACCACGATGTAGCCATGCGAAGCAATCTCATTCAGGAATTTGTAATGCTCAAAGGGAGAATTGTTGCAGGCACCATTACCCCACACCAACACAGGCAGTGCTTTCTTCTCGTTGAAAGCCGACAAATCCTGCGGCACGAAAATCGTGTGAGCCTCCAGTGTCGGCTCCTCCTTCATGACAGCCTTGTAAGGACCGGTTCCGCCCTCCTCCACCACACGTGAAGTAGGCTTCTCGTCCATCATTGTAAAACTCATGCTGACGGCACCCACTGCCATCAAAGCCGTTGCAGCAAATGCTGCGGAAAGAAAACTTTTCACTTTCATCTTTATATAAGTTTAGAGTTGAGAGTTTAGGGTTTAGAGCCCCCTCCGACTCCCCCCAAGGGGGAGAGAGGAGTTAAAGTCAGGGTTATTTTACCTTCCAAATCTTCAGGCAAATAAAGCCCTGTTCACCGCCCATGCTGGGTTGGCACACAAAGATGGCATTGTTCAGCCATGCATACTTGCTGTCCTGTGGAGCCTCAAACTGAGGGGCAGTACGGAAATAGAACTGGTTGTTGCCATTCTCATCCTTGCCCGTGTAAATCAAGCCCTTGTTGCGTATATGAATGTTCACACCATCATCCGTCTTGATGCTGTAGATAGCCTCCACTTCCGTGCGACCATACTCATTGTCCTGCAACTGATAGTCAGCACCGCCCGGAAGGATGGTGCCCTTCATCTTGGGACCCTCAAACGTGCCCCCAACAATCGGGATGACAAAACGATTGCCATGCGAAGTCTGTCCCACCTGATAAGCACCTTCACACTTCACTTTTAGTTCCACGACATATTCCAATGCCGGACCTTCATTCTGTGCTTTCATTCCCATGAAGAAAGCCAAAAGACACAATGCTGTTAAAATTTTTTTCATTTTCTTATCTTTTAATAATAGGTTTAGTAAAAATCACGGCAAAGATAAAAAGAATCTTCGAGATGAAACACCATTAAGGGATAAAAAAATGAAAAGACCGCATAAATCACCTGAAATCCACGAAAATCACATTTACAAAAAGAATTTTAATTGTACAAAATCGTTTTAACCTTCCGTACCTGAGTGAAACACCTCTCACTTTTTCGCAGTAACCTGCAATCTTCAACCGACGACGCGATGAAGGCGACGTGTAGGTTGAGGTGAACGCCTCGTGTAGTCGGAGGTGATGGCGACGTGTTATAGATGTGCAGGTGCAGGGCTTCACAGCCCCGCACCTGCCGTTGATGGAATCATTGCTGATCCATCAATGTTGGCGAGTGGATTTCTTTGTTTTTCCTCTTCATGGATGCTCCTCAAGAACTCACGTTCTTCGTAAGGCGTAACATCTTCTTCCTGCTTGTCACTTGGTGACCATGCCACCGTGGCAATTGGAGAATAATAGTACTTGCTCCATGTCTGAACTCCGCTGCTGTAAATGATGCACTTCTCCTTCAATTTATATTCACCATGTGGTATGCTGTCTTGATTAAGTATCACATACGGATTGTCAACATAGGCATCACCCATGATGGATGTGCATGGAGCAACCCTGTAATATCTGTATCTTACTGTGTGAGAAAGTGTTTTCTTCCTACCATCTTTTTCCGAGATGTAATGCTTTTCCGAAACAGGATTTCCCTTAGAATCATACAGGAATTGAATCTTTTGGACTTCTTTTGCAGAGCCACTCCATTCTCTGCTATAGTCCACCTCTTTCAACACCCCTTTGCGATTATAATTGTATTCCAATTTACTATGCAATTGCAGGGCACCCTCCTTGCTCATCCATTCACTCACACGACTTGTCCTTCCTTTTTCATCATATATCCATTCTTTGTGAGAATGAGTAGTCCAGACCGAATCTTTCCAAAACTTCATGGTCTGTGAAGTGACTTTCACATTGGGGGCATACATGAAGGTTACTTCCGAAACTGGTATGGAAAAATCACCGTTATCTTCGTATGTGGTATATTGTATAAGAGAGCCGTCATTGCCATAAACATTTTCTCGCTTACCCTTATCTTCAATGTGATGATTCCCCATTCTCAGCCATCTCGTTTCCACATTCCGTCCTTGGGCATCATAATAAAAATCAACATTGACACATTCCTCTTCCCCGTTTTCCGCCATGACAGCAATGGCAAGGCGGATCGTCCTCCCAGCCGCATCAAGTTGGCGAACCTTTGTCTGGTAAAGTTGCCACCCTCCATTCACCGCCTTATAGGTCTTTTCTGTGACACACATGGAATCCGTCTGATAATCAAAAACGGTCTTTCGTCCTCCCTCTATCGTCATCTGGACGATGCTGTCAAGGCGCTCTTTGTAATCACGCATGCTCTTTGCCTCCGCACCAATGGCACAGAGGCAACAAAGGCCAAGAATTGTCTTTTTCAATAGTCTTCCCATATCATTTTTGTCATATGATTTTCTGCTTACTATAATGAATATAATCACTCTCTTTCCCTGTCAATGGTGTCATACCGTATTGGTATCTCCAAGTCCTTGATGTATTTAACATGTCGAAGGAAGAATGTGGCAGGTTTGAATGGTGGAAGAAGTTTTGTCACATTCGTGGCAGAATCGATAATTTTATCCATGAGGTCAACAGCCTTTTTGTCAAGAATCCATGATTGAGGTGTCTTCTCGCTTGGAATGGAAATACGAAGTGGTTGAGGCTTGTAAAGCTCTATGCATTTGGGCTCACATTTCTCCAATTTCCCTTCTTCATCTAAATAGCATGTCATCACCACCAGACCGTCAAGGTCTGATTGTAGAACTTCTGCGGGAACAACATGATGTTTCTTTAGGAAGAAAAATAAACTATCCTCTCCTTCTGAAAATTCGGCAGGAAAATCCCCCTTTCTGAAATACCCACCCGCAGGAGTGGGGAAATGCTCCCTCTCTGCATGCAGATATATAAGTCCGTTTTTACCCTTCTCGCCAGCAAGTTCTTCCGCCAGTGACTTCACATTCAAGAATACGCGTGTTCCAAAATAATCGAGGTCAAGTTTGGCAAACTCCTCTATGGGAAGCTCCTTTTCATTACATATAATAAGGGGAATTGTTCCAAACTCATCTTTCACATACTGAATTCTCTCTTCTGGCGTGTCTGGATACTTCGTCTGGCCATTTAATGAAACAGGAACAATAAATAATAGTAATATAAAATAACTTAAACGTGTCATTTACAAATGATTAAAATTTGGATTTAGTTGTTTTTTAAAAAAAGGATGACTTAGGACATGGCAATTCTATTATGCCTTTCTGTTTGTTCTCATATCTGTCCAATATATTAATCGTTACCTTGAAAGTATAATTTAATGAATCATCATCTAGGAGTTTCACGGAGGCTGTCCTGAAATCTCCATCTCTTGGGTTTAACTCCGCCCTTGCACCAAATTGGGTCATATCATTTGTCGCCAAGATATACAAACGTACTTTCGTGGAGTTTACAGTATGTCCCATCATGTTTTTGAAATCAATAAGGACAGAGTCCATGTCTGCTATTTTGGAGAAAGCCGGAGACGTGTCCTCTCCATCCCCCACCCAGTCTTGTTCCCATTTCCGCCAATGTGTACATGTCGCTCTCATAATAGTCATCATCCTGGCTGCACGAAGCAAGCAGGACCATTTCGGCAGCAAGTGCGCATCGGTGAACAGATAGATTGGTGACAGGTAGCACACCACGCTCATCCATGCGGCAAGGAATTTGTATGGTAGAGAGGTTTTCATTTGCCTTGTCAGTATCCATATCTCCTCATCCATCAGCATTGGGATCATAATACGCCTTTTCGTCATCCTTCACTCCTTCTTTAATCCATTGTTTATATGAACGGAAATAGAAATTTCGCCCCAGGCTATGGCTGAAGTGAATGGCTGCGGGTTCTCCATTATCTTCCCATATCAGTACTTCAGATGACTTGTCAGAATGTTTGTCTTCTAATGTAACAACATAATATCTTCTGCCAACATTTTTTTGAATACTTGAACGCTTATCATTGCTATTATAAACTTTGACCGTCGGGAAAATCGTTGATTCCAAATCTTTTTGGTAATAGTCGGGTCCAAAGTTTTTAACAACCTCCTTGGCGAGTTTTATTAAGTAAGTATCTCGCTTTGCGGGTTTCATAGTACTCAAATCATGGCTCTGTGCGTACGAAGAAATACAACATACAGCCAATAATACAGATAAAAAAACTGATTTCATATTTTCTATTTTATATATATATATGATTTATTATTAATTCAACTTTCGCAAGCTCCGCTTGCCTTGAAGATAAAAGGAGATAAAAGAAGACAGAAGGAGATAAAAGACATTAGTTTTGCTGCAGAAACAGGGCAGACAGAGTATTGTCCTCTATCTTCCGCCGCTGAAAAGCGGCCATCTTCCTTTATGTTCCTATATCTACTAAACATGCGAAACTTGAGTTAATAATTAAAAACAACAATCATTATGATTAAATTTTCAAACTTTTGTGGTATCTTTGCCACAGTATTCGTAACAACAACCATTGTCCTCCTTGCTTCATGCAGCCAGGACCATCGTGGTTGTTACAAATAGCGTGGCGAAGATAAAACAAAAGTTTTTGATTTTCTTCATAAAGCTTTTATTTTTTGTTAGTATATTACCTTTTTTTGAAAAATGTATAATAACACACACACTTTTTTTAGTGGAAAGGGCGGTTTTTTAACAATTGGCAGGGCATTGACGTTTTCATCGGTATCACTCATTAATCAATATCTTCCCGTCCTGCGTCATTCCCTCCACACTGATATACATCTCCTCGCACGTGGAGTTGTTGAAGAACTCCACCTTGGCTTTGCCCTCGGCATCGGTGGTGATGTCGGGCTGCCACCAGATGGTGCGGCGGAAGTCCGCCATGGGAGGTATCACGCTGTAGTCCTCCGTCTTGAACGTGGAGGCTTGGTTGAAGCCCTG
>Ga0256404_1000498_pt1 | contig 102513 bp, 95 predicted proteins | sample RumenRJG_01DNA_FD_185990 | JGI IMG/M metagenome (GOLD analysis project Ga0256404, IMG submission 185990) | Bovine rumen microbial communities from Lethbridge, Alberta, Canada - RJG_01 | ecosystem: Host-associated > Mammals > Digestive system > Stomach > Rumen | place: Canada: Alberta...
AGACGGTGTTCACCTCTTCCCATTCCGAACAGAGAAGTTAAGCCCGCCCTCGCTGATGATACTGCACTTGTTTGTGGAAAAGTAAGTCGCCGCCCATCTTTCTAGGAGCATCTCTTTCGAGGTGCTCTTTTTTTTTGTGTCTTTTCCTTTTGGGAAACACGATTTTTTGTGAATCCTGCCCGCTGCGCTGGCGAGATCTTGTGGATCTTGTAGATTGTTTCCGCCTGCGGAGATTTGCACTTTTCCCCTTGCCAATGTTTTTTAACACGAATTTCCACGAATTACCCGTAAATTATTTGATGGTAAATTCTTGATAATTTGTGGTTTGGCAACAAAGATTTCATGTATTATTTTGCCGTTTCGAGATTTATTTGTAATTTTGCAAAATTGAAAGAATACGTATATGAAAATGAAGAAGAACCTGTCAAAATCGCGCTACACGGCCTTCTGCCAATGCCCACGCAATATGTGGCTGAATGTATACAAGCCCGAATTGGCCAAGGTTGACGACTCTGTTGAGGCTCGTTTTGAGAAGGGTACTGAGGTGGGAGAACTGGCCAAGCGGATATTCCCCAACACTGTTGATGTTACTACTCATGATGGAGATCGCCTTGATTTGGCAGCCATGATTAAGAAGACGAAGCAATGCATGGCCGATGGGGCAGAATGTATCGCTGAGGCGGCCTTTTCACACGACGGGTGCTATTGTGCTGTTGACTTGCTGCGTTGTGTGAATGGCGGCTGGGCTATCTATGAGGTGAAGAGTAGTACCTATAAGAGCGACAAGGACGACACAGAAGACTCCCTGCGGGTCTATCTGCAGGACATTGCCTACCAGCGATATGTGATGGAACAATGCGGCATGAGGGTTACCGGCACATACCTTGTGCGGCTTGACAGTAATTATGTGCGGGGAGAAGAACTGGACGTGCACGGCTTATTTCATACAAAAGACGTGGCAGAATTACTAGAGAATGAGTATTTGAAGGTACCGTCCAATTTGCCCATTGCAAAGCGTATCCTGCAAGGTTCAGACATGCCCGATGCCGACATTGACGTACATTGCAACAATCCTTATTCCTGCGCTTTCTTCAAATACTGCCTCGGAGAGGTGCCGGAGCCGAATGTCTTCGACCTATACCGCATGAACTTCGACAAGAAATGTGCTCTGTACCGTGAGGGCAAGGTGGCCTTTGAGAGTCTGCGTGGTGAGCAGCTGACGGAAATGCAGCAACTACAGGTGGAAAGTTTCCTTAATGGGTCGCAATTGGTTGATGCCGATGCCATACGGCAGTTTCTCGGACGATTGAGTTATCCGCTCTACTTCCTCGACTTCGAGACCTATCAGGATGTTGTGCCGCAGTTTCCGGGGACAAGACCTTATCAGCAGATAACATTCCAGTATTCGTTGCATTATATTGAACAGGAGGGTGGGGAAATCAAACACAAGGAGTTTCTTGGCGAGTCGGGCACCGACCCTCGACGGGCGTTGGCCGAGCAGATTTGCAAGGATATTCCGAGGGGTGTCTGCACCACGGCCTATAATAAGGGTTTCGAATGCGGTCGTCTGAACGAGTTGGCCGATGCCTACCCCGACCTGGCTGACCATCTGCGGGACATTGCCGACCATATCGTAGACCTTATAGACCCCTTCCGCAAGAAGATGCTCTATCTACCAGAGATGAACGGCTCGTTCAGCATCAAGCGTGTACTCCCGTCGCTCTTCCCCGACGACCGGAACCTGGACTACCACAACCTTACTGGCAGCGTACACAACGGCGGAGAAGCTATGGATATCTTTCCCCGTATCAAGGACATGCCCCCAGCCGAAGCCGCAGCCGCCCGCGAGTCGCTCCTCCGCTACTGCGAACTCGACACCTGGGCAATGGTCAAAGTGTGGGAAAAACTGAAAGAAACAATCAAATAAGTTATTAATATGCAAGAAACAATTTCCACACAAAAAAAGACTCTATACAGATGCTTTAAAAGTGATCCCTCCTTGCCGTCGGATGAGATGTATAGCAGTAGTCTATTTGATTTGATTGGTAAGAAAGAACCTGACCAAACCAAGTCACTTGGCTACGTCTTGGCACATTCCAGACCTGTAATGTATCTCCTATTGGAGAAAATTGTCGGAGCTGGGCGAGCAAAGAAGCTGATGGCATATAACTGTATTGTCGATTGTGAATTTCTGTTGGAAAGCGATAGGAATACTAATGAAAGGGCGGACATCGTAATCCGATTTCCTGAACAAAATGAGGTCATTATTATTGAGGCGAAGAGTTTGAAGGCAAAAACGGAAGCTTTCAAAGCCATCAATCAGGCTATTGGATATGCAAGAAAAATGAATTTCGACAGATGCACAGTTGTTTCGTTGACAAACAATAAAATGTATGGTTTTGGCGATCATAAAGATTACGCCTGCGATATTGTTCCTTTGCAATGGAGTGACATCGTTGACATTTTTGACACTGTTGTACGCAAAAACAGAGACAGAGAGGTTACGTTGGAAAAAGATTTTCTTAACTATATTTTAAAAATAAATGGTCTTATGAAATATTATGACATTGAAGTCCTGTCTATTTCTGCAGGCAAAACAATAGATGGGGTTACCAAAGCAGGCGTATACGAATGTCCGTCGGAAGATGCGCCATACAAAAGCAGGGGAGAGCATAAGCCTCTCTTTATTGCTTTCCGTGGGGAAAAAGGATTGGTTGAAAAATTGTATAAGGTTGCAGAAATTATTTCTACCCCCATAGCCGGTAGTGACTACGCTATCGCTAAAGAAAGCTTGGACCCAGAGATTGTTAAAAAGATTGAGAAATATAAGGAGATTGTCAAATATGATACCAAAAATGGAGATAAACGTCCCAAATGGGTATTTATCCTCGATGAAGAGAAAAGTATCACCTTGCCTCATCCTGTGATTTACAAGAAAAATAACTCTTTCGTTGAAACACAAAGACCTTTGCGAGATTATTTCGACACCCAAAAAATGGAAGGAGATTATATTGTGTTTTCTTGAATCTTAACATTTCTTTAACATTTAATTTGAAAATAATGCGTATATTTGCATTGTTATCAAATTAAATGTTATTGTTATGGTAATTCATCAAGACAACCTTGCGTTCAGCGTATTGAACGACAACGAAGTAAAAGTTCTGCATCTCTATCCGCGCACGAGCGACGTGACCCGTATCGTCATACCGCCGCATGTGCAAGGTTACCGCGTCTCCGTCATCGCGAAGAAAGCATTCTACGAATGCACTATGCTACGCCGCGTACAGCTGCCGCCGTCGCTCCGCAGTATCGAAGACGAAGCCTTCGGTTTGTGCGAAAAACTCGAAGAGATCAACCTGCCAGACAGCATCACGCATATCGGTAAAGCTGCCTTTGAGGGAACGCTTGCGTTGCAGAAAATCAACCTCCCTCGCAAACTGACCTCACTTCCCGAAGCGTTGTTTTACGACAGTGCCGTGAGTGAAGTGACGCTGCCCGACAGCATCACCGAGATTCCCACCGCCTGTTTCTACGACTGCCGCAATCTGCACCGCATCGTATTGCCCACCAACGTCAACCAAGTAGCAAAAGACGCTTTCCACTACTGCGTGAACCTTGAAGAAGTCGTTGCTCCCGAAACCATCGACTATGTCGATATCTTCGATGGTGAAAAAGAATGCGTAATAAGAACCATTAATGCCTAAACATCAAGTCTATGCCCAATTACGTACACTCAACAATAGGCTTTTATGGTACAGAAGAATCCATCCATAAACTGATAAAAATCGGATTAGAAAACTCTTGCTTGCTATCCACAGGTGATATGCAACGGGATTTCGGTTTGTTGATCAGCGAAGGAAAAACACGTCAGTTGGATGAGCAGAGTAACAGCGTAAAGCTGGAGAAAGGATTAACCGCAAGGACGTTTATGCCTATGCCAGAAACGTTCCTCCTTTACGATACCACCAATTATCCGAAGCAATTTCCCAATGTGGTCAAGGAACAGCAGGAAAAGTACGGTGTCGTGGGATGGTACGATTACAACAAACAGACTTTGGGTGTCAAATGGAACTTCGACCTGACAGAGGCCGACCTGGAACCATTAGAATTAAGTGGCATTTGGATGTTCCGCATGGACACTGAGACAGCGTGGGACTATCCCGACCAGTGGCTGATTAGAATCAAAGAGATGGTACCAGAACTCGATGTCTCTATTCAGGCACTCACAGGTATCGACGATGACGGAAAATTTGCCGAATTCAGTGGATATGTAGAGGACGGCATCGTCAAAGAAGGACTTTCTCAGATGAATATAGAACAGAGACGGCTTATGATTGAGGACTTCCACAGAGAATTCCACCCCACGGCGCTATCTGTAGCCATCAAAGGCGAGCTGAACAGGCGGCATCCCCTCATCAAGGAGATGAAGGCAAAAGGTTATCGCCTGGTGGCGCACGACCCTATTGGCAACAACTATAAGAATTACGTCATGATATTAACTTTTAGCAAAGAATGAAAAAGATACTGTATTTTGATATGGACAACGTGCTTGTCGATTTCCAGTCGGGACTCAACAAGGTGGATGTGGCCACAAAGCAAGCCTACGAGGGCCATCAGGACGACATACCTGGCTTATTCGACCTGATGGAGCCAATGTCCGGTGCTATCGAGGCAGTACATCGGCTGGCCCATTATTACGATTGCTACATACTATCCACAGCTCCATGGGAAAACCCTTCAGCTTGGAGTGACAAGGTGCGATGGGTGACACGCTATTTTGACGACCTTTTCCACAAGAAGCTCATCATCAGTCATCACAAGGAACTCCTTCACGGAGAATATCTTATTGATGACCGTCCGAAGAACGGTGCCAAAGAGTTCCGCGGTAAATGGATTCAGTTCGGTTCTCCCGAATTCCCCAATTGGGCGGCCGTAGAAGATTACTTGTGTCAACCTTATCACCCAAGCGTTACGATGTAGCAATAAAAGCGCTCTTGGATACTTTGGAAGAAACAGATGCTTATTGCAGCAAAGAATAATATTGAATACACCACCAAGACACTGTTTCTCTTCCAGATCTAGCATCAGCAGTGCGGTATGATGCTTATAGGCATACCACGCAGACCCCGCGAAATGGCTCTCTATCATTCAGATTCCGGTCCGTAAAGTGTAATTTTCCAGGGGCATCCCGACCGGGGTGCCCCTTTGGGATATCCGGGGCTGTTGCGTGGGCGAGTATGGGGGCTTCTGATTCTCATTGCTCGTCATCCCTCGCATTAACGTCTGATTCCTGATTTTAACGCCAAGCGCGTCGAATGACCTCATAAGGTTCCATAGCGTTCCAGAGCCTATGTATTCCCCTACCGTTCCCCTACCATTCCCCTAGAAAACCCCTACAGTTTTCCTAGGGTTTTCTCCCCGGGTATCCCGCCAAAATGGAGAGGGTAGGGTGGGGGCGGGATGGAATATTTTTGTATGGCTGCGTGGCATTCGGATTTTTTTGCGTAAATTTGCACTTCGGTATATATGAAAGTCGTTCGTGTTATACTACTGATTGTCAATTCGCTGGCTGCTGTCGGCCTGCTGCTCACCACCTTGGCGGGCAGCATTGCGCCGTCGCGCAGCGTGCTTCCCGCCGTGGCGGCCTATGGCTACCTGCCTCTGCTGGGGCTTAATTTGCTGTTCTTGGTCGGGTGGCTGTTGGCCGGCAAGTGGCCGTTCCTTATCTCGGCGGCAGCCATCGCGCTGCGCTACAGCATGCTGGGCCTCTTTTTCCAGATAGGTGGCACCTCAAAGGTTCCCTCGATTGAAGAGCATCCGGACCGCCTTGTCCTCCTCTCCTACAACTTGCACAATTTCTCCGGCCCCGAGTTCGACAACGCGCCGCGCGACACTTTCGCCCTGCAGTTCCTCGACCTGGTCCGCGAGCATCAGCCCGATGTGCTGTGCCTGCAGGAGTACACCGACCCCAAGGGCTGTTCCGTTACCGACAGCCTCGAGCTGCTCGGCTACAATCACCATATCGGTTCGCGCATGAACCGCGACCGCCCTCGCGGCACGGCCGTCTTCTCGCGCCTGCCCATCACCTATGTCAAGGCCATCGACCGGCAGAAAGTCATGGTCGAGCTGCTGCACGGCGAGCGTCCGGTGCGTCTCTGTGCCGTCCACATGGACTCCTACGACTTCGACGCCACGGACCACGAGGAGATAGCGCAGATGCGCCGTGGCCGTATCGACAGCACTTCCACCCGCACCCTCCGCAAGGCCAAGCAGACGGTTCTCAGGCACGAAAGCGAGTGGGACGAGCAGTTGCGCCCCATCGTTACCGAGTGCTCGGTGCCGCTGATAGTGGCCGGCGACATGAACGATATACCCTCGTCGTGGCTCTATTCGCGCCTGTCCGACCACCTGTCCGACACCTATTGCGACCGCGGCCTCGGCTTCAGCACCACTTTCCACGGCAACTTCCCGCACTTCCGTATCGACATGGTGTTCCGCAACGACCAGCTGCGCACCCTCTCCTACCGCCGCATCCGCACGCGCATCTCGGACCATTATCCGGTGCTTGTCTCACTAGAACCCACCGCGCCATGACCCTCCAGCAGCGATACGACCAGGTCCTCGGCCACTTCGAGCGAGCCATGCCCGACGCCGCCACCGAGCTCCACTACGGGACCCCCTTCCAGTTGCTGGTGGCTGTGGTGCTCTCGGCACAGTGCACCGACAAGCGGGTCAATCAGGTTACCCCTGCTTTGTTTGCCGCCTATCCCACGCCCGCGGCCATGGCCGCCGCCAGCGCGGAGGAGATTTTCGGATATATCAGTTCTGTCTCCTACCCGCACAACAAGAGCCGCCACCTGGAGGGTCTCTCCCGTATGCTGGTGAACGACTTCGGTGGGCAGGTGCCTTCCGATGTCGACCTCCTGCAACGCCTTCCCGGGGTGGGGCGCAAGACGGCCAATGTAGTGGCCGCCGTTGTCTTCGACCTGCCGGCCATGCCGGTCGACACGCATGTCTTCCGCGTGGCCAACCGCATCGGCCTCACCCGCAATGCAAAGACGCCCCTGCAGACCGAGCAGCAGCTGGTCAAGCACATACCGCCGGAAAAACTCTCCATGGCCCACCACTGGCTCATCCTCCACGGGCGCTATGTCTGCCAGGCCCGCCGTCCCCGCTGTGCCGACTGTGGCATCAGCCATCTCTGTGTCCATTTCAACCGCAAGAAAGGAGCCACCGCATGATATTCGCCAATCCTGCCATGCTTTGGGCGTTGGCTGCCGTGGCCATCCCCATCGCCGTCCACCTCTTCAACTTCCGCCGCCACCGCAAGGTCTATTTCTCCAATGTGGACCGCTTGGAGGAGTTGCGCACCGAGAGCCGCCGGCAGAGTACCCTGCGCCGTTGGCTGGTGCTGCTCATGCGCTGCCTGGCCGTGGTGGCGCTGGTGCTCGCCTTTGCGCGCCCTTCGCTCCCCGGCAGCGCCCACCAGCTCCGCTCCGGTGCCACCGTCGTAAGTGTATACGTCGACAACACCTTCAGCATGGAAAACAGCGCCGCCGCCGGCAGCCAGCTCGACCTGGCCCGCCAGAAGGGGCGCGAAATCGCTGCCGCCTACGGCCCTTCCGACCGCTTCCAGCTGATGACTGCCGACCTCTCCGGCGAGCAGTTCCAATGGCTCGGCCGCGATGAGTTCCTCGAAGCCCTCGACGCACTTCAGATTACGCCCGCCAGCCGTACCCTCGGCGAGGTGGTGTCGCGGCAGCGCGACTTCCTCCACCAGAGCCACGCGCCAAACCAGCATGCCTACATTGTCAGCGACTTCCAGGCGGCGGCCGCCGACTTCGACCAGCTGGCGCCCGACAGCCTCACGCTCACCACCCTCGTGCCCCTCGAGGCCATTGCCTCGGACAACCTCTATATCGACACCCTGCGCCTCGATGCACCGGCCTACTTTGTCGGCGGCACCGTCAGTGTCGAGGTAACGGTTCGCAACAGCGGCACCGCCGATGCCGAGAAGATACCGTTGCGCCTCATCGTGGCTGGCCGCGAGCGCGCCGTCGCCACGCTCGACATACCCGCCGGCACCGCTGCCCGCGCCGCCCTCCGCTTCACCCTCGACAGCGCAGGATGGCTCGATGCACGTGCCGAAATCACCGACTACCCCGTAACCTTCGACGACACCTACCACTTCTCGCTCCTCGCCGGCCAGCCGGTGGGCATGCTCGAGGTGGATGCCGCCGCCCCCAATCCCCACATAAAGAAGCTCTTCGATGGCGATGCTGCTGTGCGCTACGCTACGGGCTCCCTTCCGCCCGACCTGGAGCCGTACCACTTCATCGTGCTCAATGAGCCGCGCTCGTTGCCTTCGGGCCAGGCGCAGCAGCTGGCCGCGTGGGTCGAGCAGGGCGGTACCCTCGCCGTCGTGCCGGCCGCCAATGCCGATGCCGCCGACCTCAACCACCTCCTCGCCCTGGTGCGTGCGCCGCGCCTCGATGTGTGGCAGCCACGGCAGATGAAGGCGTCGTCGGTCGACCATGCCGCCAGCCTCTACCGCAATGTCTTCAGTGCCACCTCCAGCGAGATGGAGATGCCCTCGGTCCAGGGCTGCTATCGCCTGGCCGCGCAGCAGGCTGTCAGTCATGCCATTATAGCCTGTCCCGACGGCAGTCCGCTCCTGTCCGCCATTCCCTGCGGAGCCGGCCGCCTCTACCTCTTCACCATGCCGCTCACGGCCGAGTGGACCGACCTTGTCCAGCAGGCCCTTTTTGTGCCCACGCTCTACAATATGGCCCTCTACAGCCTGCCGCAGCCTCCCCCTGCTTACACCCTCGGTGCCGCCGACCCCATCTCCCTGCGCGGCTCCTACAGCCCTTCGGACACGCCTCCGCAGCTCACCTCGGCCGACGGCACCCTCACCCTTATCCCCGACCTGCGCCGCAGCGGTGGCCGCAGTGTCCTCGTCCCTCACGGCGACATCACCCTCGCCGGCCACTATCGTCTGGCCGACGAGCACTTGGCGTTCAACTACAGCCGCCTCGAGTCCGACCTCTCGTTCCTCTCCGCATCGCAGGTGGCCGACCGCATCGACGGCCTCAATGGATATACGCTTGTCCGCAATGCCGCGCGCCCTCTTGACCAGGTGCTGCGCTCGCGCTCGTCGGGCACGCCCCTCTGGCACTGGTGCATCCTTGCGGCCCTGGCGGCGCTGGCCATCGAAATCCTATTGATCAAAGTCCCATGGCGCTCCTCCAAGTAGAACATATATCCAAGTCTTTCGGCACCCACCGTGTCCTTTCCGATGTCAGCTTCGCGCTGTCAGGCGGGCAGGCGTTGGCGGTCCTGGGTTCCAACGGGGCTGGCAAGACCACCCTGCTGCGCATCGTCAACCGTATCCTTGCGCCCGACAGCGGCCAGGTGCTTTTCGATGGGCATCCCCTTGTGCAACAGGACCTTGAGCAGATAGGCTACCTGCCCGAGGAGCGCGGCCTCTACCGCAATATGCGTGCCGGCGAACAGGTCTGTTACCTGGCTCGCCTCAAGGGTCTTGCCAAATCCGATGCCGACATGAAGGCGCACGACTGGTTTGCCCGCCTCGGAGCCGAAAGCTGGTGGGACCGCCCGGTAGCCAGGCTCAGCAAGGGCATGCAGCAGAAAGTGCAGTTTATCGCCTCGGTGGTGCACAGCCCCCGGCTGCTTATCCTCGACGAGCCCTTCTCCGGCTTCGACGCCGACAATGCCGAGATGCTGCGTCGCGAAATAGCGCGCCTCAAGGCTGCCGGCACCGCCATCCTCCTCTCGACCCACAACCTGCAGGCCGCCAACGACCTCTGCGACAATACCCTACAGTTATGAAGAAGGTCTTGCTTATCCTCGTCCGCGAGCTGCGCCTCCGCCTCCGTCGCCCGGCCTTCTGGGTGCTCACCCTGGCCGTGCCGCTGCTGCTGGCTGCACTCTATGCGCTGCCTGTTCTGGCGGCGCGCCACGCCGACCGCGAGGCGACGGTGCTGGTGGTCGACGAGACCGGCCTCTTTGCCCATTCGCTGCGTCCCTCCGACAAGGTGCGCTTCCATGTCATGCCCGGCCTCGACTATGCCCGTCGCCAGATGGACGACGACCCTGCCGTGGCCGCCATACTCCTCATCCCCGCCCGCCAGACCACCATCCCCCGCGACGCATTCCTCCTCCACCGCAACGCCGCCCCGCCGCCGGCTTTGCAGAGTTATGTCGACAGCCAGCTGCAGATGCTGCTCCGCAACGCCATCCTGGAGGATGTCTACCAGCTTGACCCCGAGGTATATCGCTCCGTCGAGGGCACCCACATACGCCTCCACACGCAGGATGCCGCCACCGGACGCGAGAGTTTCGCAGCCCTCAAGGGCGTTGTCGCCACCGTGCTGGCAGTGCTTGTCGTGCTGGCACTCATCGTGTTCGGCGTGCAGGTGATGCGTGCCGTGCAGGAGGAGAAGTCGACCCGCATGGCCGAGGTCGTCGCCTCCTCGGTGCGACCGGTGCAACTCATGGTGGGCAAGGTGGGCGGTGTGGCAGCCACGGCGTTGCTCCAGCTGACGCTGTGGGTGATGCTCACCAGTGCTGCCGTCGGCGCTGTCCAGGCTGCCAATCCCGACCTCTTTGCCGCCGCGCGGCAGCAGCAGCGTGCGCGCTCGTTGGCTACCAAGGGTGCCGAGGCCACGGTGCAGTACAACACGCCCGTCGCCCTCGTCGACGACACCGTCCAGGGGCTCACCGCCATCAACCTGCCGCTGGTGGCTGCCATCTTCTTGGTTTTCTTCCTGTTGGGCTATCTGCTCTATGGTGCCTTGCTGGCCGCTTTGGCGGCCCGGCTCGACAGCGATGCCGACGCCCTGCAGTGGACGCTCCTCGTTCTTTCGCCACTGCTCATCGTGTTGATACTCATTCCATTGCTTATAGGGAACCCATCGGGTGCCTTGGCGCAGTGGCTCACCATGGTACCCTTCACGGCGCCGGCTGCCGCCCTGCTCCGCCTCCCCTTCGGCCTGCCCGCCTGGCAGTTGGTGCTTGCCGCCCTCTGCTTGCTGGCCACCTTCGCCGCCGCCGCCTGGTTCGCTGCCCGCACCTATCGACGCTACCTTGTGCGCTAATTTTTCTTATTGCTGATTTACAATGGTTTGTATTTATATGGTGCCATAAGCTTCCATAAGCTTCCAGTGCCTTTGTATTCCCCTACCGTTCCCCTACCATTCCCCTACCGTTCCCCTGGGAATCCCCTCCGGTCAGGGAGACTATCGGAGGCTGGTTGAAAAGTTTTTTTCCCCATATCGGAAAAAAGTTGTACTTTTACGGCCAGAAAAATATGAAGGAAAAACATTGGATAATTAGAGAAGATTATGATTTAGAGACTGTTGAAAAACTTGCGGCATCGTTGGGCGTTGACAAAATCATCGCCACCCTGCTTGTAGAGCGGGGTGTAACCACCTTTGAAGAGGCACGGCGTTTTTTCCGCCCGGCATTGGACCAAATCCACGACCCCTTCCTCATGAAGGGCATGCGAGAAGCCATCCAGCGCATCAACGAAGCCATTGAACGACAGGAACGTATCATGGTCTATGGCGACTACGACGTCGACGGCACGTCGGCCGTTGCCTTGGTCTACTCCTATTTCAAGGAGCTGGACAGCAATATTGATTTCTACGTGCCCGACCGTGAGCGCGAGGGCTACGGCATCTCCTACCAGGGCATCGACTATGCCAGCGAGACGGGCGTGAAGCTTATCATCGCCCTCGACTGTGGCATCAAGGCCATGGAGCAGGTCGACTACGCCCGCGAGCGTGGCATCGACTTCATCATCGGCGACCACCACCTGCCCGGCGACGAGGTGCCGCAGGCCGTGGCCGTGCTCGACCCCAAGCAGGCCGACTGCCCCTACCCGTACAAGGAGCTGTCGGGTTGCGGCATCGGCTTCAAAATCGTCGAGGCCCACCTCGAGCAGCAGCTCGGTGTGCGTCTGTGCGACCTGCCCGAACAACTCGACGAGCAGCGCCAGGCGCGGCAGGAAGAGCTCAAGCTGCGACTGCTGAAGTACCTCGACCTGGTGGCCGTCAGCATCGCCTCCGACATCGTCCCCATCATGGGTGAGAACCGCGTGCTGGCCTATTTCGGCCTGCGTGTGCTCAACACCAAGCCCCGTGCCGGCATCGAGGCCATCCTCAAATACGGCCATGTCGACCGCCGCAAGGCCGACCAGTCCGAGGCATCCGACGTGTCGGACAAGCCCAAGACGGGCTATTTCGAGAAGGAACTCACCATCACCGACCTGGTCTTCCTCGTGGGTCCCCGCATCAATGCCGCCGGCCGCATCCGTTCGGCCTTCGACAGCGTGCGCCTGATGCTCACCGACGACCCCTCTATCGCCCGCCGCCTGGCTGAAGATATCAACCGCTACAACCTGGAACGCAAGGAGCTCGACACCAGTGCCACCGAGGAAGCCAAGCGCCGCATCGACCAGGACCCCTTCTACCGGGGCCGCCAGTCGCTGGTGCTCTACGACCCGGGCTGGCACCGCGGCGTGGTGGGCATCGTGGCCAGCCGCATCGTCGAGGCTTACTACAAGCCTACCATCGTCTTCACCCGCGGCAGCGACGACCTCATCACCGGCTCCGCCCGCTCGGCCGGCGAGTTCGACGTGCACCTGGCCCTCGAGAAGTGCGCCGACCTGCTGGAGCACTTCGGTGGACACAAGAGTGCCGCCGGCGTCTCGCTCCGCCAGGAGAACATGCGCGCCTTCGTCGACCGCTTCGAGCAGCTGGCGCGCGAGAACCTCGGCGAGGAGGAGACCGTCCCCGAGATAGAGGTCGACGCCGAGCTGGGCTTCTCGCAGATCACGCCCAAGTTCCTCCGCATCCTCAAGCAGTTCGCCCCCTTCGGTCCCGAGAACAATGTGCCGGTATTCGTTACGCGCGAGCTGGTGGACACCGGCAACGCCCGTGTGGTGGGTATGAAGCACCTCAAGATGGAGACCATCCCCATCGCCGAGCGTTCGGCCCCCTATCCGGCTATCGCCTTCCAGTTCGGCGAGTGCATCTCGCGCATACGCCGCGAACGGTTCGACCTCTGCTACCAGCTGGAGGAGAACTACTGGCGCGGACGTACCGAGATACAGCTCAACGTCAAGGATATCAAGTTTGTAGATTGAAATACATTAACCTTAAAAATCCAAGAATATGCTTAACAAAAAAGTTTCCGACCTGCTCAACGAGCAAATCAATAAGGAGTTCTACTCCGCCTACCTCTACCTCGACATGAGCAACTACTTCAGCCGCGAGGGCCTCAACGGCTTCGCCAACTGGTACATGATTCAGGCCCAGGAGGAGCGCGACCACGCCATGCTGTTCTACCAGTATATGCAGAATAACGACTGCCCCGTAAAGCTCACCGCCATCGCCCAGCCCGACAAGAAGTTCAAGAAGCACATGGATGTGCTGAAGGCCGGCTTGGAACACGAGGAGTACGTTACCGCCAGCATCCACGCCATCTACGATGCCGCCTACAAGGTGAAGGACTTCCGCACCATGCAGTTCCTCGACTGGTTCGTCAAGGAGCAGGGCGAGGAGGAGACCAACGCCCGCGACCTCATTACCAAGATGGAACTCTTCGGCACCGACCCCAAGAGCCTCTACATGCTCAACCAGGAGCTTGCCGCCCGCGTATACAGCGCCCCCAGCCTGGTGCTCGACTAGCAGGCGCCGCACGCAACGCTAAAGACTCAGAAAGCGTGCTCCCGTGTGGGGCGCGCTTTCCGCGTTGAAATCGGCTGCGTAGGCACCGAAAATATACCGCCCAGCAAAAATATTTTTTTCATATCACATTTATTTTGTATCTTTGCAGTTGAAATTGGACAGGAAATTTATTTTGACAACAATAAATATTAACCCTTAAACAATAATAAATATCATGAAAAAATTCATCTGCCCCGTCTGCGGCTATACCTGCGAAGCCGAGACCATGCCCGAGAAATGCCCCATCTGTGGAAAACCCATGCAGGAACTGAACGAAGAGGTGAAGACCTGGGCCGCCGAGCACATCGTCGGTGTCGCCAAGGGTGCCCCCGAAGATATCATGATGGACCTCCGCGCCAACTATGAAGGTGAGTGCCGCGAGGTCGGCATGTACCTCGCCATGGCCCGTGTGGCCCATCGCGAGGGCTATCCCGAAATCGGTCTCTATTGGGAGAAGGCCGCCTGGGAAGAAGCCGAGCACGCCGCCAAGTTTGCCGAGCTCCTCGGTGAGGTCCTCACCGACAGCACCGCCGAGAACCTGAAGATGCGCATCGAGGCCGAGTACGGCGCCACCGCCGGCAAGACCGACCTCGCCAAGCGCGCCAAGGCTCTCAACCTCGACGCCATTCACGATACCGTCCACGAGATGGGCCGCGACGAGGCTCGCCACGGTAAAGCCTTCGAGGGTCTTTACAACCGCTACTTCAAGAAATAAGTGTCCCTCCGCAAGAACATATCCTGGCTCCTCTTCCCGCTCACCTGCTGGTATGCGGTGGGGGTGTGGTGCAGGAATATGCTCTTCGCGCTAGGCATCAAGAAGCAGGAGGCTCCCCACATCACCACCATCGGTGTGGGGAACCTTTCTACCGGTGGCAGCGGCAAGACACCCCACGTCGAGTACCTCCTCCGCCTGTTGGCAGACCGTTACCCGACGGCCGTCCTCAGCCGTGGCTACAAGCGACAGACCCGCGGCTACCTCCTCGACGACGGCAGCCACGACCCGCGCCTCCTCGGCGACGAGCCTGCTATGCTCGCCGCCAAATTCCCCAATGTCCAGGTGGCTGTCTGCGAGAAACGAGTCGAGGGTGTACGCCGGCTGATGGCGCAGGAATGTGTCGAGCAGGGGCCTGATGGCGAAGAAATCCACATCTCCACCGCTCCCCAACTTATTATCCTCGACGATGTTTTCCAGCATCGCCACATCAAGCCCAGCATCAACATTCTGCTCACGGAGTACCACCACCCCTACAGCCGCGACCACATCCTCCCTTACGGCGACCTGCGCGAATTCAAGAGTGCCCGCCACCGCGCCAGCATTGTCATCGTTACCAAGTCGCCGGCCAACCTCAACCCCATTGAGAGGCACAATCTCGTGCAGGACCTCCGCCTGCAGAACTACCAGAAGGTCTTTTTCTCCTATTTCAGGTACCTTCCCCTGCGCACGCTGGATGGGCATGAGTCCCCTGTGGACCTGCGGCGCGTGGACAATGTCCTTGTCGTTACGGGCATAGCCCACCCCGACTCTCTCGTCTCCGAACTCAAACAGTATACTCGCGTACAGCATCTCTCGTTCCCTGACCATCACGATTTCTCTGCCCGCGACATTGCCCGCATCAAGAAAGCATTCGACGCCCTTTCCGGCACAAACAACATCATCGTAACTACTGAAAAGGACGCCACGCGCCTTGCTGGCCGACTTACAGGTCTGCCTGTCTACGTGCAGCCCATCGAGGTGGCCTTCCACAAGAGTCCCGACCTCAACTTCGATCAAATCATCGACTCCTCGGTCAGGGAGAATATCTCCTTCCTCTCCAAGCTGAATATCTGGAGCTAGAATCCCAAATCTTCCTTCACCCTGTGCGAGAACACCTCAGCGCCCTTGCGGTTGAGATGGCTCCAATCGTAGAATAGCGACGTGTCGTGGCGGAACTGCTCGTCGGCCAGATAGTTGAACCATTCTACATCGGGATATGCTTTTTGTACCTTGCCGATGGCTTGCTGCAGGTTTTGCATCCCTTCGGGAGCAATCTTGTCCAGTGCCTCGTCGGTAAAAGGGCAGGTGATGACCACAAATTGGATACCGCGGCTGGCGCAGAGGCGGGCTAGGGTGGCCAGGTCGTCGGAGAATTCCTCCTGTCGTGTCTGGATGAGGTCGTACTCGTTGCGCCAGTCGGCATGTCCATCCAGTGGCGCAAAGCCCAGTGGATCAGTTTCTAGGTCCGGTGCCAGGTGGTAGGGTTTCTTTTTAAGGGTCTCTTCTACATTGCCGAGCCGTATGTTACCGCTTAAGAACTCGGAGTAGGACATGAGCCCGAGTAGCGGGTAGCGGCGGGAGAAGAGGTGTAGGTAGCGCACGTGGTCGTGTACGATGGATTCGCGATTCCCTTTGTGTGTGAAGAATCGCATGGCACCCGAAAAGGAATAGTGCGCAGGATATACCACGGTTTGGAGGTTCTCCATTCGGTCGATGTACCGCTGTAGGAGCAGTGCGTCGAAGTGGATGATGCGTCCCGAGGTGGAGAGGTTGTAGGCGGAGTCGCCCAGCAGTGCTGGGTCGAGTCCAGCAGCCGTCTGCGAGTGCCCCAAGATAAGGGTCTTCACTTTGGATGGGTATCTCTCCAGGAAGTCATGCTGTGCTTTCAGTGCGTGGTGACGTGTGGACATCCATATTTCGCAGGGCACCACAATCACGCAGCCCAGTAGTAACACACATAGTATGTCTTTCAGGAAGAATCTCATAGTCTGAAGTCTTGTTTTATACGCTGGGCGAATGCTGTTGCGCCGCGATGGTTGAGGTGGGTCTGGTCGGAAAAGAGGGAGTCTCCGAATTGCTCATCGTTGAGGTAGCAGTGGTATTCCACGGGATACTCCCCAGCCACGTGGTCGATAACCTTCTGCATACGGCTGTCGCAGTCCGCATGGCTTGCACGGTAGGTGCTGTTGGCCGGGAAGGTAACCACTATCAACCTCACTCCATGATCGTTGCACACTTTGGCCATCTTCAGTAGCGACTCGGTAACCATCGGCTCGCAGCCCGGTGCCTCGTAAACGTTGTTCCCGTCGGACACGTTGTCTCCCAAGGAAAAGAACCCTAGGGAATCGTAATCAGTGGTTCTGCGTCCCGACTGGATGGATAGCAGGCGTGAGACGGTTTCGTATGTATGCCGGAACAGGTTGCTCCGTTCCATAAGCATCGGTGCCTCGTCAATGCCCCAATAGAACTTGTAGTTGTATAGATTGTTCTCCCGCCAGTCGTCCTTGAGGAATACCGTCCCTGGTTCGTACTCGCAGATGAGGGGATAGATTACCGCCTTGAGGTGGGGCATACGCGGCACGTATCGTGCCAACAACGCTGCATCGTAGTAGCTTATGCGGGCGGTGATGGACACATTATAGACGCTGTCGAATACCCACGGATCCATGCTGCTTTCCGACTGTGAGTGCCCGGTGATTAATATGGCTATGTCGTCCAGGTGGCTTTCCAGGTAGTTTCTTTTCTCGGAATGCTCGTTATCGGCCTGCTGGGCATTCAGCTTCAACAAGGGCATGCACAGGGCTGCCATTCCGACGCCCAGTGCCAAGGTTATCAATATGTCCTGCAAGAAGTGTCTCATAACCCGAAGTCTTGTTTTACACGTTGCGCAAACAGCGTGGCGCCGGTGTGGTTGAGGTGCGTCCAGTCGCGATAAAGGGTATCAGCCCGGAAGGCGCTGTCGGACATATAATTGCCGTATTCTATGGGGTATTGCTCACTTGCCTTCGCAATCACCCAGTCCATCTTTTCTATTCCATCGGACGTTACATACTGGAGAAATAGGTTGCTTTGCGGGCATGCTAGCACGATAAACCGGACTCCTTGTCTAGCGCAGATTTCTGCCATCTCTTCCAGATAGAGGATTGCCATGCCGAATTCCGACTGCGAGGAGAGGGATGTGGCTTCAATCTCCGTCATAGGCTGCGGTGTTATCTGGGCTGATTCATATCCAAGCGAATCTACAGTATACCTGTCTTTCTTGTATTTCCTGAAGTGGGGAATGAATTTTACGGGTCTCTTGAAGTTGTTTGCATAGGTTTCCGGAGGCATCATATCCCAACCAAAGTAATAGTCTTCGAATAGTCCTTGCTGGAACCGTTTCTTGAAGAAGTCGCTGTCCGACAGTCGGTAGCGTAGCGGGAAGAGTACGGTTCTGACGTTGGGCAGGGTTGGAAGGTATTCTTTTAGGATTTGGACATCATAGTGGTATGGGCGTCCGGCCGAGGCAAGGTTGAATGCGCTGTCACCCAATTCGTGGGGATTGAGTCCATTTTCAAAATGGGAATGTCCGATTATCAGAGTTTTGATGCCATCTGCGTGCTGCACGATATAGTGGTGCTTGTAGCCGATATTGTTGTTGAACACTGGCGGGTTGGGCAGCAGAAGGAGTACGCTGCCCACCAAGGCAATCACCATAATGCAGTCTCGCAGAAAGAGCCTCATCCGCTTAGAACTGGAAGTAGATGAATTCGGCGTAGTCGCCGCGGAAGAAGATGACGGCCACGAAGGCGAGGGCGTAGAGGAAGTAGCGGGCCCAGCGGCTCTTCACCACGCGGTCGAAGCCTTGCAGGCCGTGCTCGCCCTGGCGGTTGAGCCACTCGACCAGCAGCATGATGCCCACGGGCAGCATAGTCCACTCGCAGAATATCTTGTAGAACCCCGTGAGGGTCTCGACCGAGAGCATGCTCTTGAAGTAGCCGATGGCGCTGGGGATGCCGGTGGCGCGGAAGATGACCCAGCCGATGACAGCCAGCATGAAGGTGAAGATCATCTGCCCCAGCTCCTTGGGGTTGGGCAACCAGCGGCCGGTGGCCACCACGTCGGTGTACTTGCGGTTCTTGCCCAGGATGATGAGCGGCATGAAGAGGGCGGCGTGGTAGAGGCCCCAGGCGATGAAGGTCCAGTTGGCGCCGTGCCAGAAGCCGCTGACGAGGAAGATGATGAAGGTGTTGCGGATGACCTTGAACTTGGTGGTGCGGCTGCCGCCGAGGGGGATGTAGATGTAGTCGCGGAACCAGGTGGTGAGACTGATGTGCCAGCGGCGCCAGAACTCGGCGATGTCGCGGCTGAAGTAGGGGTTGGCGAAGTTGCGCATCAGCTTGATGCCGAAGAGCTTGGCGGTACCGATGGCGATGTCGGAATAACCCGAGAAGTCGCCGTAGATTTGGAAGGTGAAGAATACGGCACCCATCAGCTTGACGCTGCCGGCGGCCGGTGCGCCGAAGGCCATGTCGACGTAGGTGGCACAGGTGTCGGCCACGACCATCTTCTTGAACAGACCCCAGAGGATCTGTCGAGCGCCGTCGAGGGCGGTCTGGTAGTCGAAGTCGCGCCTGCGCTGGAACTGGGGCAGCAGGTTGGTGGCGCGCTCGATGGGGCCTGCCACCAGCTGGGGGAAGAAGGCGATGTAGGCGAAGAAAGCCACGGCGTCGCGCGTGGGCTGCATCTTCTGGCGGTAGATGTCGATGGAGTACGACAGGGCCTGGAAGGTGTAGAACGAGATGCCGACGGGCAGGATGAGGTGCAGCAGCAGCTTGTCGCCCTCGAGGCCGAAGAGGCGTGCGAACTCGGTGGCGAAGAAGTCGTAGTACTTGAACATGCCGAGGATGGCGATGTTGATGACGATGTTGACCCACATCACGGTAAGGTTCCTCCGCTTCTCACCCTCGCGCATGAGGATTCCGCTGAGGTAGGAGCAGAGCGAGGTGAAGGCGATAAGGATGAGGAAGCGCCAGTCCCACCAGCCGTAGAAGACGTAGCTGGCCACCAGCACGAAGGCGTTCTGCAGCTTGAGCTGGTGCGGCGACTTGGAGATCCACTTGTCGAACACAAACCAATAGAGCAGGAACACTATCGGCAGGAACAGGGCGAATTGGATAGAATTGAATATCATAGGCTATTTTTTGATGTACGATAAAAAGTCCAGGTCGATGGATAGCGAGATGAAGGGCTTGATGAGCCATGCGCTGGCAGTTACGTCCTTGAGGCTCAGGTTGTCGCCCACGCGGCTGTTGTCCTCGTAGCCCTCTTTGAGCACCGTGTATTCGGCTATGTTGACGCCGGCGGTGAGGTAGAAGAAGTCGACGAAGCGGAAGCTGCCGCCGACGTAGAAGTTCTTGAACAGGTTGCTGCCGCCGAATCCGATATAGAGTCCCAGGTCGTATGCGAAGTCCTGGTCGAAGCGGCGTATGGTGCGGCGCACGCTGTCGGCACCCAACATGGGGTCGCGGTTGAAGTATTTGGTGAGGTCCCACAGCATCACCGAGGCACCGGTTACGTAGTCGAATTCCACGCTGCCGGCGTTGCGGTTGCTGAGGAGTTTCTCGTAGGTGCCCTGCTGCTCGCCGCTGCGCAGGATGAATTCCCACTCCGGCGTGCGGAAGAAGCGCATGGCCACGCCTTGTATCGGGCGCACCTTCTTCTTGCGGTTGGTGGCCTGGGCGGTGCGTTCTTCGGCGATGCGGACGCGCTCCTCGAGGTACTTGTTGGCCTCGTCCTTGCGCACGTTTTCCAGCTCGGCGATGCGAACCAGGGAGCGCAGCGAGTCCACCATGCGGATATAGTGGTTGCGTTCGGCCTCCAGCTTCTCTTTGTCCACACCGTTGGCCGAGAGGATCTCGCGGTAGAATTTCTCCTTTTCCTTCATGGCGCTCAGGGCGGCGGTGTCGGCCTCACGGCGGATGACGGTGTCGGTGTGCAGGATGTAGACCGAGTCCACTCGCAGCACGGTTACCGTGTCGGTACGCAGCACGGTTACGGTATCGGTAACGCGCACAAAGAGCGTGTCCTGTGCCAGTGTGGCCAGCGGAAGGAGCATCAATAGTATGAATGTCAGTCGCTTCACTTCAGTTTCTCTATCATGTCGGCCACCGCCAGGGTCTCCTGTGTGCCGTCGGTCATGTTCTTGAGGGTTACGGTGTTGTCGCGCATTTCGCTTTCGCCCACGAAGGCCACGAAGGGCACGCCGCGGCGGTTGGCGTACTCCATCTGCTTCTTCATCTTGGCCGCCTCGGGGTAGATAAGAGTGGCCACCCCGGCGCGGCGCAGCTGTGAGGCAATGGCCACGCACACAGCCTGTTCCGCAGGGCCGAAGTTGATGAACATCACCCGCGCCGCCTGCGAGAGGTCGGTGGGGAAGCCTTCGAGCTCGGTCAGCACGTCGTAGATGCGGTCGGCACCGAACGAGATGCCCACGCCGCTCACGTCGGCCATGCCGAAAATGCCGGTCAGGTTGTCGTAACGTCCTCCGCCACAGATGCTTCCGATGCTTACATCCTTGGCCTTCACCTCGAAGATGGCGCCGGTGTAGTAGTTCAGGCCGCGTGCCAGCGTGAGGTCGAGTTCCACCTCGCACCGTATGTCGGCGGCGGCGATGTAGCCGAAGAGTTCCTTCAGTTCGGCCACGCCCTGCTTGCCAGCTTCCACATTCCCAAACATCTGCTCCAGCGAGGCCAGTTTCTGCGCTGCATCGCCCGAGAGGGCGAAGACGGGGTCGAGCGCCGCCACCTGGCTGTCGCTCAAGCCGCGCTCTTTCAGCTCGTTGCGCACGTTGTCGAGGCCGATTTTGTCCAGCTTGTCGATGGCCACCGTGATGTCCACCAGCCGCTCCGGCGCCCCGATCATCTCGGCGATGCCGGCCAGCACCTTGCGGTTGTTGATTTTCACCACCACGTTGATATTCAGCTTGCTGAACACCATGTCAATCATCTGCACCAGCTCCAGCTCGTTCAGCAGCGAGGTGCTGCCAATCATGTCGGCGTCGCACTGGTAAAACTCTCTGTATCTGCCCTTTTGGGGTCGGTCGGCGCGCCAGACGGGCTGCAGCTGATAGCGGCGGAAGGGGAAGGCCAACTGGTCGCGGTGCTGCACCACGAAGCGGGCGAAGGGCACGGTGAGGTCGTAGCGCAGGCCGCGGTCGCAGATGCGGGCCGCCACCTTGTTCGGACTCTCTTGGAAGTCAACGCCTTCCATAAAGTCGCCCGAGTTCAGCACCTTGAAGAGCAGTTTGTCGCCCTCCTCGCCGTATTTGCCCATCAGGGTGGAGAGGTTCTCCAGCGCCGGCGTCTCGATGGGTTCGAAGGCAAAGGCGCGGAAAACCGAGCGTATGGTGTCGAAAATATAGTTGCGGCGCGCCATCTCCACAGGCAGAAAATCGCGTGTACCTTTTGGTATTGAGCACTTTACGTTGGCCATTATTGTACAATTGTAAAATGCAAAGATACATCTTTTGTGCGACTTCGCCAAATTTTTTCAAAGATTCTCCGCGTTGCATTTTACCCGGTCCTTCCGAGGCTCTTTTGGGCAGTTCCCCGGGCATGGGCGGAACATGTCCCTAGAGAGGAAGAAGAGAGGAAGAAGAGGGTGGTTCTTGGGCGCTGAAAATCACCATGTTGCAAACCTGCCATTTTGGGCGTTTTCCGGGGTTTTGAACGAAAAATTTTCAGAATTTCCACCGCAGCTGTAAGTGCCACGTTTGGCGTGTGTTACCCTCGGTTTGGGTGTCGCCGGTGCCGATGTGCTCCTGGTCGGGGTAGGCGGTGAGGGTGTACTTCATGCCGAGGGTCAGGGCCTCGGTGATTTGCCACCGCAGCACCGCCACCACACGTGCCCCGCGTCCGTTGAGCATGGGGATGGCAAACTGGTACTGCAGGTTGCTCTCGCTGAGGTAGATGCGGGCATAGTACCCCCCGATGTCGAACCATGCCGCCTGTGCCGCCAGTTGCCACCGCCGTGCGCTGTAGCGTGCCTCCTGTGCCAGGAGCCACCCTTGCTGCCGCTCCGACTGCTCGGGGTCGAACCATGCCGCCACGGCCCGCGTGGTGAGCCGCCAGGGGCCGCGCCGGTAGCGCAGGTGGAACTGCAGCTGCTGCCGCAGGGTCTGTTCGCCGAGGTACAGGGTGCTGTCCAGATTGGGCACGTTGCGCTGCTTGCGCCGCCAGGCATATCGCACTTCGGCCTCGGTGTGTCGTCCTAGCGGCCGGCTGAAGTTGGCCCGCAGCCAGGCTCCGGTGGTGGGGCTGTAGGCTCCGTAGCGCGGTGCAGGAAAGCGGTGCAGGTCGACGCTGACCAATGTGCTAACCTTCAGTGGAAGTTGCAGTTGTGCGTCGAATGTCAGCCCCTGCTCGTTGCGTGTGGTGGAGATGGCGTAGGCTTGTGCATGGAGGTTGTGGTACATGGGGTCGTAGTGGCGCGCTGTCATGCCGAGGCTGTTGCCTCCGCTGGTGCTGACGCGCAGGCCGCCGATGGCCGCCATGCGCCCGTTGTTGCCCACGGCCGCCTCGCCGAAGAGCAGCAGCGGGCCGTGCTGGTACATGGCATCCACGCCCAGGTTCAGCGTGCGGTCGCCACGGAAATAGGTCTGGTTGTAGGCGTAGTCGCGCATTTGGAGGCTGTCGTCGAGCCACGTCCCCACGGCGGTCAGCCCTGCAATGAGGTTGCCGTGGCGGTAGCCCACGTGCCCGCCGCCCAGCCACTCGCCCGCCTTCCTCGACCCGAAGGCCGACACCTCCACCTCGTGCCCCACTGCAATGGTGGCCGCCGCGCCCTGCTGCCAGTCCTGCTCGTTGAAGGCTCCGGCCTGGCGCACCCCCGATGCGTAGCGTACCGGCGAGGAGCCTGTCAGGTTGAACGGCTCGAGCCCCGTCCACAGCGTCAGCCCTTGGCCGAATTGCAGCTGGTAGCGTCCTACGGCAAGGGCTTTCACCCGCCCCAGGTCGCGCAGCAGGAGGCTGTAGTTGTAGTAGTTGTCGCGTCCCCACGGCTCGGTCGGGTCCTTGTCGGCGCTGATGCGCAAGGTGATGTTGTTGCGGTATCTATATGTGTAACAGAGCAGTGCATGCAGTCGGTCGCCCTCATAGCTTCCGTTGCGGTAGCCCTCGGCCTCCTCCATGGTGCCGCCGATGCCGCTCACCAGTGTGTGGGTGCCGCGCCACCATTGCATGCCCTCATATTCGGCGTAGGGTCTGGCTGTGAGGTAGGGTGCCAGCCGTGCCACCGCCGCACTGTCGAAGCCTGGCACGGCATGCAGCTCCTGCACGCTAAGCAGCTGGCCGTAGAGCAGCATGTAGTTGCGCAGGGATTTGATTTGAAACGGTGAGAAGAACGGCAGCGTGGCCAGCGAGGCGGTGTCGTTCACGTTGACGGGTTCCTCGCGCAGTTGCAGCAACAGGTCGTTCAACTCGGCCGCCTCCGCTTCGCTGCCCTCTTCGCCCAGCCACTGCTCGATGGCATCCTCCATCTGCGCTACGGATGACAGTGGTATCATTAGTATGATTATCAGCAGTATGCGTCGTGCTATGGACATACAAAAAGGGTAATTTGTGGCGTGAGGCCAAGGTACTCGTGGCTCTCGACGGCGAAGTCGATGCCATAGATGCCCAGACGGGCACCGAGGCCAAAGGTGAGCAGGGTGGGGTGGGTGGCCAGGCCGGCGCGGATGAAGTAGTGGCGGCGGTAGCAGTATTCAGCCCCCATCCGCAGTCGTGTGCGCACCTCGCTGTCCAGTTCCACCAGTGTGGTCAGCCCCTCCACCGCCCTGTATGCCAGACCGATGCGTCCTTGCCAAGGTCTCGATTCGTCCCACGGTCGGCTGCCGCCCTCGGCATATAGCGTCAGGCGCTCGCCCAGCCTGGCGTGCACCGCCGCCTCGGCCGCCAGCCATTGGCGCGCCTCGTAGTGGGCGTCGTCGGTGGCCATGCGCAGGTATCGTCCGCGGATGCCTGCCGTGAGCCAGTCGGTCAGTCGCATGCTGTAGCCCGCTGCCGCCTGCTGCTCGTGGTAGATGTGGTCGCCGAAGTGGATATATTCTGCTGCCATCCTGCCCCTGCTGCCCAGATTCCATGTCGCTGCCACCATGCGGGTGGCCATGTCGGCCATGCCATAGCCCTGTCGGTAGCCGATGCTTACCCTGCGTATCGCCGTGTCGGGTGCATGCATCCCGCCCAGCGCACCGTTGCGGGCATCGGCAGGCACGTTGGCAAACTGCCCCGATACGTGGGCAATTCCCACCAACTGCAGCAGCAATATGGCGACAAGTGGCTTCACTTGGCCTTGATAATTCCCCGGGATTGCAGGTCGCGATAGGTCTTCTCGGCCGCCAGCTGCTCGGAGGCTTTGATGGAGTACTCGATGGCTGACTGTTGGGCCTTGCCGTTGATGAGCACCCGACTCTCATACTGCCGGCGGTGGTCGCGCCCCTGTGTGAAGGTACGCACGATCTCGAACGTTACCTTGCGGTGGGTCCTTTGACCCCAGTCGATAATCTTGCTCTTGAAGTTCCAGTCGGCTTTGGCCAACTCCTCCACATCGACATGGACTCGCAATATGCGCTCAATCAGTACGCGTTGGGTGAACTTATACCCCTTTTCCAGGTAGATGGCACCCACGGTGGCTTCGAAGGCATCGCCGCCGATGGACTTGAAGGCACCGGATTGCTGGCGCTGGTACTCAATCAGTTCCAGCAGGCCGATTTGCTTGGCCAAAGCGTTGAGGCTGCGACGGCTGACTATCTTGGAGCGCAGCTCGGTGAGGAACCCTTCGCCCTCGTAGGGGTACTTCTTATATAGGAAGTCGGCCACCGCGGCACCCAGCACCGCATCGCCCAGATACTCCAGGCGCTCGTTGTTGATACGGTGCCCTTTGTGGTTGGCCGATATGGAACGATGGGTGAGCGCAATACGATAGAGCTCGGTGCGGCGGGGGGTGAATCCAAATATGTTTTTGAAGAAAGCGTAGAAGGCTTTGCTCTCGGTTTTCCTATGGAAGAGGAACATTGCGCTAGTACTTTCTGAAGGCCAGACAGACGTTGTGGCCTCCGAAGCCGAAAGCGTTGCTGATGGCGAAGTCGACGTTACGGGTCTTTGCCTGGTTGAAAGTAAAGTCGAGGGGAACGATTTCGGGGTCGTCGGTGAAGTGGTTGATGGTGGGAGGCACCACACCATGCTTGATGGTGAGGATGGTGGCGATGGCCTCCACTGCGCCGGCGGCTCCCAATAGGTGGCCGGTCATCGACTTAGTGGAGTTGATGGCCATGCGGTAGGCGTGGTCGCCGAAGAGGCCGAAGATGGCCTTGGGTTCGGAGATGTCGCCGATGGGGGTAGAGGTGCCGTGGGTGTTGATGTGGTCCACATCGGTGATGGCCATGCCCGACTCTTCCACAGCCTGGCGCATGGCGAGGATAACGCCTGCTCCTTCGGGGTGCGAGGCGGTGATGTGGAATGCGTCGGCCGAAAGCCCCGTGCCGGTAATTTCGGCATATATCTTGGCACCGCGCGCCTGGGCATGCTCCAATTCCTCGAGGATGAGGGCTGCGGAACCCTCGCCGAGGACAAATCCGTCGCGGTCTTTGTCGAAGGGGCGCGAGGCGGTCTTGGGGTCGTCGTTGCGGGTGGAGAGGGCTCGCATGTTGCCAAAGCCTCCGATGCCTGCCTCGATGACGGCGCATTCCGACCCTCCGGCCACCATAAGGTCGGCCTTGCCGAGGCGGATAAGGTCGAAGGCGTCGCCAATGGCCACCGCCGATGTGGCGCAGGCCGCAGTGGTGCAGTAGTTGGGACCCTGCAGGCCGTGGCGGATGGCAATCTGGCCGGCACAGATGTCGACGATGACTTTAGGTATCCAGTAGGGGCTGAAACGGGGCTGTCCGTCTTCCGATCGGCCGAACTCAATCAACTCGTCCTGAAGACTTTTCACACCGCCCATGCCGGAACCCCACACAACACCGAAACGGGTCTTGTCGACTGGCGAGTCGAGCAGACCTGCATCGCGGAGTGCCTCGTCGACAGTAATCAGGCCATAGACACTGTAGTTGTCGAGGAGGCGGAGCTCCTTCCGATCGAAGTAGTCGAGAGGATTGAAGCCTTTGAGCTCGCAAGCAATCTGGCTTTTGAACTTGGAGGCATCGAAACGTGTTATTGGTCCGGCACCGCTCACACCTTTGACCAAGGCGTCCCACAACTCGGGGACATTGTTGCCAATAGGGGTGAGCGCGCCGAGACCGGTAACAACTACTCTTTTCAACTTCATAGAGCGGAAAGAGCGCTGAACTCGCTAGGAGTTACTTCTTTGCGTTTTCGATGAAAGCGATGGCGTCGCCAACGGTAACGATCTTCTCGGCTTCCTCATCGGGAATCGAAAGGTCGAATTCTTTCTCAAGCTCCATAATCAGCTCGACGGTGTCGAGGGAGTCGGCGCCAAGGTCATTGGTGAAGCTGGCTTCGGGGACCACCTGGCTTTCTTCCACACCGAGTTTCTCGGTGATGATGCTGGTTACTTTAGTTGCAATTTCTGACATTTTTCTTTGATTTTTATGATAAAACTGGGTGCAAAGTAACGAAATATTTCCAATATGTAAACATTTTTTAACATTTCACAATTATGTTAAAATATGTAAAATATTGAAATAAAGGAATGTAGTGAGGAATAAAAAATGTACTCACCGCGTTTCCCACGGGGCAAAAAACGGCCACCCGAGGGATCCACCGGCGTAATTTGACCCCCAAATCATCCTAATCCGTGAAAAATTCCCCAAAAAATATTCTATATTGCTCACTTACAGAGAGATACAATATTAGGGCAATTTTTCGCACACCATACCGTTTTTGCTCCATTTTGGCAGGCTTGCAATAGGTTGATTTACAGGGTGCTGAAGGTATCACCTTCTTCCCCTCTTCTTCCTCTCTAAGGGCATTGATGAGGGGTTAGGCGGGGAGAGGTTTTCCCTGCGACGGAAAAAATAAATTTGGCTATGTGGGAAAAAGTTCGTACTTTTGCACTTGGTTTCGGCCCACAGGTGGCCGCATCCGAAAGTGAATTAAATAACGAAGCGTTATGCTCGTTCTTGCTAGGGAAACGTGAGAAATTTCCAACGGAATGCAAGGCTAGTATGACGGTTCGCGCTGTTTATGGCGTGGACTGTTTACATTTCTTCATTCCAAGGTAATCTCACGACCTCCCTAGGAGAAGTGGCATATCAGCGCCACGCTTCTTTTATTAATTACCCCTCTCGGTGCTGGGGGACAAAATGAAAAACAACATGTACAAAATCATTACTTTGGGACTGGCTATGCTTGTATCTTTAGCCTCATTCGCACAGCGGAACGTTACACAATTTATGGGTATTCCTGTAGACGGGACAAAAGCTTCCATGATTCAAAAATTGAAGGCAAAGGGCTTTACCTATAACACACGACTGGACTGCCTCGAAGGCGAGTTCAATGGGCGTAGTGTGGACATCCATATTGTAACAAATAACAATAAAGTTTACCGTATCATGGTATCTGATGCTATCGGGTCAGATGAAGGAGATATAAAAATTAGGTTCAATAACCTTCTCCGCCAATTTCAAAAAAACGAAAGATATATACCTTCGGACATGGTTGGAGACTATGAAATAGGGGAAGATGAAGACATTTCATATCAGATGAGCGTAAAAAACAAAAGATACCAGGCTGCTTTTTTTCAAGTCAACAAAGACACTGATAACGATACAACAGGCGGATTTGCTTATATGAAAAAGTATGTCGAAACCCGCACGGATGAACTTGCGGATATGACGGAAGAAGAGATGATGAATGCACTCGATCTGCAAGCTACAATGTTTATGTTGAGTAAAATACAGCACAAATCCGTCTGGTACATGATTAGCGAGAAATATGGTCGCTATTTCATAAATATGTATTACGACAACGAACTAAATCAAGCCAATGGAGATGATTTGTAGCATCTCATTCACAATCTATTTCTGAAAGCCGCACAGAAAGGGAGTATCTCCACTTGGGATTACGGCAGCATCACCAGGCGGAAGCCGAGGTTCTCGTTGCTGAATTCGGGGATGAATCCGTCGCGCTGCGAGAGGCGGCACCGGTTGGCGGGGTCGTACCAGCCGCCGCCGCGGAATATGCGGTTGGTGCCGGAGGCGGGGCCCTGCGGGTCAGTCTGCGCACCGGCGGCGTAGTCGCCCTTCCTGTCGAGGCACCACTCCCACACGTTGCCCGACATGTCGTGGATGCCCAGGGCGTTGGGTGTCTTGGTGGCCACTGGATGCGACTTGCCGCCGCTGTTGCCGTTGTACCAGGCCACTGCCTCGATGTCGTCGCTGCCGGCATAGAGGGTCGGCGTGGCGGAAGCACGGTGGCCACCGCGGGCGGCATACTCCCACTGCGCCTCGGTGGGCAGGGTGAAGGTGCGGCCGGTCAGTGCTGACAGTTGTTCGCAGAAGGCCAGCGCGGCGGCGTAGGAGACCCGCTCCACCGGCAGGCTGCCGTCCGAGTCGAAGAAGCTGGGGTTGCTGCCCGTTACGGCCTCGTAGAGTTCCTGCGTTACCTCCGTCTGTCCGATATAGAAATCCTGGGTGAGCGTAACCTCGTGCGGCAGCTCGCCCTCTGTGGCGTCGGGGTCGCCCGGGTTTGCGCCCATGGTAAAGCTGCCGGCCGCCACCCGCACCACGTCGAAGTTGACTCCGGCCGCCGTGAGGGTCAGCTTTTCGTTGCCCTCCGTGGCGGGAGTTCCGTTGTTGTCATCCTTGCCGCAGGCCGTCAGCAGGGCGGCGCCGAGGACCATCATGGCAAATGTCTTGATTGTATGGTTCATTTTGATGATTGTATTTATTATATAATATGTATAGCGCAGCAACATGCAGGAGTCGCTACTCTTCGATGCCGAGAAGTATATTGAGGTAGTTCTGGTAACGCTCGGCGCTGATGCGGCCCTCATCGACGGCGGCCTTCACGGCGCAGCGCGGCTCGTGGCGGTGGGTGCAGTTGGAGAAATAGCACTCCGGCAACACGGCCCGCATCTCGGGGAAAAAGTGTGAAAGCTCCTGCTCGTTGAAGTCCACCATGCCGAACTCCTTGATGCCGGGGGTGTCGATGAGGTAGGTGGTGAGTGGTGAGTGGTGAGTGGTGAGTGGGATGGGGTGGATTTCGGCGAAGGTGGTGGTATGCTTGCCTTTGAGGCTCCAGTCCGACAGCTCGCCCACGCGCAGGTTCAGCCCTGGGCTTAGGGCGTTGAGCAAGGCGCTCTTGCCCACGCCGCTGTGGCCGCTGAAGAGAACGGTCTTGCCTGCGATGGCCTCGCGCAGCGCCCCGATGCCCAGCCCGGTGAGGGTCGAGGTTTCCAGCACGGGGTAGCCTGCCGTGCGGTAGAGGTCGCTCAACTCGCGCTGCACCGCCCACAGCTCTTCGTCGTAGAGGTCCACCTTGTTGAAGACGAGGCATGCCGGTATGTGGTACGCCTCGGCCGTAACCAGCAGGCGGTCGATGAAGCCGGTAGAGGTGCGCGGAAGCCCCATGGTGGCCACCACGCACAGCAGGTCGATGTTCGAGGCGATGACGTGGGTCTGCTTGCTGAGTTTGGTCGACTTGCGGACGATGTAGTTGCGGCGGTCCTCCACCTCGTGGATGACGCCTGTGCCATCGTCCTGCAGCTCGTAGTGCACACGGTCGCCCACGGCCACCGGGTTGGTCTGCTTGTTGCCGCGCAGGCGGTAGTTGCCGCGCAGGCGGCAGTCGTGCTGCACGCCGTCGGTTTCCAGCACCCGATACCAGCTGCCGGTGGTGCGTATGACAAGTCCTTCTTTCATCGTTTGAGGCTGCAAAATTACGAAATATTTCCCACGTGTGAGGAAAAAGTTGTATCTTTGCACCCCGATTTATGAAAAAGACGCTGTTGCTCATACTGCTTCTGGTCGCCGTCGGAGCCCGCGCCCAGCACTGGCGCGACACCGCCGCCTACCGTCTCAACAAACTGCAACCGCACGACTGCATCATCCCCGAGGGCGACTGGCAGCGGCCGCTCGGCGGCCTTTGGGCCGTGCGTAGCGCCGACTCGATCTGCCTGCCCATGAACCGCCCGCTTACCGACTCGGTGTTTGTCCTCCAGCGCCATTTCACCCTGCCGCCCCACTGGCAGGGGCGCCGCACCGTGGTCAGCTTCGCCGCCGCCGGCCCCGCGCTCTACCTCTACGTCAACGGGCGTCAGGTGGGCTACAGCGAGGACTCGAAGACACCTGCCGAATGGGATATCACGCGCTACCTCAACGGCGGCACCAACCGCATGGAGGTGCGCCTGCTGCGCCGGCCTACCGGCCGCCACTTGGAGGATGCCTACCCCGCCGGCGGCATCACACGCGACATCACGCTCTATTCGCTTCCCACCACTTATATCTCCGACGTCCGCATCGACGCCACCCTCGACACGGCCGACTACCGCACGGGTCGCCTCGACGTCATGGTCGACTTCAGCCGCGAGGTGTCGGGCGGCACCGTCGAGGTGGAAATTTTGGGCCGCACCGTGCGCAAAGCGCTGCGGTCGGGCGACTGGTTCGTCAGCCTCGAGCCGCAGGTGGGTCTTGTCGAACCTTGGAGCGACAGCACCCCCGCACTCTACCCGCTCACCATACGCCTCCTCGATGCCGCCGGCCGCGAGACGCACCGCCTGGTGAAGCACATCGGCTTCCGCCGCCTCGACATCCGCCGCGGCCAGTTGCTGCTCAACGGGCGCCCTGTCGAGCTGCGCGGACTGAACCGCCTGGAGCAGTCGCCCCTCGGCGGCCAGCACGTCCCGCGCAGCGAGATGCGTCGCACCGCCGTCATGCTGAAACAACTGGGGTTCAACGCTGTCCGCACGCTGAACCATCCGCCCGACGACTACTGGGTGCACCTCTGCGACTCGCTCGGCATCTTCCTCTGGCCGCAGGCCAACATCTGCCCCTCTGATCCTGCGGTGCTGGACGACGGGCGGTGGCTCAACCCCGTGCTCGACCGCACCTTCAACCTCTACCGTCGCTACCGCAACCACCCCTCCGTGGTGGCCTGGTGCCTCGCCTCCGACGGCCTGGCCGGCCGCTGCCTCGACGAGGCGTATCGTTTTTTGCGCACCAAGGACAACTCGCGCCCCATCGTCCTCCCCTCGCACTGGGCGCCGCGCGCCACCGACCTCGCCTCGCCCCCCAACCCCTCGCCCTCGCTCCTGCGCCGTTACCTCAAGAACATACCCCCGCACATGCCCTGCATCCCCGCCATGGTCGTCCCCACTTCCGGTGCCCTGGCCGACTTCTGGGCGCTCGTGCGCAGCGAGCCCCGCCTCCAGGGAGCCTTCCTCTCGGGCTTCCAGATTGACGAGATTGTCCCTGTCTTCAATGCCGCAGGCAGCCGGGGAGACAAGTCCCCATAGGGGCGGAACAAGCAAAAAGTATCCAAATTTTCCCATGATGGGAAATAATGGGAAATGGCCTATGTATTCCCTTAGAGATCCCCTACCGTTCCCCTAGGTAACCGCCGTGATTCGGCCCTCGTTTAACAAAAATTTTGCCACCTCGCAAATCCTTCGTATCTTTGCACCCTGAATTATCAATGACGAAATGACACTACTGCTTGTATTTCTGCTCGGTGCGATGCTGATATCGTTCCTCTGTTCCATATTGGAGTCGGTATTGATGTCCACCCCGCTGTCCTATATCAGCATGCGCGAAGACGAGGGCGACCGGTCGGCACCGCTCTTCAAACGCTACAAACAGGACAATGCCCAGGCCATCGCCGCCATCCTGGCACTCAACACGATAGCCAACACCGTCGGCGCTGCCGGCGTGGGCAAGCAGGCCACCGAGGTATTCGGAAGCCACTGGTTCGGCCTCGTCTCGGCCATCACCACCATCCTCATCCTGGTCTTCTCCGAGATTATCCCCAAGACCATCGGCACCACACAGTGGCGTCGTCTGATGTCGTTCACGGCCTACACCATTCGCACCCTCATCACCATCCTCTACCCGATAGTCATCCTCATCCAGTGGCTCACCCGCCTTATCGCTCCGCGCGACGAGGAGGAGGCAGTGGTCAGCCGCGAGGAGGTGGCCGCCATGGCCGATATGGGCGAGGACGAAGGCGTCATCGACCGCGACGAAAACAAGATTATACAGAACGTCATCAAACTCTCCACCGTCAAGGCTTACGACGTGATGACCCCCCGTGTCGTCGCCGCCACGGCACCGGAGGGCATGACCCTGCGCGACTTCTACCGCCAGCCTGAATACTCCCACTTTTCGCGCATCCCCGTCTATGCCGAGGAAGAGGACTTCATCACCGGCTATGTGCTGCGCAGCGAGGCTCTTGAGCAGCTGGCCGAGGACCACTTCGCCACCACCTTGGGGCAGATTAAACGCACTATACCGCTCTTCAACGACGAGATGTCGGTGGCCGACATCTGGGACAACCTGCTGCGCCACAAGGAACAAATCGCTGGCATCATCGACGAGTTCGGTGCTTTCCAGGGCATCATCACACTGGAGGACATCATCGAAACCATTTTCGGCCTCGAGATTATCGACGAGAGCGACCAGGTGGCCGACATGCAGCAGTACGCCCGTGAACGCTGGCAGCAACGCCAGCGCCGCTTCAAAGAAATCACCCTGCCGGAATAGGGGTTACTCGCTACCGAACAAATGGTTCCGCTTATAGTGGGGTGCTATAGGCGGAATTTCTTTTCTGCCATGTCGGGCGTGAGGGTGAAGGTGGAGCCTTTGGGCTGCTGCGGCAGGTCGAACATGATGTCGGTCATGATGCCCTCCATGATGGAGCGCAGGCCGCGGGCGCCGAGTTTGTACTCGACGGCGCGGTCGACGACGAGGTCGAGGGTCTCGGTTGGGATTTGCAGCTCGACGCTATCCATGCGGAACAGCTCCTGGTACTGCTTGACAAGGGCGTTCCTGGGCTCGGTGAGGATGCGGCGCAGGGCGTCGCGGTCGAGCGGCTGGAGGTAGGTCAGCACCGGGAAGCGGCCCACCAGCTCGGGGATAAGGCCGAACTTCTTGAGGTCCATCGGCTGGATATATTGCAGAAGGTTCTTGCGGTCGATCTGGCGGCGCGTGTCGTCGTCCTTGAAGCCTATCTGGCTGGTGCCCACACGTGCGGCGATGGAGCGTTCGACACCGTCGAAGGCACCGCCGCAGATGAAGAGTATGTTGCGGGTGTCGATGGTGATGAGCTTCTGCTCGGGGTGCTTGCGTCCGCCTTCGGGCGGTACCGATACCTGTGCGCCTTCGAGCAGTTTGAGCAGGGCCTGCTGCACACCTTCGCCGCTGACGTCGCGCGTGATGGAGGTGTTCTCGCTCTTGCGGGCTATCTTGTCTATCTCGTCGATGAAGACGATGCCGCGCTGTGCGGCAGCTACGTCGTAGTCGGCCGCCTGGAGCAGGCGCACGAGGACGTTCTCGACGTCGTCGCCCACATAGCCGGCCTCGGTCAGCGTGGTGGCGTCGGCAATGCAGAATGGCACCTTGAGCAGACGTGCGATGGTGCGGGCCAGGAGGGTCTTGCCGGTGCCGGTCTCGCCCACCAGGATGATATTGGACTTCTCGATCTCCACATCGTTCTTGTCGCCATGCTCGGCATTGTATTTCAGGCGCTTGTAGTGGTTGTACACGGCCACCGAGAGCACCCGTTTGGCATCGTCCTGGCCGATGACGTATTGGTCGAGGAAAGTCTTTATCTCCTGTGGCCGCGGGATGTCGGAATCCTGGATTTTGAAGTTTTCCTTTTGGTTGACTGCCGTTTGTTCACGGAAGATTTTTACAGCCTGGTCGTTGCAGTCGTGGCAGATGAATCCGTTGAGTCCGGCCAGCAGCATACCCGCCTGCGAGGCAGGGCGGCCGCAAAAGGAGCAGTGTTCTTCGTGGGTGGGTTTCTTGGGCATTATAACAATTGGTTTTTGGAGGCGTCTTGCCTGATGAAAATGAATAGGAGTATGGTGAAGGCCAGGAGCGATGAGCCGCCGTAGGAGAAGAACGGCAGCGGAATGCCGATGACGGGCACCAGGCCAATGACCATACCGATGTTGACAAAAAGGTGCATGAAAAGGATGCTGGCCACGCAGTAGCCATACACGCGTGCGAAGGGCGACCGCTGGCGCTCGGCCATGGTGATGAGGCGTTGCAGCAGCAAGTTGTAGAGCACCAGCAGGAGGGTGCAGCCCACAAAGCCCCACTCCTCGCCCACGGTGCAGAAAATGAAGTCGGTGTGTTTCTCGGGCACAAAGTCGGCTTTGGTAACGGTGCCGCGCAGGTACTGTCTCCCGACGAGGCCGCCACTGCCGATGGCAATCTTTGACTGGTGCACGTTGTAGCCCGAACCTTGCAGGTCGTCGCTTTGGCCAAGCAGCACTTCGATGCGCTCGCGCTGGTGGGTCTCCAGCACATTGTTGAATACAAAGTCGACGGAAAAGACAAAGGCTGTGCATACGGCTAGCACGGTGGCGGCGCGCCAGTAGTCGCGCGAGGAGCGCTTGTTGAGCCAAACATAAAGATAGAACAGGGCCAGCAACAGGAGTGCGCCGAGAAGGATGTATTTGTTGACCAGCAGGGCCAGCACAAAAAGGATGATGGATGCGCCGCCAATGACCAGGACGGCGCCCGTCAGCCCTTCCCGATAGAGTGGGAAAATAAAACTGAGGAACACCAGTGCGGTGCCGGTATCGTGTTGGAGGAATACCAGAATGGCCGGCACGGCAATGAGCGCCAGGCAGACCAGCTTGGTGTGGGTGTTGCGCAGGTCTATGTCGATGGCAGATAGATACTTGGCCACTGCCAGGGCGGTGGCGAACTTGGCAAACTCCGACGGCTGGAGGTGGAAGCTTCCGATGGGTATCCACGACTTGCCACCGTTGACCGTAACGGCAAAGACAAACACCAGCAGCAGCAGCACCAGCGAGCCGCCATAGATGGCATAGGCGGTATTGGAGAAGAAGCGCGGCTCGGTGAGCAGGATGAATGCGGCCACAAGCATCGCTCCGCCCATCCAGATAAGCTGTTTGCCGGGGAACTGGCTGAAGTCGAATACCGAAGACTGGTTCTCGACATAGCACGCCGAGTAGATGTTCATCCATCCGAAGATCATGATGCCGAACCATAACACCACCGTCCACCAGTCTATTTTAAGCCGTTCTTGATACATAACTACCTTGGTTACTATCCTCTCTTTTTCACTTTCTTTACCCTGCGGGTCAGCGGCAACTTCTGGCAGGGATTTACTTCACGGTATTGTTTTTCAACGTCTTTGCGCGCCACCTCGCCGTTGATATACTTCTCGATGATGAGGCCGGCGATGGGGGCAGCCCATGTGCCGCCGCCGCCCTGCGCGTTCTCCACATATACGGCCAACGCTATCTTGGGGTTGTTCTTGGGCGCGAAGGCGATGAAGACCGAGTGGTCGTTGCCGTAGTTCTCGGCCGTGCCCGTCTTGCCGCATACGTCCAGGCCGTCCACTTTGGCGCGGCGGCCGGTGCCGCCTGCCACGTGCACCACGTCGTACATGCCGTCGGCGGCAATGTCGAAGTAGCGGCTGTCGATGCCGGTTTCGTGGCGGGTGTAGTACTCCTCGTTGCGGGTCGAGTCGGGACCGTAGAAGCGCACCATGTGGGGGGTGATGTAGTAGCCGCGGTTGGCCACCGTGGCAGCCAGGTTGGCCATCTGGAGGGGTACCACCGTTACCTCGCCCTGTCCGATGGAGTTGGAGTAGATGGTGGAGAACGACCAGCGCTCCTTGCCGTACCATTTGTTGTAGAATGCCGTGTCGGGGATGTTCCCTTTCGACATGCCTGCACGCGGCAGGTCGATGGGCAGCTTCTGACCGAAGCCCATGCGCAGCATGTATTCACGCCACACGGTGAGGCCGTATTGCGAGTCTTTCTGCGGGCTGCGGTACTTGCCCTGCTGGATGACACGGCGGTAGACATGGTAGTAGTAGGGGTTGCAGCTCATCTTGATGGCTTCGCGCACCGAGGTGGCTGCCGGGTGGCCGTGGCAACCCACAAGGCTCTTGTCGCAGGCAAAGCCGGTGTTGGCGTTGATGACACCCAGGTCAAGGGCCACCACCGACTGCGCTACCTTGAATATCGACCCGGGAGGATATTGCCCCATCAGGGCGCGGTTGAGCATGGGCTTGGAGAGGTCTTTGTTGAGCTCGGTGTAGTTCTTGCCCCGGATGCGCCCTACGAGCAGGTTGGGGTCGTAGGTGGGAGCCGACACCATGGCCAGCACCTCGCCCGTGGAGGGTTCAATCGCCACCACGCAGCCGCGTTTGTTGGCCATCAGCTCCTCGGCGTATTGCTGCAGGTCGGCGTCGAGGGTGGTGTATAGGTTGGCCCCCTCGATAGGCAGGGTGTCAAAGGCGCCGCCCTGGTAGGGGCCTATCTCACGGCTGTAGGCATCCACATGCATCACTTTCTTGCCTTTGATGCCGCGGATGACCTCTTCGTAGCTCTTTTCGAGGCCGGTCTTCCCGATGTAGTCGCCGCGCTTGTAGTAGGGGTCGCGGTCCAGGTCGGCCTGGTCCACCTCGCCCACATAGCCCAGCACCTGCGCCGCAATGGGGCGGTCGTAGATGCGAAGGGTACGTTGCGAGATGTAGAAGCCCTTGAATTTGAACATCTTGTTCTCGAACCGCGCATACTCTTCTTTCGAGATTTGCTTCATGAAGGGCGAGGGCGAGTAGGGCGAGTGTTTGCGAGCTTTCTTCATGCGCTCGTCGAATTCCTCGCGGGTGAGCCCGAGGGTGTGGCAGAAATAGTTGGTGTCGAGGTTTTTTACCATGCGGGGTATGACCATCAGGTCATAGACGGCTTCGTTGTGCACCAGCAACTCGCCGTTGCGGTCGTAGATGAAGCCGCGGGCCGGATACTGCGTTACATCGCGCAGCGACTGCATCTTGGCCAGCTCTTTGTATTTGGGGTTGAACAGCTGCAACACCGCCAGCCGCCCCACAAAAAGGACGAAAAAGACGAGGAAGATAATCCTCACCACATGGCTGCGTTCGGCATACTTGTTCGACATGATGCTCCTTGTAACGATAGGGTGGGGGCTTTATTGTATTTCGCGCATAATAATTTTACGTCCGCCGGACGCCGCCGCTGTATTATATCTTAAGATATAATACTTCCGCGCAACCCGCGACAGCGCGGAAAAGATAGGGTAATTCTAGGGTAACTATAGGGTAATTCTAGGGTAAATATAGGGATGGTAGCTTAATACCAGGGTATCACGAGCACTCCACTAGCACAATACTTGGGGATTACGCAGTGAACGCCTCCCGCCAAATCAACGCCAGCGGAGGGTTTCCACGAGGTGGTCCAGGTCGCGCTGCATGTACTCCAGCACAGGGGCGAGGGAGTCGTTGTTGGGCACGCTGTTGACGTAGAGGGCGCCGCGCAGGAAGTGGCGCACGGAGTCGGTGGCGAAGAACTGGTAGGTGGAGGCCACTTTGCTGCCACGCAGGTGCCACACGGTGCCGTACACGCGGTGCTCCGTGTCTTCGTAGCCCCGTTCGTCGATGCCGGAAGCAAACTGGTAGTGCTTCTCCAGCAGGCGCGACGAGGTGTCGGTCTGGCCCCGCAGGTCCTCTTTTCCAGCCAGTTGCTTGTAGGTGAGGAAGGCCACTCCGTTCCACTGCGGATAGGCTATGTCCACCCACACGTCGCGGAGCTCCCGCTTCTTGATGCTGATTTGCGCGGCCTTGCTGCACTCGAAGGTGAAGGGTAGCGGCTGGGTGTCGCACAGGGTGTAGGCGCTCTCCGGCAGGTCGATGCGCAAATATGCCTTGGGCTTGGGCGAATAGTCGCCTCCACCGCAGCCGACCAAGGCGGAAATAGCCATCGCGGCGAGCAGTATATTCCTGATTTTCATATAGTTTCAATTTTCAATTTTCAATTTTCAATTTTCTTCGTATCTTTGCACCCATGAATCGCCTTCGACACTTTTTATTGGCCAAGACACAGTACAGTCTGCACTCGCCTTTTGTGTACAAGCTCTACACCGAGGTGCTTTTCTCGCGGTGCCCCGACGGAGCCCCGCAGGGGCGCGACTACAAGGCCGTTCTTTGGCGACTCGAGCACTACTATGGCACCACGGCCATGCGCTTCGGCGGCAACGCCACCCTCTCCACTCCCGACGGCGACTTTCTGGTGGTCGACCATCCCCATCGCGAGGAGGGCCGTTGGCAGGTTATCGTGGACAGCCCTCACTATCAGGTTACTATCGACCTTTTCTCCGTCGGCATCGCCGTCGCCAGTCCCCGCCTCACCAAGCAGCACTTCCTGTTGCGCTAGCGCATCTGGCGGCCGCCGAGCATCGGCACGAAGCTGTAGTCGCCGAAGGTCTCTTCCTTACGCTCGTTTTCTCCCGTTTTGGTGATGCGCAGCATCTCTTGCGTGTCTTCGCCTCCGACGGGAATCACCATGATACCGCCCACCTTGAGCTGCGCCATCAGTCCGTCGGGTATTCCGGGCGCTCCGCAGGTAACGATGATGCGGTCGTAGGGGCCGTAGTCGGCCTCGGTCAGACCCTGGTAGCCGTCGCCTAGGAAGCAGCGCACGCGGTAGCCCAGTTCGGCCAGCAGCGGCTTGGTGTGGTCGAAGAGGCTCTTCTGGCGCTCGATGCTGAACACTTTGGCCCCCATCTTGCACAGCACGGCCGCCTGGTAGCCGCTGCCGGTGCCTATCTCCAGCACCTTCATGCCGGACTGCACCTGCAGCAGCTGGCTCTGCATGGCCACCGTCGAGGGGCGCGAGATGGTCTGCTCGGCGCCTATCTTGAGCGCACGGTCTTCGTAGGCCAGCGCATCCAGGGCGCTGTCGAGGAACCAGTGGCGCTTCACCTCGCCCATGGCCTTGAGCACGTTGTCGTCGCTGATGCCCTGCTTCTGCAGCTGTTCCACCATCTGGCGGCGCTGCCCCTGATGCTTGAATGTGTCTACCCGTTTCACTCTTCCGCTCCTTGAAATCCCTGTGCCCGTAACTCGATGGTGGTGTTCTGCGGCGTAACCATCACCGCCGGCATGCCGCTCTCGGTAACGTAGCCGATGATGTGCACGCCCTCCATCTCCTTGATTTTCTCGTAGTCCTGCTGGCTGACGGTGAAGAGCAGCTCGTAGTCCTTGCCGCCGTTCAGTGCGCAGCTGACGGGCAGCATGTTGTTGCTCATCTCGGAGCACACGCGCGAGGTCTGGTAGTCGATGGGCAGCCGCTCCTCGTACACCTCGCAGCCCACGCCCGAGGCGCGGCAGAGGTGCAACAGGCTGTCCGCCAGCCCTTCGCTCACGTCGGTCATCGCCGTGGGCACCACGCCCCGCTCGGCCAGCATGGCCACGATGTCGGTCCTCGGCTCGGGCTTCAGGAAACGCTCCAGCACATAGTCGAAGCCGTCCAGGTCGGGCTGGAAGTCGGGGTTGGCCTGGTAGGTAACCTTCTCTCTCTCAAGCACCAGCAACCCGGCGTAGGCGCTGCCCAGGTCGCCGCTGCAGCAGATGAGGTCGTTGTGCTGCGCACCCTTGCGGCAGGCGATTTTCTCCTCGTCGGCCTCGCCGATGGCGGTAACGGAGAGCACCATGCCGGCGCGTGTGCTCGAGGTGTCGCCGCCCACCAGCTCCACGTCGTAGCGGCGGCAGCAGAGGTGCATGCCGGCGTAGAGCTCGTCCAGCGCCTCCACCGAGTAGCGGTTGCTCACGGCCAGGCTCACCAGCACCTGCTTTGGAGTGCCGTTCATGGCGGCTATGTTGCTGATGGCTATGGCGATAGCCTTGTAGCCCAGGTGCCGCAGCGGTGTGTACATCATGTCGAAGTCCACGCCCTCCACCAGCGTCTGCACGCTGACGAGGGTCTTCTTCTTCCCGTCGCCCAGCACGGCGCAGTCGTCGCCCTGGCAGGCGGTGCCGTCGGTCAGGCGGCTGATAAGCGCCACCTTGCCCAGCTGGCTGATTTCGGTTCTTCCTTCTTGATATTGCAGTTGTTCCACAGTTATAATAAAATTCTTAATTCATAACTCTTAACTCATAACTTATAACTCATAACTCATAACTCATAACTCTTAACTCCCAACTCTTAACTCCTAACTCCTAACTCTTAACTCACACATAAGTATCCCCGCCGCCACGCTGGCGTTGAGGCTCTCGGCGGTGCCGCCGATGTTGGGGATAAGCACCGGGTGCGTAACCTGGCGCATCACCTCCTCGCTGATGCCGGCCGACTCGTTGCCGATGACCAGCACGCCCCGTTCGGGCTTCTCCAGCCCGGTAAAGGGGCGACCCTGCAGCGAGGCCCCGTAGACGGGCAACCCGCAGGTCGAAAGCCACTCCGCGAGGTCCACATATTCCACCCGTGTGCGGAACACGGCGCCCATCGACGCCTGCACCACCTTGGGGTTGTAGCAACTCGCCGTGTCGTGGCTGCACACCACGTGCCGGATGCCGAACCAGTCGGCCGTCCGCAGCATGGTGCCCACATTCCCGGGGTCCTGCACGCGGTCCAGTGCCAGCACGAAATCTCCACTCTCCACTTTCCACTTTCCACTTTCGCCTCTTTCCACCAGCATCCATACCTGGTTGGGGCTCTTGAAGTTGGACAGGCGCTCCAGCTCGGCCTGCGACACCTCGTAGTACTCCTCCCACTTCCCGCTTGCCGCCTTCCACTCTGCAGTGGCGCACACCGTGCGGATGGCGAAGCCCGACGCCAGTGCCTCGGCAGCCATCTTGGGGCCTTCGACAACAAAAACCGCCTCCTCGTCGCAGCGCTTCTGCATCCGGTAGGCTGCCAGTTCCTTCAGTTTGTTCTTGGATATCATTGCAGCCTTATAACGAAACAAGCCTAAAAGTATTGCCCACCGGCGGAATTTTTCCACCGGCGGGCAACAACTGTCAAACAGGGTGTCTATTGCTTCTCCAATAGTGGCGGTATTTGTTGTCGAATGATTTCCCAGTGTCCATAACGTCTGCCGCCGATGCGTTTGATTCGGTTCTCATCTTGCAGTTTGTTCATATAGCGCACCAGCGTTCTTCGTGCAATGCCAAGGGTCTGGGATAGATTGTCCATTGTGATGGAGGGGTCGGATTCAAGGGTCTCAATAATCCGTAGTGCCATAGTGCCATCTATAGTGCCACGTTCTTTGGCGCTATGGGGAACATCTCCCATGCTTTGCTTGTATTCCTCAATTTGTTTCAGCAGGTTGTTGCAGTGATGCTGGAGCATGAAGGTCTTGAATGTCTTTGAACAGTCTGCCTCTTCACTTTGTTCAAGGGCGTTGATGTATTGTTTACGGCACTCCTTTTTCACAATAGAGGGAATCACACCAAACTCATATTGAATCATATTCATCACCAAACGGCTCATACGTCCGTTGCCATCGGCCCAGGGATGGATGATCACCAGTCGGTAGTGGGCTTCAAAACTTAAGTCGTACACTTGTTCTATGTTGTCCTGGTCGATACTGCCCCGCTCCGCATTGAGCCACTGGCAGAACTCCGCAAGCCGTTCCGGCACTTTTTGGTACGACAGATACGACCTCCCACCAATGCCGGCACTTACATTCAAGAGCCGGAGCTCTCCTTTCGCCGCAGAGAAGTTTCCCAACATGGTGCTGTATTCCGATCCCGTGTTTTTCATCACAAGGGCTGAAAGGCCACACAGCAGATCCACCGTATAATCCGCATGCTTTTGTGCGTAGACAATACTTTGCGCGTATGCAGCCTTCAGGTCGAGGTTCATCATCTGCTCCATCAGGGGTTTTTGCGCCCCGATACCCTCTTCAAACAAGAGGCGGTTCTCCAGCTCTGTAATCGTAGAACCTTCGATGGCGGTGGAGTGGGTGATGATAGAGTAGAGATAGAACTTGGCATAGTCTATCTGTTCTCCGATACCAAGTTGGTTATATTCTTCAAGAATGGCGTTTATGTTCTTCATGATACCAATGGGGCTTTGAGACAAAGGGGTGGCCGTGTAAATCGCAGGTTTCTACTACTATATACGTTGTAAGCAACGGACTTTTCTTAAATATATTGCATAAGGTTCCCATTGCGCCCCTATAACGAAACAAGCCTAAAAGTATTGCCCGCCGGCGGAAAAATTCCGCTGTGGAAATTCAACTGTCTATTGCTCCGACTCTGTTTGAGTCAGATTGCCGTGTTGATTTATCCGGCATTTAGACAAAAACAAAAGGTCAAACCTGCGAAACAGATTTGACCTTTTTGTTTGTTTTCATAACAGATTGCATTTTTATTGTTGTTTTGAAATAGAAAGAGGTAGCGACCGCCAATGGCGGTCGCTACCTCTATAGTTGCTGCTTGGGGATGGTTCCCTTAATTTATGCGCATATTTGCGGGGGGGGGGGATAATCAGCATGTTACAGTTCTATGTACATATTATGCTCCTGTGCCAGGCGGCGGAGGTTGATGATGGCGTAGCGCATGCGGCCCAGGGCGGTGTTGATGCTCACGCCCGTGCGGGCGGCGATGTCCTTGAAGTCGCACTTGCCGTAGTGCCGCAGGATGACCACGCGGCGCTGCTCCGGCGGCAGCATCTTCACCAGCCGGCGTATGTTCTGGCTGGTCTGCTTCTTCATGATGATGTGCTCCGCATTGTCGTCCTGGCCTTTGAGGTTGTCGACGATGTCGGTGCCGTCGGCCTTGTTGGGCACCATCGGCATCTTGTTGTTGCGGCGGAAGTGGTCCACTATCAGGTTGTGCGCGATGCGCATCACCCAGTGCACGAACTTGTTCTCGTCCTTGTACTGGCCGGAGTTGATGGTTACAATCACCTTGTAGAACGTGTCTTGGAAAATGTCGTCAGCCGTCTCCTTGTCCTTGACCACGGAGAAAATATATCCGTACACCTTGGCTTGGTAGCGCTCCAGGAGTGCCTCAAAGCAGGATGCGTCGCCATCTTGGTAGCGCACAATCAGTTCGTTGTCTGACAACTGTCGGGTCTTTACATCCGTCATATTCCTCTAGTTTTTAGGGGGTTAAACTGATATCCTTGCTTCATTCAGTTGCTGTTGGTTCCACTTATTTCGGCTGCAAAGATACACATATTTTTTAATATGCAACAAAAAAAATGTTAATTGTTGAAAAATGTGGGGTGGCGTTAGCACCTCCATCCTTCACCCTCCGTAGGGGCGAATCATCATTCGCCCCCATGCGGAGGGTGCACATCATGCCGGGCGAATGATGATTCGCCCCTACAGAGCACCATGACTCTTAACTCATAACTCATAACTCATAACTCCGAATTCACGGAAGGGCGACCACTTTGTGGGCTTTGTGGCCGGGGGTGTGGACGAGATAGATGCCGGCGGCGGGGAGGCGCAGGGTGGCGGCGGGGCCGTGGTAGAGGGTGCGGCCCAGGGCGTCGAGCACGCGCACCGGCGCGCCGTCCGCGGCGGATACCTGCAGGTCGAGGCCGCGCACCGCCACCGTCAGGCCGTCCGATGCCTCTGCCTCGCCGATGCCGTCGCAGTCCTCCACATAGTGGTAGCGGTCGCCCCATCCCAGCAATGCAGCCCCGCGGTACACCTCCGCCATGCCGCAGGGCAGGTAGACCGTGTCCAGGCTGAGCATCGCATCGGGGTACAGCCGCGGCGGGTTGCCCTCGCCGAAGCGCACCGCCCTTGCGTTGCTGCATGCATGTTTGCCTATGGCCTCGGGGGCTCCTTCAAACGCTATATACGTGGCGTGGGAGAGCGCGAGGAAGCCTAGCGTGCGTAGCGACGCAGGCAGCGGTGGCAGGCTGGTTAGCCGGATGGGGTAAAATGCCTCGGGATGAATCTCCTCCAGATGGCGGTTCCACACCACGCTCTGCAGCCGCGTGCAACCGGTGAAAGCCCGCTGGCCGATGACCCTCAGGCTGTCGGGCATCACCACCGAGGTAATGCTGCTGCCGGAGAATGCCTGTGGCGATATCTCCCTTATGCCCGCCGGCAGAACCAGGTCGCCCATGCGCAGATTGCTGCGGAAGGCAGCCACGCCGATGGTGTGCAGTGTGGACGGCAGGTTCACCTCACAGTTGATTGCGTCGAACGCGCAGCTCTGTATCGCCTCCAGCCCCTCGGGCAGGGTAACCGATGACAGCGCAGGTCTCCAGTGGGCGAAGAGATCCTCTGCCAGCACCTTGATGCCGGCGGGGACCGAAAAGCTGCTCTCGCTGTCCGGCAGGACGACCATGAACAGCGTGTCGCCGTCGTAGCTGGTCAGCAGCCCGTTCTCGTAGCGGTAGTGCCTGTTGGCCGAATCGACCGAGAAGTTGAAAAGGCTCGTCTGCGGCCGTCCTCCGACGGGGTTGCCTTCAAGGCGCCTGACCGAGGCGGGGATTCTCAAATCCCACTGGTAGCACAGCAATGCGCCCAGGCCTATCTCCTCCAACCCCTCGTTCAGGGTAACCCGGGACTGCTGGGAGATGTCTTGCAGCGCTGCCGCCGCGATACGCCGTACCGTCGGCGGCAGGGTGAGCTCACGGGCGTGGTTCCTCGGCGCCGCCACCAGCACCGTGGTGTCGGCCGTGTAGATAACGCCGTCGATGACACGGTAATGTGCGTTGGCGCTGTCGATGGTGAACCGGGTGGTTTTCGAATCGCAGAACGCAGACTCCCCGATATGCTCCACCGAGGCGGGCAGGTGGAGCTCCGTGATCTTGCTGTTGAAAAAGGCATAGTCGTCGATCCGCCGCAGCGACGGAGGCAGCACCAGCGAGGTGATGCTCGACCCGTTGAAACAGCTGCCTCCTATCTCCTCGATGGTGGGTGGCAGCTGAACCTCGCTGACTCCCGCATTGGTACGGCTAAATGCATCCTTCCCCAGGCGCACCAGCGTGTAGGTCGTCCCCCCGTACTCCACCGTCTCCGGCAACACCGCCGTGCCCGACAGCGGTCGACAGTTGTCCTGGCACGGCAGCAGCTCCACCGTACTGTCCGTCAGCGGACGATACCAGAACGAGGCCACCTGGAAGTAGAAATCCTTCTCAAACGCCTGCTGGGCGCACAAGCCGGCAGCCATGGCCAGCAGCATTGTTGTCAATGATAGTTTTTTCATAATTGTTTGTTTGAATAATTAATAAAAAATATGAGTGAGCCAGGTTCCGGTTACAGAACCTGACCCTGGATGAAAAATGTCTTTATTTAACCAGCCGAATGTATACACTGTTCCCCATATGGAAAATGGGATATTTACCGGCAGGAATATAATTGGTGCCCGTCATGGAAATCAACTGCTGGCAAGTTATGGGGCAGTCATATTTGAAAACGATGTTCCCTCGGTTCAAGCATCCGTCCAGATACTTCCTTATTTTTTTGTCAATGGAAGCATGTGCGTAGTTTCTGATTTCTATGCTTTCAAATGTGCTTCCATTGAGATGGGCCAGGTAGGTATCTTCGTAATAATTACTGGGGAATACGCCCATGTAGCACAGAGAATCTGATACCGTGTACTCTATACAATTATCATATGCATTTGGATCCCACCAAAAGAAGCTGGGCGTGAACTGACATGTACTCTTGCTTTCAAGGGCGGGCTGCTCATGAGAGGTTTCCGTCTTGTTGCAGCTGACGGTGATGGCGGTGGTGGCGAGGCCGGCGATGGCGGCGGCGATTAAGAAAATGTTCTTCATTGTGTTTGTTGTTTTTGATTGTTTATAATGTTTGTTTTTGTGTCTGCCCTCGATGCTATGCGGGGATGTCTTTGTCGGGCGGACACTTCCCTCCGCACAATAAAGTCGGTCTCGCTGCGTTGTCTTTTCGCATAGGGACCTCTCTATGCCTCGGGTGCATCCTGGCAGGGTTGGGTGTATGTTTTTGGTTCTTTAATTTTAGTGCACCCACCCTGCACTGGCACCCTCTCTTATCCCCGCCGCAGCGGCGCATCTTTTCCCTGGATTGCGACGGGGCATTTTCGGATGAATAGCATACGGCTAAAGGGTTTATGCAAACTGCACAATTAGGAGTTTGCGGTTATTTCATCTAACTGATGGCTATGCACGTATAGACACCATTACTATGGTTGATTTCTACTGCATACCCTTCATCCGACTTTTGTTTTGCCCATGCTTTTGCCTTGTTGTGGTCGGTGGTGGTGGTGGTTTGCACGTCTTTCGTCGCGGGGGATTGTGATGCTGCGCTCTCATTGATGATACGGACATCGTACCCTTGTTCGGAGAGCGACATCATACTGTCGACAAATGCATCCCACTCCGCATCGCCATGCAAAGTGACTTGGTGAGCTACGCCGTCAACGGCGTAGCTCACCGTACGTACGGTGCCAACTTCCGCGACAGCGGACTGAGGCTCCACAAAGTTTTCCTTTTGGCAGCTGACTGCCATCGTTGCCAGCACTGCGAACAGTGCTACTGAGATTACTTGTTTCTTCATTTTTTTATGTTTTAGTTAAAAAGATATGTCATCTATTTCTTTGTCAATTATGGCATCATATTGTACTTCGGTCAAAGAATGGAATACGCAGATTGTCATGTTTTTCCTAGAATACACATAGAGATTTTTAAGATATGTGTCTTTTCTGCCAACGAATGAGGTGTCTTTCTCAACTATGTATCCGAAAGCCTTGTTAGACGTAAACATATCTTTGAACTCTTCTGGGATTTTTGTAATAGATGGGATATGCATGTCTTCGCACATTTTTTTCCACATACAGGTATCGCTGGTTTCAAGCAATGTTGCACTAACCACTACTGTATCATTGACCTTATAATCTTTTATAAACGTGGCATCAACACCATCCATTTTTGCGTAACGCTTGTACACGTCGCTGCACTGGGAGAAGGGGACGACCTGGGGCAGGAGCAAGACAACTCCCCCCCCCCCCAGAAGGAGCAGGCAGAAAAGGATAGTGATGAGCCAAGAGCGTTTCATATATGAGCAACCATTTCGTCAACATTCACGATAGCGGCGGCACGGTCGGCGCGGTCGGCCTTCGACATGGCGTGTCCGTCGCCCACGGGAGTGCAGGCGACAAAGACAAAGACGACCATGGCGGCGGCGCTGACGGCGGCGACCTGTCGGGCGGAGGAGAAAGCCGTGGCGACGGCATTGCGGAAATCAACGTGGATCACACGCGACTTGCGCCTGTCGGGACGCGGCGCATAGTGGGGTTCCATGTGCATGCGGCGGATGAATCGCGACATGCGGGAGGTGGCGACACGGGCGGGATGGTGGCGACGGAGGGAGAGGAAAATGTAGAGGCTTTGGAACGCCATGAAGGCGTTGGTGGAAGCGAGGACATAACCGGTAACGCGGATAAGGATGTAGGGGTCAGGAAGGAAAGAGGAAAGGGTGTAGAGACCGACGGCGATATTGAGGATGGCGAGGGCAAGACATTCGGCCATGATACGGCGCCGCCAGGGCTTGTAACGGCGGAAGTTGAGGGCGCGGGGCTGCGAGGCGGGGTGCTCGGCGAGGAGCTGATCGATGCGGCGGCTCTGCTCGTCCCAGAGGGACTGGAGTTCGGAGAAGATATCGTCTTCCTCAAATGTGTCAATGTGTGAATGTGTCAATGCGTAAGTGGGGGTATCGGTATTATTATTCATTTTCTACTGTTTTGAGGTCGTTTAACTTTTGTTTTATGCGGTAGAGTTTCTGTTTCACGGCGGTTTCGGTGGTGCCTGTTAGCTCGGCGATTTCTCGGAGGCGTTTGCGGTCGAGGTAGAGGAAGAGCAGTTTTCGTTCGTCGTCATCATCGAGGCGGTCGATGAGGTCGTAGAGGCGATGGTAGCGTAGGTCGGTGGCTTCGTCGGCAATGGTGTCGTAGAAGGACTCGTCGAGTTGCACGAACTGGGGCAGCCGTTTCCGCTTGCGGATTTCCTGTCCGGCGACATTGAGGGCGATGCGCGTAACCCATGTGTTGAGGTCGCTTTCGCCTCGGAAGGTGGGCCACGTCTCCCAAAGGGTGCATGCGATTTCCTGGTAGAGGTCGCGGAAGTCGTCGCGGCGGCGGTCGGTAAAGTAGAGGCATACCTTCATCAGGGTGCCCTCGCACTCGCGGAGCATCTTCAGGAATTCAGTATGTTGGCGCGCGTCTACTTTCATTCAGGTCATCAACCCATTCTTTGTCCTTTCATCTTATGTTTGTTGCCCGCCCGTTTTGAGGGGCCTCTGTTTTGGGTGAGTTGGCTCCACTTCGGTCGCCCTCTATATAATTAGTTGCAAAAATAGGAAAAAAGTAACACTGAAAATGGAATTTTTTTTAAATATATACATATATCACTGATTTTCATATGAATGCAATGGAAATATTTTTGCAAGACAAAAGTTTCTTGCTGGGGATAACCTTGGGTTGGGATAAATTAGGTTCAATAGAGGTAGGATGTATAGGTTGAACTTAAGTTTTTCTTTTTTTACGCCGTGGTTTCGGGTGCAAAGATACGAAAAAAAATCCATACCGTGCGCCATTCCTTTCCCGCCCCCTCCGCCACCCTCCCCCAGGGGAGGCCGAAGAGAGGAAGAAGAGGGGAAGAAGAGGGTGCTTGCAAAACGCTGTTTTCCACCTAGTTGCAGATTGACGAATTTCGGCCTTTTTCGGGAAAATCCCCATGTTTTTGCCTGTTTTTTCTCCAGCGGTGTAAAGCGCTTGTAGACAGTGAGTTGCGCCGCATGGCGGGCGGCTCTGGGGCGGATGGGGTCATTTTTGGCTTCGGAGGGGCGCGGCGGCACCCCTCATCCGCACGTGGAGGCCGGGGGCTGTGCAAGAAATGTTAGGGTGCAACATGCGTGATATACAGGGTGTTGCGCTCCGGTTCCGCGGCTGGGAGCAAAAAAAATTTCTCCACGCCGGAATTTCTTCGTACCTTTGCACGCTAAAATACGCGAAATAAAATTAAAATAATAATAACAAAAACCACTAACAAACAATGGGAATTATCGGAAGCATTAGAAAGCATTCGTGGGTAGCCGTGGCTATCGTGGGTATTGCCATCATCGCCTTCATCCTCGGCGACCTGACCAAAAACAACAGTTCCATCCCCGACATGGGCAAGGTGGGCAGCACCGTCATGACGCGCCAGCGCTTCGACGACCTGACCGCCCAGATGGAGAACAACTACAAGATGCAGCAGCAGACCACCCAGGTGCCCGCCGAGGTGCAGAACCAAATCCGCGAGCAGGTGTGGCAGAACTTCGTCGACGAGACCCTGCTCGAGGAGCAGACCTCCAAGCTGGGCATCCAGGTTACGCCGGCCGAGGTGAGCGACATGTACACCGGCCAGTTCATCCACCCCTACATGCGCCAGAACTTCACCAACCCGCAGACGGGCCAGTACGACTACGCCTATGTGAACCGCATCATTGAGAACTTCGACCAGCTCGACACCGCCGCCCGCCTGCAGTGGGTCGAACTGGAGAAAACCGTCAAGAAAGACCGCCAGCAGCAGAAGTATGCCGGCATGGTTACCTCGGGCTTCTACATGCCCAAGGCCGTGGCCGCCAAGGTCAGCGAGATGAATGCCGAGCTGAGCAACGTGCGCGTCGCCGCCCTGCCGTTCCACAGTGTCAGCGACGACGAGGTAACGCTCACCGACGCCGACTACAAGGCTTACTACGACGAGCACCGCGCCGAGTTCCGCGTGATGGAGGAGATGCGCGAGCTGGACTTCATCACCTTCCCCGTCAACCCCACGCCGCAGGACCTGGCCGCCATCGAGGCCGAAGTGCGCAAGGTGTGGGCCGAGTTCGACACCCTGCCCGATACCGAAATCCCCTTCTTCGTCAACGGCGAGAGCCACCGCAGCTACGACTCCTCCTATGTGAAGGCTTCCAGCTTCCGCGCTCCGTTGAGCGACCAGATTGCCGCCGCCGAGGCCGGCACCAAGATTGAACCCGCCATCGTCGGCAACGAGTGGATGATGGCCAAGGTGCTCAAGACCGCCGTGCGCCCCGACTCGATTCGCGCCAGCGTCATCTACGTCCTCAACAGCAATGCCGGCTCCGGCATCACCACCCGCTCCAACGAGCAGGCCAAGGTGTTGGCCGACAGCGTGCTGGGTCTGCTCAACAGCAAGAAGGTCTCCTTCGAGGAGGCCCTCGAGCAGTTCAGCGACGACCCCCAGAAGGGCGAGACCAAGGGCGACATGCAGTGGCAGCTCGACGGTGGCTACGGCTTCCTCAACGAGCAGATTATCAACACCCCCGTGGGTGGCCACTTTGTGGCTGAGCACCCCCAGGGCGTGGGCTACTTTGTGGTGAAGGTTACCGACAAGACCGTCGCCACCAAGAAATACCGCGTGGCCCTCATCACCCGCGAGATTGAACCCTCGAAGGCCACCAACGACGCCGTCTTCGCCAACGCGCACAAGTTCGCCGCCGCCAACCGCAGCCTGGCCTCCTTCACCGCCTCGGCCCAGCAGGAGAACCTCCAGGTGCGCAACGCCCGCGTCAACCTTATGACCGAAAGCCTCGCCGGTGTCTCCAACGCCCGCCAGGTCATCCAGTGGGCCTTCGGCGAGGAGACCAAGGTGGGCACCGTGGCCGACCAGGTCTACGAGTGCGACGGCCAGTTCGTCGTCGCCGCCCTCAAGGACGTGTACAAGAAGGGCTTCGCCACCCTCGAGCAGGTGAAACCCATGATCGAGCAGCAGGTGCGCAACCAGAAGAAGGCCGAAATCCTCATGGCCCGCGCCGAGGAGGCCGCCAAGGCCGGCAAGGATATCAACAGCATCGCCGCCAAGCTGAACGTGGCCGTCGACACGCTCGACAGCATCTCGTTCTCCGACTACTACCTCGGCCGCTACGGCATGGAACCCAAGGTGCAGGCCGCTGTGGCCGTGGCCAAGGGTGGCCTCGTGGGTCCCGTCAAGGGCTCGAGCGGTGTCTACATGGTGCAGGTCGACGGCAAGGCCCAGAACCCCAACGCCAATGCCGACGCCGTCAAGGCCCAGCTGGAGCAGGGCTTCCGCAACAAGGGCCGCTTCCTCACCCAGGCTCTCCGTATGAGCGCCAACATCACCGACCAGCGCAACAAGTTCTTCTAAACGGAACACTCAACGAACGCTATGAAGGTGGGAAGCGGAGCCCAACAGGTAGTTCCACTTTCCACCTTCAGTATTGAAAGCCGATGAACTGGAAACACTGGTGGTCCCAACTGCGTAGCCGTCCCATGCGGGAGGTGATGCGCCACAAACACACGTTTGTGGTGATGGATACCGCTACCTTCAAGGAGAAGTTCTCCTTCCAGCTCTCGGGCACCCAGCTCTTCGTCGCGGTCGGCATCGCCATGATTGTCCTCGTGGCGCTCACCACCGTGCTTATCGCCTTCACCCCGTTGCGCGAGTTCATCCCGGGCTATACCGATGCCCGCACCGTGCAGCAGACCTACGACAACGCCCGCCGTGTGGACTCGCTGTCGGCGCGTGTCGAGCAGCAGGAGTGGATGTTGCGCACCATGCGCGCCGTCCTCTCGGGCGAAGACCTGGGGCGCGAGGCCGACTCGGTGCGCCGCGACACCATGGCCACGCTGCCCGCCGTGGCCAAAGCCTACCGCCGCTCGAAGGAGGACAGCCTGCTGCGCCTCGAGGTGGAGCGTGAGGACAGCCGCTACCAGCTGAAGACACCCTCCGCCCCTGCGGCCGAAGCCTCGCCCGCCATCATGCACCTCTTCTTCGCTCCGCTCAAGGGCAAGGTGCTCAACCCCTACGGCCCCGGGGAGAAGCACTATGGGGTTGACATCGCGGGTGCCGTCAGCCAGCCGGTCAGCGCCGCCTACAGCGGCACCGTGGTCTCGGCCAACTTCACGGCCGACGCCGGCTATGTGGTCTCGCTGCAGCATCCGGGCAACGTCATCACCGTCTACCGCAACCTGGGCACACTGCTCAAGCGGCAGGGCGACGCGGTACGTGCCGCCGAGCCCCTCGGCTATGTCGGCAACGCCGGCTTCCGCGAGCAGGGCCCCTACCTCCACTTCGAGCTGTGGGTCAACGGCTCGCCCGTCAATCCGATAGAGTATATATCATTTTAAAAACCGACCGTTACGAAAAAGATTGCCATACTAGGTTCCACCGGCTCCATCGGCACCCAGGCGCTGAACGTCATCCGCCGCCACCGCGACCTCTTCGCGGTCGAGGTGCTCTGCGCCGGCTCCAATGCCGACCTGCTGATAGCCCAGGCCGTGGAATTCAATCCCAACGCCGTGGTCATCGCCGATGACAGCAAGTACCAGCAGGTGCGCGACGCCCTCGATCCACACGACATCAAGGTCTTTGCCGGCCCCGACGCCATGGTGGAGGTGATGGAGATGGGCTCCATCGACATGGTGCTGGCGGCCATCGTGGGCTTCGCCGGTCTGCGTCCCACCCTGCGTGCCATCGAATACGGCAAGCATATCGCCTTGGCCAACAAGGAGACCCTCGTGGTGGCCGGCAGCCTGGTTACCGCCGCCGCCGAGCGCCACCGCGTGGCACTCCTGCCGGTCGACAGCGAGCACTCGGCCATCTTCCAGTGCCTCATCGGCGAGGGGCAGGTGGACAAGATACTCCTCACCGCCAGCGGCGGCCCCTTCCGCGGCATGTCGCGCGCCGAGTTGGCGCAGGTAACCCTCGAGCAGGCGCTGAAACACCCCAACTGGAGCATGGGGCGCAAGGTTACCATCGACAGCGCCTCGCTCATGAACAAGGGGCTGGAGGTCATCGAGGCCAAGTGGCTCTTCAACGTCGACGCCACGGACATCGAGGTGCTGGTGCACCCGCAGTCGGTGGTGCACTCGATGGTGCAGTTCTGCGACGGCAGCATCAAGGCCCAGATGGGCACCCCTACCATGGAGACCCCCATCCAGTATGCCTTCTCGTTCCCGCACCGCATCGAGAGCCACCTGCCGCGTTTCGACTTCATGCAGCACCCCACGCTCACCTTCGAGCGTCCCGACCGCGAGACCTTCCGCTGCCTCGACCTGGCCTACCGTGCCATCGAGCGTGGCGGAAACATGCCCTGCGTGCTCAACGCCGCCAACGAGGTGGCGGTGCAGCGTTTCATCGACGGCACGCTCCCCTTCCTCGGCATCGCCGACTTTGTGGAGGCCGCCATGCAGAAGGCGCACTTCATTCCCAACCCCACGTTGGAAGACTTGTTTGAAACCGATAAAAACATCAGAACCCTATGAACTGGCTAGCCCTTATCTTCAGTCTCACCATCCTGGTGGCCACCCACGAGTTGGGCCACCTCTTTTTTGCCAAACTGTTCCACACGCGCGTGCGTCGGTACTATATATTCTTCAATTGGCAGTTCTCCATCCTGAAGGCCAAGAAGTTCGGCGGCAAGTGGCACTTCCTTTGGTTCAACGCCAAGACCCCCGACAGCTGGGACGAAAAGAACCTGGCTCCCGAGGACCAGGACAACACCCTCTGGGGCCTGGGCTGGATACCGCTGGGCGGCTACTGCGACATCGCCGGCATGATTGACGAGACCAAGGACGAGAGCGACCTCGAGGAGGAGCCCCAGCCTTGGGAGTACCGTACCAAACCCGCCTGGCAGCGTCTCTGCATCATCAGCGGCGGCGTGCTGGTCAACTTCATCACCGCCCTGCTGCTCTACGGCGCCATCTTCGCCCACTGGGGCAAGGACGAGTTGCCCATGCACAGCGCCACCCTCGGCTTCCAGTACCATCAGGTGATGCTCGACGAGGGCTTCCAGAACGGCGATCTCATCTGCGCCATCGATGGGCAGGAGGTGGACGACTACATGGAGGCCAACAAGATGCTTCTGCTCGGCAACGCCAGGCAGGTCAGCGTGCGCCGCGGCGACTCGCTGGTCGATGTGGCCATGAGCGGCCGCCTGGTGGAGCGCGTCAACAATGAGCGCGTCAAACAGCTTATGTCGCTCCGCATCCCCTTCGTGGTCAAGTCGTTCGTGGCAGGTTCCACCGCCGAGAAGGCTGGCATGCTGCCGGGCGACAGCCTGGTGTCCATCAACGGAGTCCACATGGCGGCCTTCGACGAGATTACCGCCGCGCTGGCCGGGCACAAGGGCGAGACGATTGTCGTGGGCTTCTACCGCGACCGCATCCCCGCCTCGTTGGAGGTGGAGGTGAACGGTGCCGGCAAGCTGGGCGTGCAGTGCGAGACCGACATCGCGCGCCTCTTCCCCGATGTGCGCCACATCGACTACACACTGTTCCAGGCCATCCCGGCCGGCATAAGCCACGGTTGGGAGACGCTGATGACCTACGTGTCGGGACTGAAGATGCTCTTCGCCCCCGGCGGCGCGCAGAACCTCGGCGGTTTCGGTGCCATGGCCAGCCTCTTCCCCGACCACTGGGACTGGCAGGCTTTCTGGAACCTCACCGCACTGCTGGCCCTCATCCTGGCCTTCATGAACATCATCCCCATCCCGGGCCTCGACGGCGGCCATATCGTATTCACCCTCTGGGAGATAATCACCCGCCGCAAACCCTCCGACAAGTTCCTCGGCTACGCCCAGAGCGTCGGCATGTTCCTCCTGCTGGCACTGATGATATTTGCCAACGGCAACGACCTCTGGCGCTGGCTCTCGTCCAAATTCTGACCCCGGTATGAAGAAACTCGACCGCCTCATACTCCGCTCCTTCATCGGGCCGCTGGCGCTCACCTTCACCCTCTCGGTGCTGGTGCTGCTGATGCAGTTCGTGTGGAAGTATGTGGACGACCTGGTCGGCAAGGGGCTCGAGTTCACCGTGATAGCCGAGCTGCTGATGTACGCCTCGGCCACCTTTGTGCCCATGGCGCTCCCCATCGCCGTGCTCTTCGCCTCCATCATGACGATGGGCAATTTCGGCGAGAAATACGAGCTGGTGGCCATGAAGGCCGGCGGCGTCAGCGTGCGACGCGTGATGATGCCGATGGCGCTGGTGGCCCTGCTGCTCACCGGCATGGCCTTCTACTTCGCCAACAACGTCATGCCCACCGCCATGCTCAAGTACCGCATGACCCTCTACGACATCACGCGCAAGAAGCCCGCCGTCAACATTCGCCCGGGCGAATACTACAAGGAACTCGACGGCTACGTCATCCGCGTCGGCAGCAAGGGCAAGGACGGGCGCACCCTGCAGGATGTCATCATCTATGACCACACGCGCGGCATGGGCGAGATGAACGTCATCGTTGCCCAGAGCGGCACCATGCAGGCCACGCCTGACAACCGCTTCCTCATTTTCGCGCTCAACGACGGCTACTCCTACACCGAGTCCACCCTCGGCGACAACTACGAACGCCGCCCCTTCTCCTCCATCGGCTTCCGCCAGCAAACCATCACCTTCGACATCTCCTCCTTCGCCTACAACAAGACCACCGAGGACATCTTCAAAGGCAGCTACCAGATGATGAACATCCACCAGTTGGACACCGCCATCGCCAAGCTCGACTCGTCGCTCGCGCGGCGGTACAGCCAGTGCGGCACCGACCTGTACTCCGCCCTGCACGCGTGGCCCCGCTGCCGCGAGGCGTCCGACAGCGCTGCAGTTGCCGTCACCGCCACGCTGCCCACGCTGCTCGACAGCCTTCCCGCCAATGTGCGCAAACGCGTCGCCTCCTATGCCCGCAACGCGGCCCAGTCGGCCGGCAGCCAGGCCGAGATGTACGCCGGCATGGTGGAGTCCGACCGCGAGTACATCAACCGCCACCACATCGAGTGGCACCGCAAATTCACCCTCTCGGTGGCCTGCCTGCTGCTCTTCCTCGTCGGCGCACCCTTCGGCTCCATCGTCCGCAAGGGCGGCCTCGGCCTGCCGCTCGTCGCCTCGGTCGGTTTCTTCGTCCTCTACTACGTCGTAGGCATGATCAGCGAGAAGGCCGTCCGCGAGTCCGCCATCGGCCCCGAGGGCATGTGGATCTCCTCCCTCGTCATGCTCCCCATCGGCATCATCCTCACCCTCCAGGCCACCACCGACTCCTCCCTGTTCGACTCCTCGTCGTGGCGCAAGCTTTTTCAGCGTATTTTTGGTAAATCGCGTTGATTTTCAGATTGATACATTGGGTTGGAATAGCCGCCTGGGGGTAGGCCGCGAACGATATGGTACCATAAGCTTCCATATCCTTCCAGTGCCTTTGTATTCCCCTACCGTTCCCCTACCATTCCCCTACCGTTCCCTATGAAAGGGCAGGGGGGTGGAAGAAAAATTTTGCCAGTTTCGGAAAAAGTTGTAATTTAGCATTTTGAACCATCACGTCCAACAGCCCTCTGTAGGCTGTGCAACGTGCTGATAAACATATAGATATATTAACTTGAAGAAATAGGACTATATATATGAAAACACTCAAAAAAGGCTTTCTGCTGCTTGTGGCAGCGCTGTTTGTCGCCACCGGGGCGCAGGCTCAAAAGAGCCTCGCCGCCAAAGCCGATGACCTCTTCGACCAGAACCGCTTCATCGAAGCCGTCAGGGAATACGAGTCGGCCTACGAGCGCATCAAAGGCAACAAGGCAGAGAAAAACCGCATCTACTTCCAGATGGGCGAGTGCTACCGCCTCACCTACAACTACGGCCGCGCCATCCGCATCTACAAGCGCCTGGCCGACGAGGAATACTACAAGCAGGAACGCAAGCTCTACTTCAACCTGGCCGAGATGCTGCGCTTCGAGGAACAGTTCGACGAGGCCGACCAGTACTACGACAAGTACCTCGAACTCGACCCCTCCGACTCCTACGCCCGCAAGCGCAAGCAGTCGCTCATCTTCGCCAACCAGCTCTACAACAACCGCACACGCCACACCATCTCGCGCATGGACGGCTGGTGCTCCGACTACAACGACTTCGCTCCCCGCTTCCTCGGCTCCGACACCAACAAGGTGCTCTTCACCTCGGCCCGCTTCGCCGAGGGCGAGGGCAATGACAAAGACCCCTGGACCGACCAGGCTTTCTCCGAAATTTACTTCGTCTACCAGGACCGCAACGGCCAGTGGTCGTCGGCACCCGAACCCTGGGACAAGAGCGGCAAGATAAATACCGCCGTCAACGAGGGTGAGCCCTCCTTCTCGCCCGACGGCAACACCGTCTACTTCACCCGCTGCGACATCCGCGCCAACGAGACCGTACACTGCCGCATCTACACCTCGAGCCGCACCCCCGAGACCCTCGACAAGAAGAAAAAGAAGGCCACCGCCAAAAAGAAAACCCCTGCCAAAAAGAAGAATACCAAGAAAAAAGGCCAGGAGGCCGCTGACGAGGAGCCCGAGGTTACGCCCGAGGCCCCTGCCCCCGGCGAATGGTCCGAAGCCACCTATATCCACCTCGGCGACACCGCCTACAGCTACCTCTACCCCGCCATCAGCAGCGACGGCCTGACGCTCTACTTCTCCTCCGACCTCCCCGGCGGCTTCGGCGGCTACGACCTCTGGCGCGCCACCCGCAAGTCCACTGCCGACGACTTCGGCCGTCCGCAGAACCTCTCCTCCATCATCAACACCCCCGGTAAGGAAATCTTCCCCCTGCTGCGCACCGACTCGCTCCTCTACTTCTCCTCCGACGGCCATCCCGGCGTCGGCGGACAGGACCTCTTCCACGCCACCCTCAACCCCAACGGCAAGTGGTCCACCCCCCAGAATCTCGGCATCCCCATCAACTCCTCCTATGACGAACTCTCCATCGTCTTCTACCCCGACGGTGCCAAGCGGAACATCCTCGAGCGCGGCTACTTCTCCTCCAACCGCCCCTACGTCGATCCCCACAACCGCGCCGTGCGCAACGAGAACCGCTCCACTATCAACTCCGCCCCTATCAACGACGATATCTTCTACTTCGAGCTCGCCGGCCTCAACTACGCCATCCAGGGCACCGTCCGCGACGAGAAGTCGATGCAGCTCATGAAGGATGTGCGCATCCGCCTTGTCGGCTCCGACGGCACCACCGCCGAGACCACTACCGACAAGAAGGGCTTCTACAAGTTCGACTCTACCCTTATCCGTCGCGACGTGGTCTACAAGCTCTACCTCTCCAAACAGAGCTACTACAGCCTCGAGGGCAGCGAGAGCACCCGCGGCTACAACACCAATAAGACCCTCGTGCGCGACTTCCGTATGGAGCCTGTCCCCCGACGCCCCATCGTGCTGCCCGAGATTCGCTTCGACCTTGGCAAGACCGACCTCCTCAGCGAGTTCATGGATTCGCTCATGGACCTCTACATCATCATGGAAAACAACCCCAACCTCGTGGTTGAGATTCGTGCCCATACCGACTGCCAGCCCTATGTCGGCCTCACCAACGACACCCTCTCGCAGCGCCGCGCCCAGAGCGTGGTCGACTACCTCGTCTCCCGTGGTATCGAGCGCCAGCGACTGGTGGCCAAGGGCTATGCCGAGCGTGTGCCGCGCACCCTCGACGAGGACGCCGTGGTCAACTACAACGGCAAGCGTTATGTCTTCACCGCCGGCTCGGTGATGGAGTGCGACTACATTGCCACCCTCAAGGGGGACCACCAGCAGGCAGCCCACTCGCTCAACCGCCGCATCGAGTTCCTCGTGCTGCGCGAGGACTATGTGCCCCGCAGTTTGGTTGATAATATGACCTCTACCGACCCCACTGTCAAGCTTGACAGCGCCGGCCGTGTCATCAACCTCGTCAACCGTGACGCCAACGAGGATCAGGAGGATATAATGCCCACCATTGTCCACGACGAGAGTACCATCCACGTCACCATGATTAACGCCACTCGTGGCGAGATGACCTGCATCGCCAACGGCTTCCAGGTTCCCATGCTTATCGACGAACGTTACGCCGAACCCATCGCCATTTCGTGGGAGGAGGCCATGAGCCTGCTCTACCAGCAGCGCATCTCCAAGGAGGACTTCCCCCTGCGCGACCTCTCCTTCGACCCCGAAGGCAATATCCTCGACCGCGCCACAATCGTCTTCAAGGATATGAAAATCGGCGAGCAGCGCCGCACCAATGTCGAGGTGGTCGTGGTGAAGGGTATCGACTACAAGTTCATTATCAACCGCACCGGCCTCCAGCAGTTCGGCAACTACGAGTTCGACAAGCAGCGCTCGCGCCTCATCTTCCTCGATGAATAGCCAGCCCCTGCTCATCACCATCCTCGGTCCCACCGCCACCGGCAAGACCGCCCTGGCGGCCGAGGTGGCCTATCGGCTCGGGGGGGAGGTGATTAGCGCCGACTCCCGTCAGGTGTTCCGCGGGATGGACATCGGCACTGGCAAGGACCTCGCCGATTACCACCTCCACGGTGTAGACATACCTTACCACCTCATCGACATCTGTCAGCCCGGCGAGGAGTACAACGCCTACCGTTTCCTCAACGATTTTATACCTGCCTTCAACGGCATTGTAGAGCGTGGCCGCCAGCCCATCCTTTGCGGCGGCACGGGGCTTTACGTCGATGCCGTGCTGCGTGAATACCAGCTCTCCGACGCACCCGTCGACCCCGACTACCGTCGCTCGCTGGAACCCTACAGCGACGAGGAACTCACCGCGCGTCTGGCTTCATTGGTGAAACTGCACAACCATACCGATACCGAGACCCGCGACCGCCTGGTGCGCGCCCTCGAGATACAGGAGTTTGCCCGCCGGCATCCCGAAGCCTACACCCATCTGCCCGCCATGCGCCACCGCGTCTTCGGCCTTTTGCTGCCGAGGCAGGAGGTAATCGACCGCATCGAGCGCCGCCTCCGTATGCGAATGGAGGAGGGGATGACCCTGGAGGTGCAGCGCCTGCTGGACGAGGGCATCAGCCCCGAGCGCCTGATGCGCTACGGCCTCGAGTACCGCCACGTAACGCGCCACCTGCTGGGCCAGTGCACGCAGGAGGAGCTTTTCCGCGACCTCTTCACCGACATACGCCGTTTCGCCAAGCGGCAGATGACGTGGTTCCGCCGCATGGAGCGCAACGGGGTGGAGATATGCTGGATAGACGGACTGTTGCCCGTGGCCGACAAGGCCGACATCATTGTGTCGGCGACGGCATAATAATAGAAATAGAGAAGGCCCGGGCGTGAGCCCGGGCCTTCTGTCGTTTGGCGCGGATTGTTACTTCTTGAGGAATTTGAAGTCGCGTCCGAGGTAGTAGGCTTGGTCGCCGAGACCTTCCTCGATGCGCATCAGCTGGTTGTACTTGCAGATGCGGTCGGTGCGGCTGGCGGAGCCGGTCTTGATGAGGCCGGTGTTGAGGGCCACGGCGAGGTCGGCGATGGTGGTGTCCTCGGTCTCGCCGCTGCGGTGGCTGATGATGGAGGTCATCTGGTGGCGGGTGGCCAGGGCCACAGCGTCGATGGTTTCGCTGAGGGTGCCAATCTGGTTGAGCTTGATGAGGATGGAGTTGGCCACTTGGCGGTCGAGGCCCATCTGGAGGCGCGAGACGTTGGTGACGAAGAGGTCGTCGCCGACGAGCTGGCAGCGGTCGCCGATGGCGTCGGTGTGCAGGCGCCAGCCGTCCCAGTCGTCCTCGGCCATGCCGTCCTCGATGCTGATGATGGGGTACTTGCTGACCCAGTCCTTCCAGAAGTCGCTCATCTGGGCGGGGGTGAGTTTGTCGCCGGTACTCCATTTGAGGTGGTACATATTCTCGTCGGCCAGGTAGAACTCGCTGGCGGCGGCGTCGAGGGCGATGAAGACATCCTCGCCGGGGCGGTAGCCTGCCTTCTCTATGGCCTGCAGGATGCAGGTCAGGGCCTCCTCGTTGGAGCCGAGGTTGGGGGCGAAGCCGCCCTCGTCGCCCACGTTGGTGGACATGCCCTTGCCTTTGAGCACGGTGCGCAGGTTGTGGAACACTTCGGCACCCATGCGCAGCGCCTCGCTGAACGAGGGGGCGCCGACGGGCATGATCATGAACTCCTGGAAGTCGATGCTGTTGTCGGCATGCGAACCGCCGTTGAGGATGTTCATCATGGGGATGGGCAGGGTGTGGGCGCCCACGCCGCCGAGGTAGCGGTAGAGTTCCTGGCCGCTCTCCTGGGCTGCGGCTTTGGCCACGGCGAGGCTCACGCCGAGGATGGCGTTGGCGCCGAGGCGCGACTTGTTCTCGGTGCCGTCGAGCTCGATCATCTTCTGGTCGATGGCTTTCTGCTCGCCGACGAACATGCCCTGCAGCTCTTCGTTGAGGACGTTGTTGACGTTGTTGACAGCCTGCATGACGCTCTTGCCGAGGTACTGGCTCTTGTCGCCGTCGCGAAGCTCGCATGCTTCGTGCACACCGGTCGATGCACCGCTGGGGACAGCGGCACGGCCGACGGCGCCCTGGTCGGTATAGACGTCAACTTCGACTGTAGGATTGCCGCGCGAGTCAAGAATCTGGCGGCCACGTATTCCAATTATTTGGCTCATAATATCTTATATTTGTTTGTTAGTATTGAATGAACGTGCAAATATACGAAAAAAAATCAAATCGTGAAAAGAAAATTCACTGGCACACGGTAGGGGAATGGTAGGGGAACGGTAGGGGAATACAAAGGCACTGGAAGGATATGGAACCATATGGGACCATATCCTTCCAGAGTTGTGGATAATGGTAGGGGCGAATCATTATTCGCCCGATGTGATGAGCACCCTCCGTGTGTGTGGCGAATGATGATTCGCTCCTGCGCGGAATGCCGGGACACACGTCTTACACCCTGGCGCCGAGGCGCATAAGTGCGTCCCACCAGCGGGCAGGGAGCAGCCAGTGGAAGAATACGATGGTGCCCGAGAGGCGTCCGGTGCGGTAGCGGGCCCTCGGCCGGCGGCTCTCGACGGCCCGCAGGATGGCCCGCGTAACCGTGCTGGGGCTGGAGAGGTGGTTGCTTTGGTACATGCTGCGGAGTGTGGCGGCCCAGCGGGTGGCATCGGTTTCGTAGGCAGTGCCGGCAGCGGAGTCGCGCAGGTGGTCGGCGGCGATGATGCCCCAGTCGGTCTTGATGGCCCCGGGTTCAATCATGGCCACATCGATGCCGAACGGCTTGGCCTCCATGCGGAGGGCGTCGCTGAGTGCCTCGACCGAGTATTTCGACACGTGGTACCAGCCGCCGAAGTATAACACCGACCGTCCGGCCACCGACGAAATGTTGACGATGCGTCCGCATCGTTGCTGTCGCATAGCTGGCAGCACCAGCTGGCAGAGGCGTGCCAGGCCGAAGACGTTGACTTCCAGCTGCCTCCGCGCCTCCTCCATGCTGACGGTCTCGACGGCTCCGAAATAGCCGTAGCCGGCGTTGTTGACCAGGACATCGATGCGCCCTTCGGCCTTGAGAATGGTCTCCACGCCGTCGGCTATCGACTGCCCGTCGGTTACGTCCATGCGCAGCACCTCGATGCCGTGGGCGCGCAGCGGCTCCATCAGGTCGGTGCGCCGTGCGGCGGCGTATACCTTGTGGCCGTGCGCGGCCAGGGCGAGGGCGGCATCGCGTCCGATGCCGCTGCTGGCACCTGTGATGAGGATGATTTTCTGTTCCATGATACGGTCGGCTAATTTGTTTTTTACAGCATAACGCACCAGTGGCGCCATATATTGCATAGCGACAGAACAAGGTGAGGGCGGGAGGGAAAAACAGGATGCGAAAGATTAATGTTGGAATTTGAAAAAAAAGTTGTACATTTGCATTTTACAATACAATCCATAATTAACAGCAATTAATTAATAATAACATGGTTACAAAACTTGACGACCTGCTTGAGCTGGTCAAATCGAAAGGTAAGAAACGTCTTGTCGCTGCCTATGCCAACGACAGCCACACCATCGGCGCCGTGAGCGCTGCCATCGACCGCGGTATCGTGGACGCCACCCTCGTGGGCGACATCGAGACCATCAAGAAGGTCTGCGCAGAGGAAGGCATCGACGTGAACAAATTCGAGCTCGTACAGGAGGCCAACGACACCAAGGCCGGTGCCTTGGCCGTGGCCCTGATCAACGAGGGCAAGGGCGACTTCCTGATGAAGGGCCTGCTCAGCACCGACAAGTACATGCGCGCCATCCTCAACAAGGAGAAGGGCCTGATGCCCGCCGGCGCCAAGAACCCCATCCTGACCCACATGGCCGTCATGGAGGTGGCCGCCTACCACAAACTGCTCGTCTGCAGCGACATGGCCATCATCCCCGCCCCCGACTTCAAGCAGAAGCAGGCCATCATGAACTTCCAGATCAGCGTGGCCAAGAGCCTGGAGAACCCCAAACCCAAGGTGGCCATCATCGCCGCCACCGAGCAGGTCTCCGTCGGCATGACCGCCTGCGCCGAGGCTGCATGGCTGGGCATGATGAGCCAGCGCGGCCAGATTCCCGGTGCCATCGTGGACGGCCCGCTGAGCCTCGACTGCGCCATCGACGCCGAGAGCGCCCAGACCAAGAAGCTCACCTCCGAGGTGGCCGGCGACGCCGACTGCCTGCTCTTCCCCAACATCGAGAGCGGCAACGTCTTCTACAAGGCTTGCACCAAGCTGGCCGGCGCCGAACTGGCCTGCATGGTGATGGGTGCCCGCGTGCCCTGCGTCCTCACCAGCCGCGGCGACAGCGCCAAGACCAAGCTCTACAGCATCGCCCTCGCCGCCCTGCAGTGCAAATAAATCAGTTGAACTGGTCTACGGTTTAGGGTTTAAGGTTTATGGGTGCTGACGCATTCACAGTGTCCCACCCCCATAAACCTTAAACCCTAAACTTTAAACCCTAAACCCTAAACTTTAAACCCTAAACCTTAAACCCTAAACCTTGATTTATGGACCAATACTTTGAAGGTCTCAATAATATCGCCATCACGGTGTGTGATGTCGAGGGCAAAGTCCTTGACATGAACCAGCACTCGGCCGACGTGAACAGCCACGGCAAGAAAATCCTCGGCTACAATCTCATGGACTGCCACCCCGAGCCGGCCAAGACCAAGCTCAAGCACCTGCTGGAGCACCAGGAACTCAACGCCTACACCATCGAGAAGACCCTCGCCGACGGCAGCAAGGTGAAGAAGCTCATCTACCAGACCCCCTGGCAGAAAGAGGACGGCACCTTCGGCGGCCTCATCGAGTACTCCATCGAAATCCCCTTCGATATGCCGCATTTTGTGCGTCAGCCGAAACCTGAAAAACAATAACCTGATTTTTGACATGAAACGTTTTACCCTACTTGTTTTCTTGGCAGTTACATTGGGCGTGCAGGCGCAGCAGGGGTCGCTCCGCGGCCGTGTGGTGGACGCGCGCAGCGGTGAGAACATCGAGTACGCCAACATCGCGCTGCTCAAGGCTGCGGACTCCTCGTTGGTGAACGGCACCGTCAGCGAGAGCAACGGCTCGTTCCGCCTCACCGCCCCCTACGGGCGCTACCTAGTGCGTATTACCTTCATCGGCTACGATGCCTATTTCCACGCCCAGCCTGTCGTCCTCGGCGAGAGCCGCAAGGAGGTGAACCTCGGCAAGCTGCAGCTCAGGATGAGCGGCACGATGATGGAAGCCGTGGAGGTAACGGCCGAGCGCTCGATGGTGGAGTACCAGCTGGACAAGCGAGTGGTGAACGTGGACAAGAACATCGTAGCCGGCGGCGGCACCGCCACCGACGTGCTGGAGCAGGTGCCCAGCGTGGCCATCGACAACGACGGCAACGTAACGCTCCGCGGCTCCACCAATGTCAAGGTGCTCGTCAACGGCCGCCCCAGCGAGCTGCTGGCCTCCGACCTGAGCACCCTGCTGGAGCAGATACCCGCCTCGACGGTGGAGAACGTGGAGGTCATCACCAACCCCTCGGCCAAGTACGACCCCGAAGGCATGAGCGGCATCATCAACATCAAGCTCAAGGACCGCACCGCCGGCGCCCTGGGGCTCAACGGTGTGGCCAGCCTCAACATGGGGTCGCCGGTATTCGTTCCCTCCGACATGCAGGAGCATTTCGGCTTCGCCGACTACGCCACCCTCATGGGCAACGTCAGCCTCAACTACACCACCGAGAAGTACAACCTCTTCTTCAATGCCGACGGCGGCCAGCGTGCCCGCGGCAACTACGGCACCTCCGACATCGAGTACCTCGACGCCGACGGCAATCCGCGTTCGCACTACCTCATCGACCAGTACAGCGTGGGCCCCGGCCGCATGGGCAGCGTCAAGGTGGGCGGCGAATACTACTTCGACAAGCACAACAGCCTCCTCCTCTCCTACCAACTGCGCGCCGGCAACCGCCGCCGCAAGGGCGAGATATCTGCCCACGACGTGCTCTACAACGACTCGTTGCGCTACGAGCAGCCCTCTTCCAGCGAACAGCCCAACCTCAACCACTCGGTCAACCTGCTCTACACCCACAAGTTCGACCGGCAGGACGAGGAGTTCACCGCCGACTTCACCTTCAGCGCCCGCAAGGTGGAGGGCAGCGGCATCCAGGAGCAGCGCTATTTCGGCAATGCCCTCTGGGACAACTACTACAAGCGCGAAAGCGAGACCCACAACCGCCATCAAGCGCTGAACGCCAAGCTCAACTACGTGCGCCCCATGGACAACGGCTGGCGTCTGGAGACTGGCTACGAGGGTCGCATGGACTGGCCCGACCAGAATGCCGTCTACTACCGCACCGAGTACAACGCCGCCCACACCCTCTATCGCTACCACGACACGCTCTCCTCGACCCACTTCCGCTACAACCAGCAGGTGCATGCGGTCTACGCCACCTATGGCGGCAAGTTCACCGAGCACCTCTCGGCCCAGGCCGGCCTGCGCGGTGAGTACGCCTACACCTTCGGCGAGGATCTCAACCACCCCGCCACCCCGGCGGTGGACAAATCCTACTGGCAGCTCTACCCCACGGTGCACCTCTCCTATAAAATCACCGACCTGCAAAGCATGCAGGTCAGCTACAGCCGCCGCGTGCGCCGCCCCCACATGTGGGACCTCAACCCCTACATGGAGGTGCGCGAGGGCGAGCAGCTCTCCTTCGGCAACCCCAACCTCGACCCCGAGTATACCAACGCCTTCGAACTCAGCTACAACCTCGGGTTCAACAAGGTGAACCTCTTCACCTCGGCCTACTTCCGCCAGACCAACAACATGATGACTCGCTACGGCTTTGTGTGGAGCGAAGAATCGGCCGCCCGCTACGCCTGGTGGGAACCCTACAACAGCGAGTATGACGGCTACTGGGCCTCGACCGGCCAGAACCTCAACCGTGGCTACAACTACGGCCTCGAGTTCATCGTCGACTACCAGATTTTCCCCTGGTGGAAGGTCAACGTCAGTGTCAACCTCTACCAGAACCACATCGAGGGCACCGCCCTGCTGGACAACAAGGACAAGTCCTCGTTCCAGGCCAGCGGCAAGTTCTCCACATTCATGATCCTGCCCAAGGACTGGACCCTCCAGCTGAGCGGCCAGTACTGGGCGCCATGGCTCGACCTTCAAACTGACATGGACGCCGGCTACTGGGTCGACCTGGCGGTGAAGAAGGATGTCTTCCAGCGCCGCGGCACCGTCAACCTGCGCGTCTCCGACGTGTTCCGCACCGGCGGCTGGGGCCACACCACCCACACCGAGCAGCTGAACCGCGTGGTCAAGAACCGCCGCCTCTCGCCCTCGGTAACGGTGGGCTTCTCGTGGAAAATCAACAACGGCCTCAAGCAGCGTCCGCAGCAGATGGACAGCGACGAAGGTGGCGACGAAAGCTCCATATACTGACCTTGCCTTCCGCGAGCAGCCCGATGGCCGCCGCGAGGTATTCGACCCCACGCGGCGCCGATGGGTGGCGCTCACGCCCGAGGAGGGAGTGCGCCAGCACACCATCCTCATGCTGCACCGGCACTATGGCTATCCATTGGAGCTGATGCAGGTGGAGGGCGCCATCACCGTCAACGGCATGACCCGCCGCTGCGACATCGTGGTCCACTCCGCCGACGGACGCCCGAGGATGATCGTGGAGTGCAAACGCCCCGACGTGCCCCTCACCCAGAAGGTCTGCGACCAAGCCTGCCGCTACAACACGGTGCTGCAGGTGCCGCTGCTGCTGCTGACCAATGGAAACCAGCAGGTTGTGCTCGAAGTCGACTTCGCTGCCAACGCCCTGCGCCAACTCCCATCCATCCCTGTTTTTCTTAAAAAAAGTTAAAGTTTGAGCCGAAAAGGCCATTTTCTCGTCTATATAGTATGAAAAGGGCAGAAAAAAAGCAAGTGTTGGTCGACCGATACCTCGACCTGTACACTGCTGCCTTGGCCATACTCAAGAACGACGAGGACGCCAAGGATGCCGTACAGGATGCGCTGGTGAGCACGTTGGTGAAGACCGGGCTCAGGGATCCTTACGGCTATTGCCTGCAGGCAGTGCGCCACCGCAGCATCGACATCCTGCGCCACCGCGGGATGTTGCGCCAGCTGGACGACAATATGGCCGTCGTTGACCCCGAGCGCGAAGAGCTTTTGCGGCTGGTGGCGGAGAAGCGGGCCGAGCTGCCGCTCTTGGCCAGGCGCGTCATCGAGCTCCACTACGAGGACAACCGTTCCATCCCCGAGGTGGCTGCGAAATTGGGCGTCAGTGTGTCGAAGGTCAAGCGCATGCTGGTCGAAATAAAAACCGAACTGAAAACAAAACTGGAAATATAGAAATGAAAATGAACGACATACAGCGATTGCTGCAGAAGTATCAAGAGGGCACCCTCACCCCCGAAGAGCATGCCGAGCTCGACCGCCTCACCCACAAGGACGAGGTGCTTGCCGAGGCTTTCCACCGGGCCGACGGCATTGTCTTCCGCCGCCGCATACGCAATCTTTCGCTGGCCCTGGGCGGGCTGGTGCTGCTGGGTGCCGGCGTATGGATGCTCACCCCGCGTGGGGCGGGCGAGGCGCCGTTGGTGGCCGAGGCGGTGGTGGAAGAGCCGGCCGCCATTGAAATCCCGCAGACCGAGACGCTGGCGACCACGGCGGCCGTAAAAACAGCGGTGGCCGACGAGCCGGTGCAGCTGGCGGCCTCCTCCATGCCGGAGCCTGTCAAGGCCGTTGCACAGCCCGATGCCACCGTCAAGACCACGCCACCTACCCCCGCCTCGGAGCAGCAGAATGTGGTGGTCTGCAACACGCAGTGTGAGGCCGACTCGGTCATCAGCAACATCTGGAAATTCCTCTCCGCATGAGAACGTTTAAGGTTAATGGTTTAAGGTTCAAGCGGGCTGCGGTCCTGGTAGCCCTGCTGCTCGCTTCGCTCGCAGCTTCGGCCCAGACCGACCTCTACCGCCGCTACGCCGACGTGAAGCACGTCCGGGTGGCCTCGGTATCCAATTTCGCGCTGGGCAATAACTCGGTGGTCGACGTAACCGTCATCGAAGCCGAGGATGACATCGGGTGGGAATGGATGATGCAGGAATTCTACATAGGAAGCCTGCCCGCCGAGCGCGCCGCCGACCTCCGGGTGGGGGCCGATGTGGTTACCTTCGCCCGCCGCAGCCGCGCCAATCCGCGCGACGCCGCCCCCGTGGTGGACGAGCAAATCGATGCCGCCGGCAGCTGCTACATCGGTGTCTCCTACCTCAGCCGCGCCGTCTATGTCTTCTGCGCTGACACCGAAGAGCAGTACGATGCCATCGTCTCGCTGCTGGTAAAAAAACTTATGCGCAACAGTCGTTAAATCAGCAAATTGTATTCTGTTCACTCCCCCTCTAAGCTAGAGGGGGTGGCCGCCGTAGGCGGACGGGGGCGTGTGTCCCAGCATTCCGCGTAGGGGCGAATCATCATTCGCCCCCTACAGAGTATACGATTCCCCTCCCATCGGGATTGTAGGGGCGAATAATGATTCGCCCCTACCCGCGTTTTGGTCGGGCATATCGCAGCCCCGTAGGGGCGGCGGACAGTAGCCGTGGGCGCAAGCCCACGGAATGCGACCCACACAAACCCGAGCCCCGCAGGGGCGACACCAACGACCGCATCGTGCCGCCCCTACGGGGCTCTGCGTGTGCTACCACTGCACCGTGGGCTTGCGCCCACGGCTATTATCCTTCGTCCCCGATGGGGACTCTCCAGCTCCCCCTCTAAGCTAGAGGGGGTGGCCGCCGCAGGCGGACGGGGGCGTGTGTCCAGGAATTCCGCGTAGGGGCGAATCATCATTCGCCCAACCCACCTGCAAAGCGTGCTTTTTCCCGGGCGAATAATGATTCGCCCCTACCATTATCCATAACTCTGGAAGGATATGGAACCATATCGTTCCATATCCTTCCAGAGCCTTTGTATTCCCCTACCGTTCCCCTACCATTCCCCTACAGAACCCCACCCCTCCAGGCAATCAACAACGGGCGTTTGATAACTTGTCGGCACCGGCGGGTGCCATGTCGCAAAAAAGGCGTACCTTTGCATTTTGATACTAACGCTATAAAACATATCCGCATGCGACCCAAACACCTCCTGTTGATGCTCTCCATGGTGCTGACATTCAGCGCTGTGGCCCAGAAGAACAAGACCGTGGAGTTCACCCCTGCCGGCTTGCCCGACGAGCTGTTGGAATACATGAACAAGTCCACCTCCGACAGCGACCGCCAGAAGGAGAACACGAAGATACTGAAAGCCTTCAAGCCTGTCTATACGGCCCTTGACGCGCCCATGCAGCAGCGCCTGGTGGATGTCTACGCCTATGCCGTCAAGGCCAAGCTCAAGGGCAACCCCGAGCTGAGCGGCCTCACCGAGGCCCTGGCCGCCTATGCCGCGGCCCCGGGCGGCGGTTCCAACTTCGAGGTCTTCGTCCAGGGCCTCGAGGGTTTTAAAAAGCGCAACGCCAAGGGCAAGGCCGTGGTGGAATATGCCGCCTTCTGCCACGGGTTGCTGGTCGACCGCACGCTCTACAAGTCGAACTCCGCCGAGTGGCGCTTCGACGGCAAGGCACCCTTCACCCTCGAACTCAAGAACGGCACCCTGCTGGCCCGCTTCGACACCCCTTCGGACCTCAACTACTTCTCCAACAAGGACCATGGTGTCATCCGTGCCACCACGGGCGTATACGACTACAAGGAGAACCTCTGGCGCGGCCAGGGCGGCCGCGTGGATTGGGCGCGCACCGGCCTGCCGGCGGCCGACTGCTATGCCGACCTCTCCGCCTACCAGGCCGAAACCAAGTTCCCCAAGTTCAAAGCCGACTCGGTACAGTTCGTTAACACGCGCTACTTCGACGCCCCCATCCCCGGCCGCATCGAGGACCAGCTCTCCAACGCCATGGAGCCTGAGAAGTACGCCTACCCGCGCTTCCGCTCCCACCAGCGCGACTTTGTCATCAAGGACATCATGCCCGGGGTTGACTATAGCGGCACCTTCATGATGAACGGCTCGAAATTCATCACCGCCACCAGCAAGGTGCCGGCCCGCCTCATCTTCAACCACGGCGGACGTCCGCAGCTGGCCGTCACCTCGCTCAAATTCACCATCACCCAACAGCGCATGCTGGCCGAGAATGCCACGGTGGCACTCTATGTGGGCGAGGAAGACTCCATCACCAATACCGGCATCACTGTGCGCTATGTGCCGGCCGACAAGCAGGTGGTGCTGGTCAACGACTCCAAGCGCAACTTCTACAGCCCTTACGTCGACACCTACCACCAGATGGACATCTACAGCGAGTCGCTCGTGTGGAAGGTGGAGAGCGGCGAGGTGCTCTTCTCCAACCTGGCCTCCTCCGGCACCATGACCACCAACAGCTTCGAGTCGTCGAACTACTACTCCTTCGCCAAATACCGCCAGATACAGGGCATCGAGTCCACCAGCCCCGTGGTGCGCGTGTACGAGTACGCCACCTCGCGCGGCTTCAATTTCAGCATCCAGAACTTCTCCAACCATATCGGCCTCGACATGAGCCAGACGCTGCTGATGATACACAACCTGGCGCGCCACGGCCTGGTCTCGTTCGATGAGAACTCGGGCCGCGTGCAGGTCAAGGACAAACTGGTCGACTACCAGAAGGCATTCACCAAGAGCAAGGGCTTCGACTACGACGCCCTCTCGCTCGAGAGCGCCACCACTGGCACCAATGCCCGCCTCAACCTGGCCGACAGCAAGCTCCACATCCGCGGCATCAACCAGTTCGTCGTCTCCGACAGTCAGGCCGTGGTGGTCTATCCCGACTCGCTCACCGGTCGCCTTGTTACCGTCGGCAAGAACCGTTCGCTCCATTTCTCCGGCCGCATCACCGTCGGCCGCTTCATCCTCTCGGTCAAGGATGCCGACTTCTCCTACGAGGAGTTCAACTTCAACCTCCCCAATATCGAGCGCTTCGAGTTCTATGTGCCCGACTTCAAGGACGAGAAGTTCGAGCAGCTGGTGCGCACACCGCTCCACAACCTCGTCGGCACCCTGGCCGTCGACATGCCCGACAACCACTGCGGCTTGGTCAAAAACAAGGAATATCCCATCTTCAACAGCACGCAAAACAGCTTTGTCTACTATGACCGTCCCGAGATACAGCAGCGGCAGTACACGCGCGACAGCTTCTACTACACCCTCCATCCGTTCACCATCAACAGCATGATTGACTTCGTTACCGACAGCCTCGCCTTCAACGGCGTGCTCACCTCGGCCGGCATCTTCCCCGACATACAGGAGCCCCTCCGCGTGCAGCGCGACTACTATCTCGGCTTCCGCACCAAGACCCCCGACGGCGGCTATCCCACCTATGGCGGCAAGGGCACTTACAGCAAGCAGATTTCGCTCGACCACCACGGTCTGCGTGGCAACGGCGACCTGGCCTACCTGGCCTCCACCTCCTCTTCCAAGGAGTACCTCTTCCTGCCCGACTCGATGCTGGCCGTAACCGACACCTTCAGCGTGCGCGAGGAGCAGGGTTTCCCCGACATCCGCAATGGCCGCGCCTCGATGCACTGGCTGCCTTATCAGGACTCGATGGCGGTGGCCACGCTCGACAAAGGGCGTCCCTTCAGCATGTATCGTGGCGACGCCTCGCTGCGCGGTCGCGTGGCGCTGATGCCGCAGGGAGCCTCGGCTGCCGGTACGGCACAGGTGAAGGAGGGCACCTTCGAGTCGCGCCACTTCGCCCTCGCCTCGCGTGAGATGAGCGCCAAGGTATCCACATTCACCCTCCGCAGCCAGAAGTTCAACACCGTGGCTTTCACCGCCACCGATATCGCATCCAACGTCAACTACGACACCCGCCGCGCCGACCTTCAGTCCGCCTCCGGCCCCGTGCGCACACAGCTGCAGCTGGTCAAATACGAAGCCTGGGCCGACCGCTTCTCATGGGAGATGGACCGCAAGGAACTCGACCTGCTCAACTCCACCCGCCAGACCTCCGAGGGGCTCGACGGCATGGACATCCGCATGCGCCTCAAGAAGGGTGGCGACATGCCGGGCGTGCGCTTCGTCAGCACCGACCCTGCCCAGCAGCAGCTGGCCTACCACTCGCTCCGCTCCATATATAAATATGACATAGGCGACCTCAGCAGCCAGGGTGTATTCCTTATCAACGTGGCCGATGCTGCCATCGCCCCGGCCGCCGACACCGTCTTTGTGGCCAAGGGCGGCGCCATGCGCGTGCTCAACGGTGCCCAGCTTGTGGCCAACCGCGACAGCGCCTACCATCATATCTTCAACGCCGACTTGTTGGTCAGTGGCTCCACGTCCTACACCGGCAAGGGCTATCTCGACTATGTCGACGACCTCAAGAAGACACAGCGCCTCTTCCTCTCTGACATCAGTGTGCAGAACGGCGTTACCATGGCACGTGGCACCATCAGCGACAGCGCCAACTTTACCCTCAGCTCGGCTTTCGGCTTTGCCGGCAAGGTGCGTGCCGAGGGCAACCGCAAGTGGCTCCACTTCGAGGGCGGTGTGCGCCTCATACAGCCCTGCATCCCGGCCGAGCAGCTAGGCTTGCTGGCCTATGCCGACTACACCGACCCCGAGCACATCCACGTCGTGGTGCCCGAGCTGCCCACCGACTGGAAAGGCCACCGCATCACCGCTTCCATCGTCATGGACAAGAACGATCTCAAGCCCCACGCCGCCTTCCTCACCAACGAGAAGGTTGCCGACAACGAGCTCCTCTCTGCCCATGGCGTGCTCACCTACCTGGGCGGCAGCAAGCAGTACATGATTGCCTCCGCGGAGAAGGTCAGCGACCCCGATGCCGTGGTGGCACCCTACCTCTCGCTCTCCACCGATGACTGTATCGTCGAGGGTGAGGGTCTGGTCGACTTTACCTTGCGCCGCACCCAGGCGTCGTTCTACGCCTACGGCACCGCCCAGGTGGGGCTCCAGCAGTCGGACGACGACTACCTCACCACCGTCTTTGGTTTCTCTTTCCCGCTGGCTGGCAGCATCGTGTCTACCCTTCACAACAACCTCAAGGAGGACCTCCGCCTCACGCCCCTTGGCAGTACCACCAACGCTGAGATGCGCCACGCCCTGATGCACCACCTTGGAGACGACAAGGGTGCCGCCGCCTACGCCTCCTACAGCGCTACGGGCAATCTTGACCGAATGCCTGCCGATATGATTTCCACTATGCTGTTCGACAACATCAAGTGGCGTTACCAGCCCGGTTTCGGCTTCTACTACGACGGCAAGGTGGGGCTTGTGGCCGTGGGCGACAAGGCACTCGGTGTGCAGGTGAACGTCAAAGCCCAAATCAAACAGACCCGCTCTGGCCAAAACATCGTCATCTACGTCCAGGCCACCAGGGATCACTGGTACTTCTTCGACTACGACCTCGGTTCGTCGCAGCTCGTGCTCAAGAGTTCCGATGGCACTTGGGAAGATGCCATCAAGGCCATCCCGCTTGAGCAGCGCAAGGTTGAGAAAGAGGGTCTCAGCACTTTCCAGTACCGTGTTGGCTCCGATGCCGGCCGTGTCAACGGATGGCTTGACCTCTTCAGTCGCGTCATATACAACAATGGGGACGAGGAGTGATTTTTCGGATTTCCACCTTCGCCGGCAGGCATTTTTCATGCCTGCCGGCTTCTTTATGTAAAAATAATTAATATTGAGAATCAGTGCAATAAATAAAAAAAAGAGCCTTTCCCAAAAAAAAATTTTGCCAATTGGAAAAAACGTAGTACTTTTGCACCCGCTTTTAAGAGATAAAGGTTGCTTTCAGAAGCTTCAAATGCCCAGGTGGTGGAATTGGTAGACACGCTACTTTGAGGGGGTAGTGCCGATTTAGGCGTGCAAGTTCAAGTCTTGTCCTGGGCACCCTGAAACAAAGCTTGCAAAAGCAGATGCCCGGATGGCGGAATTGGTAGACGCGCACGTTTCAGGTGCGTGTATCGAAAGATGTGCAGGTTCAAGTCCTGTTCCGGGCACCAAAGAGAACTTATCAAGCGATGAGTTCTTTTTTTTTACCGTTGGTTCTCGTAATTCGTTGGTTTGTTGATAGATTAAGTCAAGCACTTTGTTGTAAGTTGCGGTTCGATAATTTTCACCGTCAAATTCGATTTTATCGGGAAACATCGAACCAAGTAGCATCATCTTGGTCTCTGTAGGGGCATCAGTGATGACCCCTTCCATGTTGTCTATCAGGGATATTGCATACCCCAATTTTGGTTCAATGTTGGTTCGGTTCGTGGTTTTCAGCACTGCAATGCGTTGTTCCTTCTGCATGATGTCTCGTTTATAGCGATTTACCATTTCCTGTTTCTCCTCTTTGGTAATCTCATTGTCGAGATAGGCATCCATCGCCTTTTCAATACGGATTTGCTGTTTTGCGATTTCATCCTCAATACTACGGATTATTTCCTGAACACTTCTTTGTCCTTCTGTTCTCAGTTCTTCTAAAACTGTTTCATACAGATTAAGTACAGTTCTGTTTGGCTTTAATGCTCCTATGTAACGGGCAAAACTCTCATTTGCTTGCTCTGCCCGTACTCGCAGGTGCTTTTGGTCGTGCGAACAATGATAGTAACCGTATTTGTTTCCATTCCTGCTTCGACTGTGCGATGCGGTGATTGCATGACCGCAAATCGGACACACAAGATATGTCCGCATGAAAAAGTCAGGGGGAGGCAGCTTCACTCTCATCTTGGGCGTATTTCTCTTTCTGCCATCTAATATGTCCTGCACCTTATAAAACGTGTCATCATCTATCAAGGCTTCATGCACTCCGTCTACAATCTGTTCGGGGTCATCCTTGTACGCAGGAACATGGATTTTCCCAATATAAAACACGTTTCTGAGCATTTCCGAGAAAGAGGATTTGCCCACATTGGGGAACAGTCGCTGACGCACTCTGTTCGGACATTCTGAACCACTCGCCACCGCAGCAAAAGCCTCCTTTACCTTCGGAGCGACAACAGGGTCAATAACGACCTCTGTATCATGTTTTCCGTGACGAACATTCTTATAGCCTCTTGGGGCTTTGTTGCAGCACTTCCCTTTGAGCAACGTACCATGAATCCCGTCTTTTGTCCTCCTTGAAATCTTTTCGTCCTCGGTATGAGCGACACCGCAATATATGCCAAGCATCGTACTCCACTCTGTACCGTTGAAATCAATGGGATTTTCTACAGCATTTATCTCTACTCCCAATTCATCCATGAATTTGCGCTTGTATGTAGTGGCAAATTCAAGGCTACGGGTGAACCTATCCCACCTCAGAAATAGAACTTTATTCACCTCTCTTTTGTTCTTCTTGCAATAGTCATATATGCTCTTCAACTCAGGTCTATCAAGTGTATACGACTTTGCCGAATGGTCTTCCTTTTTTGTCATCAAGACATTGTAATCATGGTTTGCACAATATGCTTTCAAGGCCATTTCTTGATTGTCGAGAGAACTTCCCTCGGCTTGTTCCTCGCTACTAACACGGCAATACAGTATCACATTGACACCATCATTTATAACTTTACTTCTACTCATCTTTACTTGTATTTAATTGTTCCATTTTTACTTGTAATTTCGCGACAAAATAAACATAGTCTCTGATTTGTTTGACCTCTTCATCTGTATATTTCCTCTTGTCTGCATTCAATATTTTCTTGCATTCGCTTAAATTCAGCATTCATCATTCTCGCTATCATCCGCTGATGCGGTTATTCTTGGTGCGCTTTTGTCGCCTCGCCATGTACATATTATTGTAACAGACTATCTATCGGCTGTAGGGTGAACGCGACCTGAATCACTGTCTATCCTGTCATATTATCTCCTTTCTTTTTTCGTTAAACGAACATCCATATTTCCATCTATCTAATCCAAATATACTATTTTTTCGATAATTGCCGTTTGGGTCAAAAAAAAAGCGACTCGTCGGAGTCGCTTGGATGTTCTTTTTAGCTAACAGAGTTCATCTGTTCTGTTGTGTGCTGCGGTATACCTCGCATAACTTTATTGTTATTATTTTGTGCTGTAGTCTGCTATTTGCCAACAATCATTAACCTTTTTTAGGGTGAGATAATTGTTCCACTCACCACCATTGCCCCACGGTATAGTGGTTTTTATACGGCAACTTGTGGCACTCTGTTCAAGAATATCCACTTTAGCAGGACTGCCAAGGTCTGCATACATATTCCCGATTTTCAACAACTCCGTTTTGTAATACAAATCCATCACGGAATATCCTCCATCGCAAAATTCTGCGAAAAGCAAAGCTGCGTTCTCATAATCTCTACTTTGCATATAATTTGCAAAGGTTTCTGCCAATACTTGAGGATTGTTACAGGGTGTCTGCGGTTCGGCCTGTGAACCTCCGCCATTGGAGCCACATGACCCTATAAAGATTGTTAGCATTACTGCAACCAATGTGATTTTAATCGTCTTCATCGTGTTTATTATTTAATGGGTTAATACTTTATGTGCTGATTATTACTGCCTCTATTTCTTTTTCAAATGGTAATATCCGCCTGCGTCCGTTCCCAATACAAGCGTTCCGTCATGTACTTCACAATGCCATACTACCGTATTCCCATTCTGTGTCAGATATATCTTATTTCCTTTCACTTTGTACGTGCCTGTAATGAAATTGGTTGAGCCTTTCATCCTTAATTGTGGTAAATCGTATTTCCCTGTAGGAATATGGTCTATACCTATACGGGAGTTGTCAGAGACATGCCTGAAAGTTCCATCTTTATAGAAGTTCCAAGACAATGTGCCAATCTTCATTGTTCCATAGCAAACATCCTCTACCCATTCTCCCTCAACTTTGCTATTGCCATTGCATGAGATTAGAAACAGCGAGACGGCAACAAGGCAAATGGTTTTCCTTATATTCATTGTTTCAAACTATTATGAGACACTGCTATTTCAGATACTTGATGAGTTTGTCGAAACCGCCAACCTTAAACACAAAAACACGGTTCGGATATGCGTCAGATATGGAGCACTCATTGCTGTTCATCAGACCTTCATACAAATCGCTGTATATTGGACAGTTTTCTCCTATAGCAACCATGTATCGCCCATCCCCTTTAACTGCTGATTGATTCACGAAAACGCTTTTCCCGTTATCAAAGACGATGGTGAAACTGTCGGAAGGTGCGCCGTTGAAATTGAAAAATTGGATGCCTACCCCGTTTGATGTTGGTAGTTTTGTAAAAGTAATGCAGACAGAATCGCTGTGGTAACTGCAAATACTATTGGATGCGTAAGGTAATATTGCACCACCTTCAGAGGCGACAATAATACCTGATTTGCCATCCAAAAACACATCGGATTCGAGTTCTGTAGAACTATTAGTTTTACTACCACAAGAAGTAAATGTCATTGCGGTTGCAATAGAGAGGAACAATACTATTGATTTGATTGTCATTTCCATTTGATATCGACTAAATGATTTCATGTTAAACAACCTTAATCATTCTAATCAAGATTATTTGTTCATTTGGTTTTGGTAGATTCTTGCTTCATTTAGATAGTGGTCTCTCTCTCTGATTTTTTCTTCTTTTTGGTTTTTCAACGCGGTCTTTTGTTCTTCAATCTTGACGTATTCGCTCATTGATTCTGCGTTATTTTGTTTAATTAGCAGTTGCTCAAATTCATTTACGGATTTTTCCAACCACGCCTGAGCCTCTTCCGCTTTCCTCATGGCTTCTTCGTAATTACGTTGAGATTCTTGTGTGTTATTTAAGAAGTTCCGTTCTTGTATCGCTGCCCCTGCATTTTTTTCTTCTTGTGTTCTGTTGCCATACGATGAATTAGATAATAAGGCGAAAGCAAATGTCGCAAGTAACCCAAGCAACAAGATGCCAAACAGTGTAAAGATTGTCTTTTTGTCTTCCTTACCCCTATTCACAATCTGTTGGGGCTTTTGTTTAAGAGTCTGTCCACAGGACGGGCAGACGAGCAACGAAGTGTTTATCTCTGCTCCACAATTGGGACATTGTCTGTTGTCGTAATAAGTACAAGCAGAGCCGTCATACTTTGGCATTCTTCCATAGTATGCACAATGAATTTCTCCTTTGTAGCCACCGCTCTTTGCTTTTGGACAGTTTGAACATTCTTCTTTCTTTGCCATAATATACATCCCTTAATACGTGACGGGCGCAACCAATGTTCTCGGCTCGGAGAAAAATAAACCAAACGAAGAAAGTGGAGCCACCCCATCCTGCCTTATTTCAGACGTGGGGACTTGGACTTCCCGTATGATTATGCAAATAAGGATTCTGAATTGCTCCACAAGGTTGTATGTGTGTGATAACAAATACAAACCACGGAGCGTTCATTTCTCCTATCCCTGCATAATCTGTAGTGAAAGTGTCCAAGTTTCACGTCTGCGGAATATGGCGAAAGATGCACTCTTTTCGACAAACGGATTTCTCCCCGTTTGCAAGTGCAAAGGTACGCTTTTTTTCTGAACTGACCAAAAAAAGATTGTCGAAGTCAATCGTCAAACCTCAGCAATCGTTTGATATTACTAACATCCCCAACATTCTATCTAATTTGAAACTCTCTCTTTAGCCGTTGCACGGTAGATGTTGATGTGCCTGTGAGTTTGGCGATATCTGCAATTTTGTAGCCCTTGTTGAGATATACCAACACATCCTTATACTGTTCTTCTTTTTGTTCGTGACTCTTGACACTGCCCTTCTTTCTTCCCAACTGACCGCCCTTTTCAATATACACTCTGCGACCGCTATTCAGTCTGTATTGTATGTTCTCGCGTTCCATTTCAGCACAGGTGCTTAATGTTGCAATCAGTATCGGCGTGAACAGACTCGGCTTGCCGTTCCCGTCGAGCAAGTTCATCTGCTCCTTTTGGAAATACACATTGATGTGACAGTCCACAAGGTCGCGGACAGTTGCAAGCACTTCAAAGGTATTTCGACCCAAACGGCTCAACTCCGATACAAGGAGAGTGCCGACATGGTTGCCCTTGCAATACTCTATGCAGTCCATCAGCACAGGTCTTTCGGCGTTCCTCTTGGCACCGCTGATATGCTCTTCATATATCTTGACAAGGTTAAGGCTGTTGCGGTTTGCATATGCCGTCAGGTCTATTACCTGTCTCTCGGTGTTCTGTCGGTCTGTGGTTGATGACACTCTTGCGTAGATGGCTGCGGTTTTGTTCTCGGTGTGGTTCATAATAATCTTTGACTTTTTTGATGTTCAACTTTTGATACCTTGCTTGCTTCTGATGCAGACTTTTCTGATTTATTTGACCTGTCTCATTATTTGACCTGTTTTGACAGGTGGGGAGTGGTGTTCTCCCCACCCACCGCAGCAGATTAGTACACCTTGACGATGGTTTCCCAACGGAACGACCTCCAACCGCCTTTCTCACAATCATAGTAGGCTGACGTGTAAAAACTCTCACGGCTCTCTCCATATCCTGTAGTGGTAGCCTCGACGAGGGCAGGGGTGAGAGTGCCGAAAGCCTCTCGGAGTTCACCGTTTTTCTTGCAATAAACGAAGTGGCATACACCGCTACGCATTTTCTCCTTTGCAATGGCTATCATAGCAGCCTTGGCAATCCCATTGACCACGGAGGAGGTACGGTTGGCGATGACCTGTGCACGGATGGCGTTCATTTTATTGACTACGGCGACGTTACTCATGATTTTGCATGTGGTGGTGATTACGTTATTTTCCATAACTGACTGATTTATTGTTTATAATTTAATTTATTTTATTTTCATCCCTTTTAATTGCAGTACAAAGATACGATAAATGTGCTATATGACCAAAAAAGAAAAGCTAAATAAAGTTAAAAGTCGTACCATTATATAGTATATGTACAATTATTGGTATCTTTGCAGTCTGTAAAAATCATATAAGATATGGCTAAGGTTAAGACTCTCAAAGTGGTACACCTTGAAAAGGGAGGTCAGCACTACTACTATGGCAGCGTAACGGCGATGTTCGAGCATTGGACTGATGAGGATTTAGGGGTCAACTACAGGAAGTTGAGGGATATGCGTATAAGCACCGTCGGGGGCTATGCCAACGACGAGTGCGTTATCAGAGTAGGACAGTTGGTAGTTTCCTCGGCTCGTCAAAATATTTCAAAATCCAAGAAGTAACACACGGCACACTGTGTTTTCCGTTGGTTTATGGGCTATGGTGCTATTCTAATCACACATACCCGTGTAGACTGCTTGGCAATCGCCTATTCTTGCACCTGTTACAGATGCACAAAACAGAGGGAGTACCATCCACGCTTCAAAGCGAACTTATTAGTGGGGATTGTCAAACAAAATACAGGCTTCTCCAATAGTTTTTCATCGACTGACTAATCCTTTTCTTGGTAGTCTCGGTATGGTGTTTGCCATACATCGGGTTCTTGCTTCCAAGTTTAGCCAACCTCATCTTGTATTTCGTTGCGGTTGATGCCCCGCGTCTTATTCTTTTTCCCATAGTTCAATATATTTCCCAATAAATATTGGGCAAAATGGCGTTTGTCCATAAATAATAGTATATTTGGGTGTGATAGAGACAGAATGGGTCTGCCTCACTTTTGTTTAATATCTTAATTTCAAATGAATTATGTTGAATTATTCAGTTGTCCCAAGCGACTACTCCTTCAATGTCAGCGTCTCGACCACCTGCCACAAGACGAAAGAGGATTTTTCAAAGGCATCAGGCAAGATGATATATAGGAAACAGGCGGTAACGGTACCGTCCTTCTGCGAGTTAATCAAGGGAGGGCATTCCTTCTGCCATTGTTATAATGACGATGATGAACCGTTCAACAACTCCACCAAGACACAGGACAACTTCCGTTACACATCGTATATCGCTTTTGATATTGATGACAGCCCCCTGCCAATGGAAAACTACTTGACCACGCTGTCCTATCAGCCTACTATAGCCTACACTACCGCAAGCAACGGCATCAAAGGCAACCGATACAGGTTGATATATTGCTTTGACAGCAAGATAAAGGGTAAAGAGCAGTATGTATCGTTGTTTGACACGATGCAAACGGAATGTGGTATAGGAGAGTTGGTAGACACCTGTACACGAAGCACGGCACAGCCCATCTTCGGCAATGGCATGTCCTCTTGTCGGTTGGTTTGCACAAACTACATCTACACTATCCCGACCGCAGCATTAGGTACGCCATCAGGCACGAGGAAGAAAGTGTCAAAGCAGATAATAAAGAAAGAAGAAGAGGGCGTTATTGTATGCAATGACACTTTTATTAAAGACTTTGAAGAGTTATCATTGGGGAAATTCGTGTCAAAGTATTGCAGCGTGTACCCACACATTAAGGAGAGCGAACTGACCTACCGCAACGGCTATGCACCCATCGATGAGAACTACATCTGCATCTATCGCAAGTGGGACGTGAACGCACGACGCATCCATATATGGAAGGACGGCGAGGGGCGCAGAAAAAGGCTTTACACCGCAGCCCTCATCATCCGTATGATTAAGCCCGACATCACCGCCGAGCATCTTATATTTTGTCTCGCCTACGAGATTGCGCACTACTACGACAATTCCGACGGTGTACTTAATCAGTCATTCGTTCTCCGCGTCGCCAAAGCAGCGTTGAACAAGCCTATCGAGGATATCACCATCAAAGGACACGATAAACGCAAATACAAGGTGGATATGGAGTATTGGGAGAGCCTTGGAGTATCACCCAAGGCAGCCGTGGCAAAGGCAAAGGCAGTGTGGAATGATGAGAGAATAGGCGAACTCTACGACTTCCAACTGACCGACGAGGAGAACATCAAGACAATGGCTGACTATGGGTTGCACATCAGCCTCTCCACTCTTAAACGATGGAGAAAGAAACACGGCATTGCCAAGTACAGCAAGAAATCCTGAAATTATTTTTTCGGAAACGGCACATGCTGAAGGCAAAGTTCAATATGGGTCAATAAAGCATCTCAAACCGTGCGAGAGGATACGCAAGTCAGATTGTTGTAAATTAACATTTTTTAAGAAAGAACTTTTTGTCATTTCAAAAAGAAGTGTTATATTTGCGCTTGTAAACCAACAGATTAAAATCAAAAATAATATAATATGCAAAATTTTGAATTCATTTTTGACTGCACGCCTACGCTTAACGCTGCCGATTATTTAATTGACAGTACGTCGTCGGAATATAAAAACAGGCAAAACTTTGGCACTCTCAAATGGGGAAGAAAGTAAAACTTATGGACTCTGACACCATTATCATTTCGCTCAAGGCATTAACTTGCTCCCTGTATAATAGGTGCGACGATGACACCTCTTTTGCAATGCTATGCCGTGTCAACAAATTCGTAGAAACGTTGGAGGAGGAACGTCGGTCTGTCAGGATGGTCGGTTGAGAACACAATGCCCTATCTAATATTTGGCGGTGGAATGGGTTTTGTCGGGTCGGGAATATAGAACCGCAACGACCATATCTTTTCCAAGTCTTCAAGAAAGGAGTTCGAGAATAGTTCGGTTATGGGCACCAGAAAAAGGAAGACTATTGTCTTCCTTTTTATTTTTCCTGCCAGAGGCGCCAGCTGAGCTCGGCTTGGCGGTGGAGCATCGCTAGGCCATCGCGGGTGGGAATGCCGCAGGCGGCGGCCTGGCGGAGCAGCAGGGTGGGGGAGGGGTTGTAGATGAGGTCGTAGACGAATTGGAAATTGGAAATTGAGAATTGAAAATCCGCGGGAAGCGGGATGGCGTCGACGTTGGGGTACATGCCGACGGGCGTGGCATTGATGAGGATGGAGAAGTCAAAATGGAAGATATCGGTGTATCCTATCTGGCTATGGCCCTGCGGTTGTCGGCTGACGAAGATGTGTTCCACGCCCAACTGCCGCAGCGCCCAGGCCACAGCCTGTGCTGCGCCACCGGTGCCGAGGATGGCTGCTGTTGAGAGTGGTAGGTCCGAAATGGTGGAGAGGAATGCCGGTGCGTCGGTGTTGTGGCCGACAAGGCGGTCTCCCTCCACAGTTACGCAGTTGACAGCACCAATCTCTCGTGCCACAGGATCGAGGCTATCTAGTAGCGGCAGTATTGCCTGCTTGTAGGGGACCGTTACGTTGAAGCCCGCAATTCGCTCTTCCTTGACCCACTCGCGCAACTTGTCGAGGCTTTCCATCTCCTTCAGTTGGTAGGTATACTCTTTCAGCCCTAGACGGCGGAAGAGCGCCTCGAACCATTGCTGCGACCACGAGTGTCCCAGCCGCTGGCCTATCAATGCGTAACTTTTCATTTCAGGATTGAGGAGTCCTTCCCCCTAACAGGTTTTTTGTTCAAGGATGAAGATGTTAGAAGCACATTACATGGAAGGCGTTCTTACTATGGCGAATTTCAGCATCCATACCATTGCCGACGATGGCGATGATGTCGAAACGTATAGGTTCGGTACGATGGTAGCGGCGGACGTAGTTGTTGGTGACGCGGATGATGTTCAGTCGCTTTTGGTGGTTGACAGCATGCTCGGCTGGCAAAAATTTTTCATTAGAGCGGGTCTTCACCTCTATAACGACCAGTGTACCATGGTCCAGTGCAATGATGTCCACCTCTTTGTGCCCTTTGCGGTAGTTGCGGTCCAGGATGACATACCCCTGGTCTTCCAGGTAGCGTGCGGCCATTTGCTCGCCAGTAATTCCTAACTCCTTGGACTTTTGCCGACTTTCCACGCTCCGCTTCTTTGGAGGGGCAAACCTGAATTTCAATAATGCCATAGTATCATATTGTGCTGTTTCGGCGGCAAAGATACGAAGAAATATCTGAATCGAATGGAATATTTTGGATAGACGCAATAATGACCACAGTATGACGTTAATATGGACGAGATAAAGACGAATGGTATAACCAAACAGGATGCCTATGATGCAAAGCATACTTTAGAAATGTTTAACTTTAAAACCACTACACTATGGTAAAACAAATCAAAAAAGTAATGATGCTTTGCATTTTGCAGTTGTCTCTTCTTGGAATCTCAATTCACGCACAAGAACACGGGGGATTGGGCAATCGCAAGGTGTTTTACGGTCTTCATTTGGGATTTACTGAAAACAGGGTCAAAATTGGCTACTGCGATGCCGACGGCGTTGTGCATGCCTTGCAGCAGGGCAACAGCTCGTTCTGTGCATCGGGATTCGATGTCGCTGTGATGTATGAATTGAGAATGGGGCATTTGTTTAGCCTTCGCACAATGCCGGGAATAGCACTCCTCAATGCTAAATGGGATCCAGATGGAGTATCCGTTATTCCGCTATCCTTTGACTACAAGGTGGAAAGCGTCCTCGTCGAGTTGCCCATCGAGGTCAAGTTCCATCCCTTCAGCTGGGGCGATATTGAGCCCTACCTTGTCACTGGACTCAAATATGGTTTCGACTTTATCTCGCTGCGCAACGGCAGCGACGGCGGGTGCGTCCGGCGGGTGAATGCCCACGACCTCAGCTACACATGTGGCTTGGGTTTGGATTGGTACGCCCGCTACTTGAAGCTAGGTGTGGAACTGAAGGCTGCCTTCAGCCTCCTTCCGTCCGATGACGGTTCCACCGGCCACCCCAACACCATCTACTTCCATAGTACCCCCACATTCACCATCGGCCTCAACATAGAAGCCTAAGACCTTATTAGCATAAAACAGAAAGCCGAGACCATTGTAAATCTCGGCATTCTTGTTTTTAGTGTGTCGATGTATGACTGCTATCCCAAAGGGGTTTATCTGGTCAATCCCAATTTGCGCAGTCTTGACTCAATTCCACCGCGGTTCCGTTGGAATAATGTCATCAATTCCTCTACGGTCGTCCCTGCTTTATATAATTTCGACATCAGGTCATCATCATCTTTGCTCCATGGTTTGTATGCGTTGTGGAACAACGCTTTCTGTTTTTTCATGTGGTTGGCTTGCTTTGCAGTAGAGAATAGAATTTCAATCTTCTCCAGCAAGCTTTCATTTGGAGGAATAGCGCCTTTGAACAGCAATTCCGGCGAGAATTTCTTGTTCAGACATGTGGAGTATAGGCTGTCGGGAGCATTGGGAAGACCTCCTATGCCAAGGAGCAAATAAACGGGCATTTGTCGGTTGGAAGAGAATTGTCGGAAAGATGTCGTTTTATCAGGAGGGAGTAGTTCTTTCTCTATGTCTTTAGGAAGATGACTGCGCCATTTGCACTCCACGGCAAACAATATTCCATTGTATTCAAACACGAAATCCGGGGCGCTGTTGCTTTCGGGATAGACTCCGGGCAGCGACTTGTCGCCGCGCCATTCCTTGAGGGTGAGTCTGTCGTTGTGGGCAATATCAAGAAGTTCCAGCACATAGTCTTCGAATTCGCGCCCTTTCAGCAGCTCATCGTTCATGGTCAGAGCTTTGATTCGGTTATACACAGTGCTGTACGGACGGTTGATTGACTTGTGAATGGCATGGATGCCCATGTCCTCGTAAAACATGCTCAACAGGCGCTTGTCCTCGGTCACTGTCCAACGGAAGGGTTTCGGTTCCGACTCTTCAGTTATCAAGTCTGCCTTGTCAACAATGTGAGTTACATTGCCATGTCCTGCCAGCAGGCCGAAGATACTTCCGTTGGGATTGATATAACCGCAAGCAATATGTTGTACTTGGCCGATGATGTACTGGTTTCGCAACCGAGCTGTATATCCCTTGTCGCTTTCTTCCTGCTGCAACACTAAAATTAGCAGCCGGTTTTCTTTAAGCGCCTGCTTTATCTGTACATTGTATGTATCATGAAAACGCCCCGTGACTATTAACGTCGTCGGCACATGGCATACCAGCAATGCCTTCAGTACCTCCTCTTCCAACTCCGATGTGTTGAAGCACACTGCGCAACCATTGAACTTGTCGAAGTTCTCCACCCATCGGAATACTTTCCCGTAACATCCAATCGGTGCCTGCCGCGAAGTGAGGAACAATGTCTTCTTTCGCTTCCACAATGATTTGTTGCCGATTGTTTGGACGATGCGCATGGGTCTATTTCTGCTTCACCCAGATGAGTTTGGATGTGTCGTAGCCGCGGCGCCGGGCTTCGGCGAGGATGGCGTCGAGGGTCTCTTTGGGCAGTTCGGGGGTGCGGGAGAGAATCCAGAGGTATTTGGCGCTGCCGCTGCCAATGAGTGCCCATTGGTAGTCGGTGTCGAGCAGCATCACGCGGTAGTCGCTGTAGAACGGGCCGAAGAAGGAGACGCGCAGCAGGCCAGGGGTGTCGGTGGTCTTGGCCTTCCCGTTCGAGGTCTTCGGATTGCCCTCCTTGATGCCGGTGTTCGTAACAGCAATCTTGCCGTCCTCGCGCAGTGCATAGTTGGCCTTGCAAAATTCCAGCCCGCGCTCAAAGCTATGGTCGAAACGCGCAATCTCGTACCAGTCGCCAAGGTAGCGCTGCAGGTCAAGTGCAGCCACAGGCGTATTGTCCACCTTCTGCGCATTGCCGCATCCGGCAAGCAGGATAGCAATCATCGATGCAAAAATAGTCTTCTTCATAATGTATGGGTGTTAAATTGTTGATAATTAATCGGTTCTTTTAGTTCTTGATAAAGCGTGTTCACCCCCAGCCACCAATACTTGGTCTTTTCTTGTTCCAGCTTCGCGTATACAGATGAGGTGTAAACCATATTGATGGCAGACACCATATCTTTAGCCCGCCGTTCTGCAAAAGCCGATTGGCCAGTTGCGCTACTTTGCTGGGCTGCAGTAAATGCACGTTGTCCTGGGTTATCTTGGGCTGTTGTTTAAGGTCGCACATTTTGTTAGGTTTTAGAAAATAACGCGATTGTTCAGGTTTTCGTATGTGCGGTTGTAAATTAGGCGGGCACGTAGACGGTAGGGGAATGGTAGGGGAACGGTAGGGGAATACAAAGGCACTGGAAGGATATGGAAGCTTATGGTACAATATACACGGCGAGGGGTGTTTGCGGTGATGTTTTTTTTGCAAAAAATGTCTTTCGCCACACTATAAAATGGTCTGTGCTACGTAGTTAGCCATAAAATACACAGCACATGAAGAAAAGCATCCTGATGGTGGCAGCGTTGATGGTAAAAATGGCAGGAAAAAATATAACGGTTTAGATTAGCGACCAAAATCCAGTTCGTCAGAAAAAGGACAATCAAGAGAGGTTCAATACAATTCTTGACGAGACTGTGACGGAGTTCGAGGAGCTGCTTGCAGATCTGAAGGAAACTGCCAGTGGCCGTTTCCGATAGCGAAGTGGAGAATAAAGAGCCGCACTTCTCCAGCAGCGGGATGAGCTTGTCGGCGATTTCCTTGGTCTTGAGGGTGCATTCGCGGTTCTCGATCCACTCGGTGAAGAGGGCCTTGATTTCGGCGCCAGAAAAAATATCTGCATTATATTGAAAAAAATACAATAAAAAATATGGAAATGCGTTAATGGAAAAAAAATAAAATGAAAGAATTCAAAATAAACATAGTAGAATTGGGGCCAATAAAAAATGCCACGATTCAATTATCACCATTGATGATATTTACAGGAGAGTCAAGTTTGGGCAAGAGCTATGTAAATTTCTTGTCTTACTATGTATTTGATTTGTTTGGCAATAACGGATTAGGTCGATTTTTAATACCCAAGATTGATGGAAAAAAATGGAATAATCATCGAATGACGTTCGGTTTTTCAATTGGTGATTTGAGACTTTGGCTATCCGAGGATGCTACTAAATTCATGCGTGATTTATTGGCATTCCCGGAATTAGTTTGCAATGTTGAATTTATGTTTGATATTGAAGGAGGCGATAATATAAATGTCATTGTTAGGGACGATGGTCTTCTTAACAAGAATGATGCAGAAGACGGATTAAGGGAAATAAGTGTAGAAGTTGATGGAGTTGGAGTATTTCGTACATTATCATTCAATAGCTTATCATATTCAATATCAAACTCCGTTGCTCGCCTTATATCAGGAACATTGTTCGAAAAGATGTTTGCAGGCGCATACCTTTTACCTCCAGGGAGGACGTCTCTTATTAGTAATTCATTTAGTGTTAAAAAAATGGTTAGTAATACGGGAATGTATGACAGATTTCTTCATGATTACGACAGTTTACAGAATCCTGGGTTTAGAATTCGTCAACAGAAAGAGGATAATCAATTCTTTGTTTCTCAGATAAAGAAATTAATACACGGTGATGTTGTTACTGAAAAGGATGAAACATATTTGTTGTTAGAAACCGGGAAAAAGATACCTATGAGTGCGGCTGCTTCCTCTATAAGGGAACTGAGCCCGTTGTTATTTTGGATAAAGAATAAAAATATAGAAATGTCTTCTGTCTGCTTGGAAGAGCCAGAGGCTCATGCACATCCTGAAATGCAATATGATATTGCCGATTTGTTGGCTTCTTGTATTAACAAGGGTGCATTTATACAAATGACTACACATAGTGATTATCTTCTTACGCGCATAAATCAATTAATCAAATTATACCAACTACAACAAAGTAATCCTGATAAATTTGAGAATAGCGCATTTGTAAGGAACAAGCGACAAACCTTGAATCCTCAAAAAATCAAAGCTTATTATTTTAATTTTTCTGAAGAAAAAGGGTATGTAACAATACAAGAACAAAATCTGTCTGAAGGTATTCCTTTCGATAGTTTCCATGATGCCATTACGCGACAAATTCTATTTGATGATGATTTAAAAAAAATAACTGACGATGACATTAGATGAATTATATAAAAGGATGATACAAATATATTGTCCTGAATTCATTGACTTGTCAACCTCTACACAAATAGAAATTGAAGAAAATCAGAATTTGGGAAGCGATAATTTCAAGAAATTGAAATTAAATAGTCACGCGAGTTGTATTGTCATCAAAGATTTACTTATCAAAAACTCCAATAATTCTTATTATGGAGCAAATGCGCCAAAGTTGAATTTAGAATGTGATAAAATAATAATTACGGAAATAGAAGGGAAGAAGTACGTTTTGCTTTTTGAGATTAAATCTTCATTCTGCAGTGGATTATCAAATGGAATACCCCAACTAAGAGCGAGTTGTTTCAAAATACAATCCTACCTTAATTGTATAGATGGATTCTATATAGATGATTATATATTCCATGCAATTTTGGCATCTTGGAAGCCGACTTCTGAACAACTAACGAAAATAAGAAAAAAAGAATACATAAGAGAAACTCTTTCCGAAAGAGAAGAACTTATGAAGTGTGTGTTCGTTAAGGATATAGTTAATTCATTAATTGATAGCACGCGTATGGAGCCATTTTATAAACTGCCTTTAAAGCCGACTTATTTACAAGAACTTCCAATATCCTTTTTTACCACTGAATATGCAAATACAAGCGCAATAATGGATATTGAAAGTGTAGTTTAATTCACAATAAAGGCGTAGATTGTTTATTTCAATGTTTCAATTATTGCGGCGACATCGGCTTCTGTGAGGTTGAACCATTCGCCGCGGAGGCGTTGTTGGCTGTATGCGGTGTGCAAAGCGGATTCTATTGATTCTGCTATTTTGCGGGTCGGGAATTTCTTGCAGGCGAGCATCTCTATCGTGGGTTTCTCGCTTTGCAGAGTGCGTTCTCGATATTCCGGTATGTTGGAGATACCTATTTTAAAATAGCCATTAGAAATGTCTTTCATTAAATAGACATAGCACCAATTAAAAGTATATATGTTTGCCTCTTTTTTGATTAATCGATTAGGGAACTGGTATTGTGGGACAAGAGCATAAAGAGAATCCAAGAAACTATTTACATATGCAATAATACTCTGATGTGTGTATTGTCTAAAAAAGGGATTCTCGATATTTGCGGTAAAGGGATGTTTGGCTTCTTTTTGAAAAGTAATTCGATAAGATTTAAGACGATAATTTTGTAATAATTTCAAATCTTCTTTATGGATTAGAAAATCAATCTCATATGTATTATTTGTGCGAATAGGTCTTTTTAGGATAGGGAGATCAATAATATCTCCGCTATCAAACAATAACGAAAAACAATCACCTTTGAATATTTTATTTCTGGTGGTAAATCTAATCCATGCGCAATCATCATGAAAGACTATAGAGAATTCTGTATTGGTGTTGTTTTCTGGCCCTAAGTCAAAATAAAATATTTCAGGTAAATAGTTAGTGGCCTGATGTTTATATTGATTTCTGATATTTTTCCTTCCTGAATATGAATCAACCTCGACAATGGGATCATTTGTATAATAATAATCTAAAAAATCATCCAAATTATCAAATACATAACCTAAGACATTTGTCTCTCTGCCCGATACATTCCAGTTATTCGGCACAAATAAACCATCTTTGGGAGAGGCAATATTTGTTGTAATAAGAACTTCGTGCTTGGAATAATACGTAGCCTCACATAGACATTCATTTTTGTGAACCTCTTGTATTGAATTTGAGGATACATTCCACCGAATCGATCTTAGCGACTTTGCATCCCATTTTCTTTCAATTGCTAAGGGTTGAATAGATGCTACCATATATTTTATATTAGAAGTCTGGAAGGCCTCTCGACCTTCCAGACTTGGGTTGGAGAATATTACATCTCCGAGAGTTTCTTGTAGCCCTCGTAGCGCAGTTTGGCGTTGCGTTCCGTGGCGACGAAGAGTTCTTCGGCCTCCTGGGGGAAGGTCTTCATCAGGGAGTTGTAGCGCACCTCGCCCATGATGGGAGCTGCGGAAGTTGAGTGCAGTGCCAAGCTTGCTTGAGCATTGCCGAAATGTAGCAGCGTAGGCGTAGCCAAGTCGCGGAACTTATTATTCTCTTCTGCTCGGCTATGCCGACGACTTCTCCTTCCCACAGGAGGCCTTAAGAAGAAATCTTCGGCGCCGTAGCGTGAGTGGGCAAACTGCGCGGAGGAACTAAAAGAACTCCGTGCGCTGGCTTTGACACGCGGGGTGTGCCGACGGCATAGCCGGCGGTTCAGGTCCGCAGCATCGACAGCAGAGGACGGCCCCAGCGGGAGCCTTTCTTTTTGCCATTCATTATAAACCACTATTCCCATTCCTATTTGATAACGCCATTTTTAACAATCAATCATTCCGCTTTTATTAACGCCATTTTTTGATTAAACCAATCTATAAATTCCTTATTGATAACGCCATCTTTTATATATTATTGCCCGCAGGGCTACCTTTTTTCAATGGTCCGCGGCTATGCTACGCTTTGGGGTGAAACGATGTTGCAACATACGGAACAATAGTTGCAATAAAAATGCCACATACAGTCTTTTTTAAAACAATAAGATCCACAAAAAATCGTTATGAGTACATTGATTAACAATAGATAAACAACCAAACATTTGTGTTATATGGATAATGTATTGAAATCGCTGTATATCCGGTTGGATGCCAACTCAAATAATTTGACCAGTAGTGCTATCGGCCAAATCTTGGTGAAAATAATATATTCTAACGGAGGAAAAGCCACAAAGAAAGAAATTCTTGATAAGTATGCGGATATTTGTGGGAACAAGAAAACTAATTTTTTAGAGGTAACTAAAATTTTAGATTCACTTGTTGACGTTGATATTAAAAAACATGACAAGCAATATTATTTATCCACAACCAAATTTGATAAGATCAAAAAAGCAGAGGAAGAATCAAAACGTAGGAAAGAAGATATTTTGGATTGTTATTTTGCAAAATTATATTCAAGCAGAGAACAAATAACAGATTGGTTACAAGATATTTCTATCCTATTCTTTCAACAATTTTCAGATGATTGGATTTCTGATTTAGTAACTTCGCAACATGCTGTTTTGCGAAATGAAGCAAGCATCAAGGATATGGTTTTAAAACGTACAAAAGCCAATAAAAACCTAGACAAGAGAGACCTTGAAGAATTGTCCAAACGCTTTTTTAATTTCGTTGGAGATAATAAAAGTATTGTAGATGACTATTTGTGGGAATACGGCACCTCGGCATTTGCCGCGAAGCTAATCACTAATACGTATGGAGTTAATTCAATTACATTAGATGCTTTTAGAAACAGTAAGTGTATCTTCGATACGAATATTTTGTTGTTTATTGCCTTGGACAGCAGATTTAGAGAAGGAATTGTTGCGTTAGAGAAAGTATTTGAGGATCTCAATATAGAAGTAGGATATCTTTACATAACCAAAAAAGAATACCAAGATAAAGTGCATGGACAGCATGCAATGACTAAGCATAATATTGATGTTTATGGATATAATATAGCTTCGTTTCCTGATGATGATTTTACAAGTTGCGCAAAGTCTCGTGGTTGTAGAAATGCTGAAGATTTTGATGTTTTTTTTGATCAGATATCTTCACTCCCTGAATATGTCCATGATAAATGGCCTGTAAAATTATTGGACAATGATTCTGGTCTAGTTGAGGCGATAGACAAGGCTCAAGCAGATGAGTCAAAGAAAAATGAACTTAATACAATTTATCGAGGATTAAAAGGTCGAGATAAACGACAAAACGCTTTGCTTCACGATATTGGTCTACTCGAGGGTGTCGAATATTTACGTAAGAGTGAAAAATACTTTATTATTTCAGAAGAGACTTGCGTTAATAACTACTCAAAAAGAAGACCTTCTGCCGACAGACTCCCATTGGCAATTAGAATTGACACTCTAATTAATGTTCTTGCAGCAAATAATGGAGGCGACACTTTTGAGGCATCAAACTATGTTCCATTATTTGCTAATATCATTAGGTCAGGTCTTACACCCCAAAAGAAAACTTTTGAGCAAGAAGAATTGTTTAGGTTGTATGATATGGACCAACAAATTGCTCAACTGCCAGAGGAGGAGGTTAAAGACATTGCTTTAGAAATGCATGACTTAATGATGCAGGGTACAGATGAGAATGAATTGAGAAGGGTGTTGACTTCAAGAATAACTAAAGGAAAGATAAAATCCGTAACGGATTTAGAGTCTACAAGACAAGAATTAACACTTGTAAAAAATGAATCTGAAAGAAACAAAGATAGGGCTGACCATTATATGAGAATGTTGAAAGAAGATGTTAAACAGCAGGAGGAAACAAAGTATGATAAAGAAACTAAACGGCTGAAAAATAAATATAGGTGGTATATACCAGCAGTGATTGCTGTAATTAGTGCAATTGGAGTTATAATTTATTTAAACGTTTCAAATAGTGAGAAACTGGGTTGGTCTATCGTGGTTAGTATTGTTATTAATGTGATTTCAGATATTATTACAAATTGCTTTATGCTGAAAGAAAAGTTAAATGATAGAGCAAAAAAACGCGATAAAGAAGTGGCTGATGCTATTGAAAGAAGGATGGAAGAAATGTGTAGTAATGACCTTAAACAATAGCGTTTGATGTATTTCATATGTTTAAGAAATCAGAGGGTTGTTTTGCAATCCTCTGATTTTATTGTATAAAACAGCATATTAAAAGTCGAATAATATGTTGCCGTGATGCGGCAAAACGAATATAGGCTATTTTTTGAATTTAATGAGGAATTTGAAGATGGGGATTAAGAGGAGGCCGAGGAGGAAGGCTATTGCTATGGGTTTGATGGGGGATTTGGGGTTGATGGATTGAATGGGGCTAATAGAGTTGGTGGTGGATTCTTTGGAGGTGGATTGGGTTTCGGTTTGGGTGGTGGCGTGGGTTTGATTGGATGTACGGTCTTGGTTGGTTACTCTCTCTCGGTCGGTAATGGTGGTGAGTCGGGTGGTGTCGCCAACATCATTTGTTTGGATGGTGATTGTGGTGGTTTCGCGGACGGTGTCGTGGACGGTGATGGTGACGGTCTGATGGAGAGTGTCAGTTGCGGCCATTGTGCTGGTATGCTGCGTCACGGTCTTGCTGCTTCTGCAACTCACTGTAAACAGGGCAAGCGTCGCTATGAGGGCAGTCGTTAATCTTCTGTATTGCATTTCTCAAATGGTTTACTTCGGTGCGTAATTCCCTGACTTCACGCCGCAGGGGGTCGGCAATGTTTTCCTTGAACTCCTCGACGTACATTTTCGACAAGTTCATGTCTTTTTGGCGGTTGTCGGCCTTCAGGCTTTCGACCTCCTGACGATGGCGGCGGCGGTCGAACAGCCAGCCGCCACCGGCAACAAGGGTTAGGATGGATAGGATGATGTTCCAAAGGTTGTTCATATTTCAGTAAATCTCGATATTCTCCTATGCGCCTGTCGGCGCAAGAAATCTTGTAAATCTTGTAGATTATTCCGCTTTCAGCGGTTAAAGATTGTTTTCTTTGCACCATTGCTGGACATCAAAGCAGGGGCAGGCTTTGGCGGCGTACTCATTGTGTCCGTGGATGGAGGTGATGGGGTATTCTTCCATCAGGTCCTGGACAAGCTGGAGTAGAACAAGACGCTGCGCCTCGGTTCGGGTGTCGGTGGCGTGGCCGTCGGCATCAAGGCCGCCGACATAGGCGACGCCGATGCTTTGGACGTTGTGACCGGGGCAATGGGCGCCGACTTGCTCGATGGGACGGGCTGAATGGACGCTGCCGTCGGGATAGATGACGTAATGATAGCCAATGTCGTGCCAGCCGAGGCTCTTATGATAGCGGCGGATGCTCTCCACGGTGCAGTTGGCATCGGGGCGGGTGGCGGTGCAGTGGATGATGATTTCGGTGATGGTTCGCATTTCTTTATGGGCTTAGTGGGGTTAATAGGCTTAATGGGCGAAAGACAAAGGGGAGCAAGCCGACTGCCCGCGGTGCGGTCGGCTTGCTGGGGTTGGTGTTTAGGCGGCAGTAAGATAGAGGATGTTGACGGTGTCACCTTTGGCGTAGTGAGAGGGGTCTTTGAAGGTGAGCTTGCCTTTGGCAAGGGTGTAGTCGGTGGGCGGCTGCATCAGGCCATTGACGAAGACACCCACGGCACTTTCTGCATAGGGCGACTTGGTGAGGGTGATTTCGGGGGTGAAGTCGACGCTGTCGAGGGTGAGGACAGGAGGATTGGGGAAGGCAATGTTTTTCTCTGTAGCAACGACCTTGCCACTGGAGAGGGCGAGGCTGACGATGGCCTTGGTGGTGGTGCCTGTGCCGGCAGTGTTGGTGGTGTTGACACCTGTGACAGGAAGAGCGGTCTTGGCGACCTTGACGGCGGTGCCTTCCTTGGTGACGGCAGAGACATACTTGCCTGTTTCGGCGCTGCCGCCGGTGACGGACTGGAGTGCGCCGCCTATGGCGTTGCTGACGGCATTGTCGATTTTCTCACTTGTTGAGGCTGCGGTGGCCAGTTGGTCGGTCAGGATTGACCAGTCGTCGGAGACTGCGGGCGATACTACGCCGTCGATTTGTTTTACTTTAAGTTTCTGCATAATTCTTTGTTTTTGATTGTTCTTTAATGTGTGATTGGGATGGCTTTGAGGATGATTTCGTCGTCGCTCTCGATGCCACGGAGTTCAAGGCCATCGGCTTTGGCGCCGTCGGACAACTCCTTGTAGTCCTTGCCGAGGGTGTAGCGGAGACCGTTGACAAAGACCTCGGAGGTGCCGACGACGAAGGCCTGGCGGCTGATAAAGAGACCGGACATGAAATCGATACTCGCGGCCTTGATGACCTGCGGCGACAAGTCGGAAAGGCGGACTTGCGCGGCATTGCCGTCGGCGTCGTAGCCCAGGATGTTGAGCTTGGGGACGGACGCGGGGTCGGCGGTCGGGAGGGTTGTGATTTCTAAATCTTCCACTTTACGAATTGAAAATTGAAATATGAAAATCGAAAATTATTGAGTGGTAATGGTCAGGGGACGGCTGTGGAGGGCGAGGGAACGCCCTCCGAGGAGCAGTCGGATGACCTGTCGGGGCAGTCAGGGAGTAACGGTGTTGAGTTCGGGCTGGAGATAGACGGCGGCGGAGTTGATGCCGCCGTAGCTGTTGACAGAGGCCAGGATAGCAGAATTGCTCTGGTAAGTCGCCAATGCGGAGTTCTCGACATAGAAGAACTGCGTGCTGACTTTCAACGTGCCATCGACACCCTCACGGCTGTGTACCCAGACAGCGGCACCGTTGGTTATCTCCTCTGAGGTGGCGAGGCAGTTGTCAGCGACAGAGAAGCCAATCTTTTCCACGATGTTCCATAGAGGCGTGTCGTCGGCAGTGTTGAGCACCACCTTGTAGCCCTTGATAGTGGCACGAGGGGTGCGGGTCACAGCATCGACAGACTGCTTACCATGGAAGAAAGTGAGCTGATCGCCCTCGAGAAACGAAGTGTTGTTGTTGATGACGGCCTGCGAGAACTGTGCTACGGTGGTTGTAGCAGTGATGGAGAGAGAGCCGAGGGCCACGCTGCTGACCAGCTTGTTGTTGCTGTTCCTGGCCATGCTGATGCTGGGCAAAGAACCACGCGTAATTTGATAGGGTGCAAGGATGGCCCCGCCGTTGAGTTTCATCCGCTTGGTGATATAGACCTTGACGACCCCGAGGTTGGCCTGGATGAAGGCGTTGTAGACCGACATGTGCTGTGGTAGTTCCTCGAAGCCACGGCGCAGCATAGAGTCGAACTGCTTGTAGATGGCACCGAGGTTGGCCCACTGGGTGCGGATGTTCATTTGCTGCTGACTGCGACGAGGAGTGATGGGCTTGACGGGGGCTTCGCTGACGACGGTGCCCACCTTGGTCTGACGGTAGATATACTCACCTACCTTGCCACGAATCTTAGTGTTGATTCCGAAAACTTTTGCCATTGTGTTTTACTTTTTAATTGTTATACATTTTGTTTGTTCGTCCTTTTGGCGTGTCGGCATGTGCACCTACCGGTTAGCTTTGAAAGACGAGGCAAAAGTACAGGGGCGGAAAAAAACGGATTCGGGGATTGCGGGGTTATGGGGCGATAAAAGAGGATATGGGAGGATAAAGGGGGATATGGGGTAGGAGCACAATAGAAGCGGGCGGTTTTGTATGGCACACAACAGGCTCTGGAAAAACATTAACTTCCTTTAAGACTGCAATTCTGGCGAGCAGCCTTGACTGTATAGATAAGGTCCTTTTTGTTGTAGACCGCAAGGACCTGGACTATCAGACCATGAAGGAATATGACAGATTCCAAAAGGATGCTGCAAACTCAAATAAGTCTGTAGCTATTCTGACTAAACAGCTTGAAGACCCTCCAAAAATTGCGGGTCGTTATACAAAGATTTGTCCTATACACTGGTTAATGATATTTCCTATGCCTGGCGCCAGATAAATACACTTTTTGCCCTGCTCAAAGATCAGCTTACCGTAAAAAGTACAAACAGCGACGGTTATGAGTTTACGACACAGTTTACACCTCTTACCGGAACAGTTTTCTCTCTGGCTGTAAAGTTTGGAACAATTCTCGGTGCTTCTCACGCAACGAATGTTCTCGACTCCTTTAAGTCTACCTTTACTTATGACTCTATCAGTACAAGTGATGTTGTATTTGCCTGCTCTGCCGTTATTAATGGAGAAGCCGCAGAAGAAATTCGGTTGACGACCCTCCAAAAATTGCGGGTCGTTATACCGTAGGAGCGTCGTTCCCTTTATTATAATCACTTACTAATTGACCACAGGCAGCTTTTATTCTATTACCTCTTGATTCCCGAAGTTTTACTTCCAAGCCAGCCTCCTCTAGTCTAATCTTAAATGCAACCAATTGTTGCTTGTTAGGACGTTTGATTCTCTTACAGGCAGTTTCATTATATTGTAAAAGATTAATCAGTACATTTTTTCCTCTAAACCATTTACCAAGTTGTCTTACGTCTGAAGCCCTATCATTAATTCCAGGAGCGAGCAGATATGCAATGGTAATCTTTCTGTTATGTCGTTCAGAATAGGAAAGCGCAGCTTCGACAACACTATGAATGCTATTGGATTTCATGTGCGGCATAATCATGTTTCTAGTTGCTTGATCCGTTGCGTGAAGAGAGAGTGTAAACTGAATCTTTAAATGCTCCTCTCTCAGTCGCTTCAACTGTTCAACTGGTCCAACAGTCGATACATTTATGCCATCTGTAGGAAAATTAAGTCCATTGCGATCACGAAGTATATGAATACTTTTAATCAGATTATCATAATTAAAGAGAGGTTCTCCCATCCCCATAAAAACGATTCTGTTGACACGTTCTTTCAAAAGAACGATTTGCTGAACTATTTCAGCTGGTGAAAGATTGCGAATAAATCCATTTTTTCCTGATGCACAGAAAATACACCCCACCGGACAACCGACCATAGTGCTAACGCATACCGTATTGCCAGTCCTTCTTTTAATGCATACTGTTTCAATGCAGTAGCCATCTTGTAATTCAAAAGCATACTTTGTAGTATCTCCCCCTACATATATGTCTTTTATAGTCATAGTTTGATTTTTAGGACTTACGCCACTTTTATACAAGGTTTTGAATAAAGACTTAGCTCTTTCTTCTCCCATACATTTGGCTACTTCATCAAAAGTATAATTGTACGGATTGCCCTGAATCATTTCTAATGTAGGAGGGACCATTTTCTCTTTATTTGCCATGATAATTCCTTTCCTCGCATTGTATTTAAGTAATATTTTACACAAACCAACTTGTGTGGATTATAACTTGAAAATTTCAAAAGGGTACACAAACCCCATTGTATATATTATACATCTTTTTTTTCTTTCTGTCAAGATAGAAATTGCATCCCAATAATGTGAATTATATCATTTTTCACTTATTGGGATGCATACTTACTTAGAATAATCTCATAGTTGTTTATTCAATTCCTTGCTTCTTACTCCTGCCCTTTGTCTGATCCTTCGGCGCTCTCGGCTTCTTGGCGAGCCTTGCGGCATCACGCTTCATCTTCGCCCTCTCAAAGTAGCAAGTCTTTTCACGCTTCGGAGCGTTCTTCTTTGCTTCGATTGCTGCCTGATTCAGCTCATCAGTCACGACTTTCAGCCTTTGCTCCTTAGTATCAAGCTCCTCTTGCTGAGGGAACGGCTCTGCAACGATCTTCTGAGCTTCTGCGTGGTCGAGCCTGAGTTTTGCAAGGTTGTCCTGAGTACGCTCAATTCTACCGTCAATGTTGTAGAGGGCAGCTTCAAGACGGTTCAGGTTATGGGCAAAACTCTCGCTGCATGGAATCCATTGTTCTGCATCTCTGCGCTGTTTTAATTCTTCCAGCCACTTGGCAAGCTGCTCATGCTCCGCTGCACATTTCTCGCATGATTCAGCAAGCATCTTCTGCCCGCCTTTCAGATACGCAATCGCATTTCCCGCATTGCTCAAAGCCGTATCCCTGCAATGCTTGATTGCATCCTCAATCGTCATCGCTATCACCTCCCGTCGCTGCGATGATGCAAGCCGCAATGAATCCAGCAGTGCCTCCGAACAGAAAGCCGAGAATAAAGCCCATGTCAGTATCCTCCTTCGTAAAGCATCCGGTATGCGAGCTTGGTCATCGCTCTGCCGGTCTCGCTGCTCGGCAGAAATGCCGTGATGATCAGAGCGGCGTAGTCAAGTATTGTCTTCATGCAAATTTACCTCCGTGTTCGTCCCGGCATTGCGCCTCGGTGATTCCCTGATAGAACGCAACGCAGCAGTCCTTACAGCCTTCGTACAGATGACAGTCCGAGCATTTCGGTCTGCCGTCGAAGTATTCCGGATTTTCCTCATACAGTGCCTTCGGGCAGCTTCCGTCAACGCAAGCCGCTCCGCAGTAGTCAGGACAATGCTTTGTCATAGCCATTCGATACCTTTCTGCGCATCCGGCTTCAGTTCCACTTCGCGCTCGATCTTACACAGCTTGTAGTGCTTAACATGCAGTTGTACATGTCGGTTGTTGTCGGCATTTATAATCCCCCCTTTCCAAATTAACCAGATTTGGTGAACAACTACAGTATATACCAGTTTCTGGTAAATGTTAAGTAGAATATCCGCCAAGTTTTAGTAGACTGTTTTGCGCAATATACTAATTAGTATATATATTAACTCTTTCTTTTGCTGATAGATAGATATATATCATTTGGGTACCTCATGTTATGCCACCATGACGCAAGGGCTATGACAATGCGAGAACAGAGTATGGGCGAGATCACCCATACCCCATACTCATGCCGAGGTCCTCATCTTCATCAAGTTCTTCCTCGGTTTCTGTCTGCTCCTGCACAGGCTGCATCAGTTCCATCTCAGTCGATACCCTTATTGCCTGATCTGCAAGGTCATACAGCTTTTTCGCAGTCTCGATCGACTGCTCGTCTGTTCTGCCCGGTCTTTGAACATCAGCTATCGCTACTTTGAACCTTTGTGACAGCTCATGGAGCTTGGTCGCCAGCTTGCCTTTATCAGAGTACCCTCGGTAAGACTTAATGAGTCTGTTCTGCAAAGCCACAAAGCCGTTTTTCTCGTCCTTTACACGCATAAAATATGCCGAGCCTGCAAGTGCATACTCGGCAAGATAACGATATTGTGCTTTTTTGTAAGCGTATCTGAGCTGTGAGGTCAGCTTATCGGTACGGCAATAGAGGTTGCTCAGCTGCCGAACCTTATCGAAATATACCTGCTTTCGTCTGCTGGGCGTTCCCGGCAGAGCAGGCTGACTATTAAGAGCTTTGAGATCCTCGTTCCAGTCCTTATGACAGGGCGAGAGCACAGATACACTGTCATACCCCGCATCGTGCAGGATGTCCCTCAGCCTTTCAGCGCCATCATGCCCGCCCTCATCGTTGTCCGTACACAGTACGATCTGCCTGAGGTTATCGTGGGTTTTCAGCGCCTGCATAAGCGGATGCTCGTAAACTCCGTTGATTGCGATATATGAGTTCTTCTGCCATCCATGCGGATAGATAGTCAGAAAAGACAGCATATCGATAGGAGCCTCGAACACGAACAGCTTGTCCGACTCGCCAAAGTGGGCAAAGCTATACTTGGTATCCGAGCCTTCGACTGTGTTCTTGAATGTCTTTGTGTAGGTACTTGTAGACCTTCTCGATGCCTGTCTTGGGACACCGGTTTCATCAAGTCCGACAAACACAGCGTTGTGATGTTCAGCGTCCTCATACAACGTGTGAGCGTGAGCAAAGTGTGATACTACCTGACCTGCAATAAATCGCTGCTTTGTCAGGTATGCAAACACTCTGTACATCGTCTTGTTTTCGGGTGGCAAGCTAAACTCTGCTTTTTCTTTTTCTGCCATAGTTTCCGTTGCCCTGTGAGTTATCTTCGGCATATCAGCACCGAGCAGAGTCTGAACAGCTATCGGGAACGAAAGACCGTAAAACTGCTGCATAAACTTGATCGCACCGCCGCCAATTTGATTCTTGTGGTCAAACCAATTGCTGCCGTGTATCATAATACTATCGTGCTTTCCGTTGCTGTCTGTGTAGACCAGCTTGTGTTCCTTTCCGCACCTTTCGAGCTTTTCACCCTTAAGCCTTAAAAACTCCACCAGATCAACAGTATTCGCTCGTATGAGCTGTTCGTTTGTAAATGGAATATATGCCATTGCCTCACCCCTTACATTGACTGCGTCATATCGTGACTTACCCTGTCCTCGACCTCGGCGTACTTTGCGTCGTTGAATCTGCCAAGATCGCCCACAAGGTATCCGGTGATTCGCCTTATTCTCTGGAACGGTACAGCATCGTAATAGCAGGTCAGGTCAACGTACTCGCCGTTTACGTTGATTATGAGCGAGGATATCCGCATATCGGGGTGTTTGTTCCTCGCATATTCTGCGTATGCCTCCTGTTCCTTCTTGGATATTTTTCCGCCTTCAACTCGTATATTCATATATCTTCCTCCTGTTACAATATAATTGACGGGTAAAACCTTGCACACCAGTAAGGGTTTACACGTACTTGTTACTTAAGCTATACTGAAAGCAGTAATTGGACTGACGG